>JRYH01005341.1_pt1 | contig 17864 bp, 13 predicted proteins | sample 235351 | NCBI WGS metagenome assembly JRYH01 (sample SAMN03074221, study PRJNA261480) | activated sludge metagenome | biome: Wastewater Treatment Plant; feature: Wastewater; material: Activated sludge; isolation source: activated biomass of a wastewater treatment plant treating wastewater... ... | reverse complement strand
GCGATGTCGCCGATGTTGACGTCCCAGAGGTCGAGGTAGGGCGAAGCCATCTCGATGAACTTGAGGCCGTCTTCCTCAAGCTCGAGGCCCGTGCGGCCATAGAGCGTATCGACTGCGCAGCGCGTAACAAGAGCCACGTCGTCGTTCACCGCCCTGCGGATCTTCTCGAGGACCTCGATCCAGAAGCGCGCGCGGTTCTCGAAGCTGCCGCCGTACTCGTCCGTGCGACGGTTGTAGTACGGGTTGAGCCACTGCATCGGCCCGTAGGCGTGGGCGCCGTAGACGTTAACCAGATCGAAGCCCGTGTCGCGCGCGCGCAGCGCCGCGTCGACATACTGCTGCTGCAGGCGGAGCAGCTCGTCCTTGTCGGCCGCGTGGTTATAGGTGAAGCCCGGGCAGCCCGGAACGGTGCCGAACTCGGAGTTGTACTGGCTCGGACCACGCGCGATCGTGCGCGTCTCGAGGCCCGGTGCGTGGGGGCCGCCATAGAACAGCTCGCAACCCGCAAGCGAACCGTGGCTATGGACGTGATCGACCATGGCGCGCAGGTTGCGCATATCGCCCTGGTCCCAGATGCGAGCCGTGATGCGCAGGGTGTCGTCGCATTCGGGGTGGATCGAGCACTGCTCCGTATTCACCGCGCCCCAGCCGCCCTCGGCCTTGATGCCGCGGTGAGCCATGTTCATGCCGGGAGAGTTCGTTCCGGCGCCGTTGCAGTGAGGAACCTGATAGAAGCGGTTACGAATGGTTTTTGGGCCAATTTTCAGCGGCGTAAATAGAATATCGAACCGCGGATCTCTCGCCATTCCTGCGTCCTCCGAATAGACATTGTTTAAGTTTATTTTTTGAGGATTTTTCATCCCGTCCCAAAATAGTAGCAAGGCCGCAAGGGGTGTCCATTACTCGAAGCGATTACTCCCTTTGGGGTAGCCCCTATCGAATTATTGAAAAAACTCTGAAAGATTTATATAGCGCGATATATTCGAGCTGTCACAACTACTTAATCTCGCGTGATGCCTGCGGAGAAACACCTGAAACTCGAAGCGATACCCCTTTGGTAGTACTCCTTCGATACACTATTTTGCGCGGAACGTTGCGCTACTATGGTCGCGATGTTCATGCTGATCCCTTGCGAGGGAGCGACGTGTCGCGCTTCCGTAATGGCCGGCGGGACGCTTGCAAACCGCGGCCGCGACCGGTTCCGGAAATAGGTTTTCGCGGTGCAGTTTATCGCGCGCAGGAATACTCTTTTTCACCGCCTTTCAGCGAAGAAAAAATAAAACCAGAAATTTTCCCCGTTGCGGCGAACGATCTTGAGATCGTGCGGGGATCTCGCTGTTTCTTGTTCGGGGCGGGGGAAAACAGATATGAAGAAGACCTCTGAGGCGGACCATGCCGCCATGCCCCCCGGGGCGATCGCGGGAAACGCCACGCTGCGCCGCAAGATCGGCTGGACGGGCGCATTTTGGGTCGCGAGCGGCGTTCCCGCGCTGGTTCTGTTCTCGATGGGCGCGGTCTCCGCCACGGTGGGGAAGCCGGCCTGGCTGGTATGGATGATCTCCATCACCTTCGGCTTCATTCAGGCCTTCACATATGCCGAGATCGCCGGCCTCTTTCCCCACAAGTCCGGGGGCGCATCCGTCTATGGCGCCGTCGCATGGGTGCGATATTGCAAGATCGCGGCGCCCATATCCGTTTGGTGCAATTGGTTCGCCTGGTCTCCGGTCCTGGCCATCGGCTCGGGGCTGGCCGCCGGCTATATCCTGAGCGTCCTGTTTCCTCCCCACGCCGTGATTAACACCTGGCAGATCACACTGCTCGATCTCGGTAGCCTCAAGTCGGGGCTCGAGCTGCGCATCAACGCCACCTTCATCATCGGCGCCGCGCTGCTGCTCGCCGTCTTCGCCATCCAGCATGGCGGCATCCTGCGCTCTGCCCGCACGACCCTGATCCTCGGCCTCACCAGCCTCGTACCGTTGACGCTGATCGGCGTGACGCCGCTGATCACCGGCGACATGGTGGCCTCCAACTTCTTTCCCCTTGCGCCGCTGGCTTATGACGCAACAGGTCACGTGGTGGAGGGGCGCTGGAACATCGATGGATGGGCCTTGATGGCAGGCGGACTGTTCATTGCCGCCTGGTCGACGTACGCCTTTGAAACCGCCGTCTGCTATACGCGCGAGTTCAAGGACCCGCGACGGGATACGGTCCGGGCCATATTCTATTCCGGCCTCTTGTGCATCGCCGTGTTCACTCTGGTGCCGCTCGCCTTTCAAGGGCATCTCGGCCTTGGCCAACTCGTAAAACCGGCGGTGACGAACGCCAGCGGAGCCGTCATAAGCCCCGCCGTTTACGACGGCATGCTCGCTCCCGAGATCTACACCGGCATGGGCGTCGCCAACGCGCTCGCCCGCATTCTCGGCGGCAGCTCGTTCGTCGCCAATATTCTCGTCGTTATGCTGATCCTGGCCTTGCTGCTGTCCATCATGACGTCCATGGCCGGGTCATCGCGCACGCTCTACCAGGGCTCGATCGACGGCTGCCTGCCGCGATATCTCTCCCACGTCAACGAGCATGGCGCGCCGACCAGCGCCATGTGGACGGACCTGTGCTTTAACCTGTTGCTGCTCCTGATGTCCGACTACGTGTTTGTCCTGGCGGCGTCCAACGTCGGCTACATCATGTTCAACTTCCTCAATCTCAACTCGGGATGGATTCATCGCCTGGATCGGCCCAACTGGAGCCGCCCCTACAGGGCGCCCACCGTCCTTCTCGCGTTTGGTACCCTTCTCGCCTATCTCAACCTCGTGCTGATGGGCGTGGGGGCGAACATCTGGGGCTCCGGAACGCTGATGACCGGCCTGCTGTTTGCTGCCCTGATCATCCCGGTGTTCCTGTACCGGCATTACGTCCAGGACGGCGGCGTCTTCCCCAAGGCAATGCTCGACGACATGCAGCTCGCCGCTGCCGAGGTGCGCGTCACCAGGCGGGCCGGCGTCCTGCCCTATGTCACGCTTCTCGCCGGCGTGCTCATCGTCTACGCCTCCCACAGCCTGACATCGTGAGAAACTCAGCCTCCCCCCAAAAAAACAGCGAGAGGAAGCTCCCCTCGCCGCTCACCCCCGCTATCGTGCTCTTGCTTGCCGGGACATAGGCCCCACGGGCGTGCCATCCCATCGCGCTCGGCCTCAAGCGGCTTTGACGTCCTCCGGCTCATCGTCCTCCACGCACTCGGCGATCAGCTCGATCAACTCGCGCACGACGAACTGGCCTTCGTAGCCGCTGGTCTTCAGCGCATCCTCGAACATCGTCAGGTCCTTAGGACAGGAGACCACGAACACCTGCAGGCCCTCGATGGTCCCGGCTTCCTTCATGCGGTTCTGCGATGGCTTCTCCAGATCCACGGGATCGGGGATCCAGATACGTCCGCCGCCTGCGCCACAGCAGAACGAGTTGTCCCGGTTGCGTTTCATCTCCACAAGCTCGCATCCGAGCAGCTCCAGGATATCGCGCGGTGCATCGTATCCCTTGTTGTATCGACCGAGGTGGCAGGGATCATGGAAAGTCACGCGATAGGCGATCTTCTTCTTCAGCTTGATCCGCCCCTCTTCAATCAGCGTTCTCACCAGCGTCGTGTAATGCTGGATCTCGAATGCGCCATCGAAGTGGGGATACTCGTTGCGGATCGTGTTGTAGGAATGCGGGTCCGTCGTCACGATGGACTTGAACTCACAGCCCTTGAGCGTGTCGATATTCGACGTGGCCAGATGCTCGTAGAGACCTTCCTCGCCCACGCGGCGCACGTCGTTACCGGCATTCATCTCGCCTTCGAAGAGAAGTCCGAAATTGACCCCGGCCTTGGTCAATAGCTTGGCGAACGCCTGGGAGACCTTCTGGTTGCGTGGATCGAACGAGGCGTAATCGCCGACGAACCACACCACGTCCACCGGCTCCTTGCGCGCGTCCTTGATCTCGAAAGGCAGCGCCTTCGTCCACGCTGCACGCTTGCGCTTGGATTCCCCGAACGAGTTGCCGCTCTTGTGGATCGACTGCAGCGTCTTCTGCAGGATGGGCTCCATCTCGCCATCCTCGACGAGCTTGCGGCGCATCTGCACGATGACCGGCACGTGCTCGATCGCGACCGGACAGATTTCAACGCATGCCATGCAGGACCGGCACGCCCACAGCGTCTCGGCAGAAATCTGGTTCAGGCCAGTGCCATGCACCTCGAGCAAGGAGTCCGCCGGCAGGCTTCTCGATTCGAGCGTCGCATTGGAAAACTCACGAAGCGACAGGATCAGGTCTCGCGGCGACAGCGGCGCCCCGATCGCATTGGCCGGACACGCTTCGTGGCAGCGGCCGCACTTCGTGCAGGCGTCGAAATGCAGAAGCTGTTTCCATGTGAAGTCGGTGATGGTTGCGCAGCCGGCGCTTTCCTCATCCTCCGGCACCTTGGGAAGCACGCGGCCGGCCTTGGGGTCGCGGAACATGAGCGAGGCGGCTGCCGTGAAGATATGCTTCACCTTTGTGAACGGGATGAGCGCGATGAAGACCAATGCCAGGATGCCGTGGAACCACCACAGGCCAAAACGGAGCGATCCCGCCGCCTCCGCCGTGAGCCCGACGCCCGCCATGCCATGGGCGAGGAGCGCGCCCACCGGCGACCACCAGCGGAAGTCCCACACCGTCGGACGGTCAGCAAGCCAGATAAGGCGCGCCGCCTCGAGGAAGAAGCCGGTGATGCCGATGATGATGAGCGTCCACAGGAACGCCCAATCCTCGCGCCGATAGGCAGTGCGGTCGTAGCCTGGCTCGCCCGGCTTCCGATCCGGGCGCGCATAGTCGAGCTTCGGCAGCTTCAGCCACTTCCGCCGGTACATCATGTAGATGAGCCCGACAATCAGCGCGACGCCGGCGACATCCATCACCAGCGAGAACACGAGATAGAAATCGCCATACCAGAAGCGCAGACCGAACAATGGCTCGACGATGTCGTACTCGAGCGTAATGGTTGAGGTGCCGATGAACAGCAGGATAAAGCCGAAGAAAATGGCGGCATGCATCCGGCCGGCGGAGGGATCGCGACGCTTCAGCGTGCGATGGGTCAGCATAGTCTGAACCATGTCGAGAAAGCGGGTCCATAAAAGGCCCCAGGCCGCATCCGGGCGCCCCCTCCGGTACTTCCGAACCTCGACATACACGCCGTATATGAAAACGGCGATGGCGGAATACCCTATCGCGTAGAAGAGCTGGATGGTTTGCGGCTGAAAATCCTCAAAGAGGATGCGTGTTATGTCTTTCGGATCCACGTCAGCACCCCAATTGCCGCGTAAAGCCAAGTGCTGTATCGGTTTTCCGGTCGTTCACCGCTTCGCTAAGGATCGCGGTGCAGGAATTTCAGCGCGGCCCTACGGCCCAACGGACCAATCCGATCCTGCGATCGCCACGGCGCTGCGAGAGCCGGGAATTGCCCGGTCATTGATTGGAATAGCGCCACGATGTCGAGCTTTCATCACCGGCGCATCTTTAACAATCACCCTTATGACTTACATCCAAAGGAGTATCCGAATACTTTGTCGGATGAATTGGCCGGCAAATGATTCCTCGAGGGAAAGCATAGAAATGTTCATTCTTTCGCATTGCGAAATCGTATTGCGACGCGAAGATCTGGCGAAAGGAGGGAGAAACTTTCCTTGGCCAAGCGTTCACGTATGGCCTTGGAATTGACCTGCACTTCTCCCGGCGGGTGCGCCCCAAACACGTGCCTCCGCCGGATGGCACACGCACCGCGAGCGACACGCGATGCCTGATCCGAACCGGATGCCGCGGCGGATGGAGCCGCTCGTGGGAGCCGGTTGGACGGCTGCCGTGAGCTTGCTCCTGCTCATCGGCCCTATCACCCCAAACGCCGCCGAGGAGCCGAGGCGCTTGGAATGCATGGCCTGCCATGCAGGAGCGAAGCGGATGGATGCCGGTGTTGATACGGGCCGCACCCGCAGCGTCACGATCAGCGCGGGAGATTTCCGCAATGGCGACCATGGCAAGGTCGATTGCAACGATTGTCACGTGAAAGGTTTCGACACCTTTCCCCATTTCCGGAAAAAGACCGAGACGTGCATGAGCTGCCATCCCCGCAAGGAGGAAGGCGCCCGGGCGGATCAGCCTTATGACTTCGATCGCATCCGGAGAGAGTTCGAAGGCACCGTCCACTTCACGGAATTCAGCCATGCCAAGGAGAGGTGCTGCGGCACCTCGGCCGAACAGCCGGCCCGTCCAGGCGCGCTCGCGCCAAGCGGCGGCACCGCGGCAAAGACAGCACATCGCTTCACATGCGAGCACTGCCATGAGCCGCACTATTTCAAGGCGACGGAGCGGATCAAGGAGCCGCGTCTCATCAGCGACAACGACAACGCCCCTTGCCTGCGCTGCCATCAGGATGGCGCCACGGGCCCACTGGCCGATCCATCAGCATCGGGCCTCATCGCGGCGCATCGCTACCTTCCCCACGCCCAGCTCCACCTCGACGGGACACGCTGCATCGATTGCCACACGACCGTGACCTCGGCCGTCGCCCACGATCTGCCTCTCGGCAGAGGCGCCGACCAGGGCTGCAACACCTGCCACAGCATCGACAGCGTACTTCTCGGCCGTCTCTACCGGTATGTCGCCAACACGGGATCGGACACCCTCGGCTTCAACAATTCCCGCATGCTGCAGGACGGCTATGTCATGGGAGCCAATCGGCATCGATGGACGGACGCAGCAGCGTTCCTCCTGATGAGCCTCGGCCTCGGTCTCGTTCTGGCCCACGGCGGGTGGCGTATCCTGTCCCGCCGGCAGGGCCCATGGTCGACGGGGAGCAAGCGAGCGAAGAACGAAGCCAACGGGCGGAGGCCGGCTACGTCGCGTGCATCTGGCAATGGAGGCGCGGCATGACCCCCCTCTGGGTCCGTCTATGGCATTGGGCCGTCGCCGCCCTCTTCGTCATCCTGGTCCTGACCGGGATCGTGCTCACGTACTCGCGTTCGAGCTTCGCCTTCATGAACTACGGGCTCGCCGATACGCTGCATCAGGTGACGGGCATCATCTTCTCGATCCTGTGCGGTGTCTTCCTCGTGGTGGCGCTCGCCGGAGGATACTGGCGCGGCTATCAGCGGCGATGGCAGGGGCTGGGTGCCCGCATGCGCCTGCACGCTACAAATGTTGTTGAGGGCGGATCGGCGACATCCGACGCAGAAGAGACAAGCCGCGCGCGTCTCGAAGCTTCACGCGGGCTGCTCTTCCTCGTCCAGCAGTTCCTTTACATTCTGAGTGTCGTCATCCTGTCGCCGCTGCTTGCCATCACCGGCGTGTTCCTGCTCTACCCGGAGCTGGCGCCGCAAAAGGTGGCCGGCCTCTCGGGCCTCTGGACCTTCGCGCTCGCGCATTATTGGGCCGGTCTCGCGGGCGCGCTGTTTCTATTGTTCCATATCTACATCGCCACCATCGGCGGCTTGCGGCGCATGATCAAAGGCCGGTAGGGCGCAGCGCACGCCGGTCGCGCCTTTCGCCCGACGCTCCCTCGAATACGCACGAGCGGTTCCAAGCTTGCTGCTCCCAAGCTCCAGCCCAGCGGCTGGCGCCTGGATCAGAAGCGGCTCACTTTTCCGCGCGATCCTCACCCTTCTTCGATTTCCGCTTCGGAAGCGGCTCGCTCTTCTTCCGCCACCAGTCCGCCAGCCTACGGCGCTCATCCACGGTGAGGCGCTCGACATGATCGAGAAAGATCCCAACCGCCTCCTGGCGCAGCGTCCGCTCCTTGTCGCTTACGGCGCCAAGTGCGCTCTCGACGGCAGCCCTGTCGAAGGGATCGGCTGCGAGCTTTTCGGCCGCATCCCGCCGCGAGGCCCGAATGTCGTCGATCAACGGCCGCAGCCGCACGCGGTCATCCCGCAGCTGCTTGCGAATTTCCTTGCGGCGGGCCTCCGGCAGCGTGCGCGTGAGCCCCATGAGTCCGAAGTCTTCGCCACGCGGATGCCCCCGAAACCCCGGGTGATGCTTGCCGAAGCCGAACATGGTGCCGCCGACAACGCCGACGATCAAAAGATTGAGGGCGAGCGACGCGACCAGCGCGTATTTCAAGCGCCGCGAGGCGCGCGGCCTCGGCTCGGCTCCGGGCTGGGAGACGTCGCTCAAAGCAGATCCTCCTCAAACATGCTGAAGGCGTCCGAGTCGAAGGCGATCTGACCGGAGTCGAACTCCATATCGCCAGAGGCCTCGGCCATGAGCGGAGCGACGGCCTGGTCGAACGTACCCGCGACACCAAACAAGGTCCCGAGCACGAGCGAGGCGGCAAGCAGCGCGGCTGCGGGCCACTCCCTATCCCTGTGCATCGGCGGCCGGCGGCTAGAAGAAGCCGGAGCGACTGCCGCCACGGCCGGCAGAGCCGCCGCAGCAGGCGCTTCGGCGATTGCGGCGGCAAGGATACGGTCTGCAAGCGCCCGTGTGTCGATTTCACGCTCGGGCGCAAGGTCGAGCAGCCGGTCGAGCGCCTCTGCTTCGCGCAGGCGCGTCTTCGCTTCGGCGCTCTCCGCAAGCAGGCTGGCAAGATCCCGGCGCAAGGGCGCCGGCCAGCGCGTGCGGTCGCTCCCGAAACGCTCCAGGACCTCGTCCAGGGCCGCAAGCCCGTTTGCTTCCATCATGGTCTCATCCGTCATCGCCGTCGTCCCGGGCCTTCCAAATCTCATTGCTCGCTCAGCAGCAAGCTTTTCCAATCTTTCGCGAGCCGCGTGCGCAGCGCCCTTCGGGCGCGGGCGAGGAGACTCTCCACCGCCTCGTCCGACACGCCCAGAATTTCGCCCACCTCGGCCTGGCTCAAACCCTCGTGGTGAAAGAGCGTCAGCGCCCGGCGCTGCCGGTCCGGCAGTCCGGCCACCGCCTCCCCGACACGGCGGACGAGATCCTGCTCTTCCAGCTCCACGGCCTGCGTCGGAGGCTCCTCCACCTCGGGCACCTCGTCGGTAACGACGGTGCGCCGCCCCGCACGGATCCGATCGAGGCACAGGTTCGTCGCCACCCGCCTGAGCCAAGGCCGCAGCCCGTGCGGTCCAAGATCGAGCGTTTCACCCGAGCGCCACAGCCGCAGCATGGTCTCCTGCGCGATGTCGTCGGCCTCCGCTTCATCCCTCAGCATGCGCCGCGCCAACGCCACGATCGCACTCAAATGGCGATCCATCAGGACACGAAACGCCTGTGCGTCCTGGCGGGCGACGCGTGCCAGCAGTACGCGGTCCTCAGGCGCATCCGGCCAGGGACCCCCGGTCACGTTGGCTCCCGGCGTCGTGCCCATCGGTCCGCTTGGTCCCGACCCCACCTTCACCCCGTCACATCTCACGTGTTTGCTGGGCAGCGCCACCGGATCTCGCTCCGCAACTGGTCTCGTGAGCAAGAACGGCCGCACCCATTGGAATCCGTCGCAACTTAACCGATCAAGCGGCGAAACAGTACTGCAACCGCTGATAGCGTCTCGCGCAGCTGGCCCTCGAGGGTGGCGAAATCGGGCGCATCCCCGGCCCTCGCCAGCAGCGCCTTGAGGCCGCTTGGCGCCGTAGCGGGATCGAAAACCTCATCAAGACATAGCCTTAGCACCTGCGTCAGGCTGTGCGTCAGGCGCGTAGCCTGGATTAGGGTTTCGGCATCGGCAGCGGCAAGCGCCCCCGCTGCGGCCAGCTTGCGGAAGGCTGCCAAAGTGTTCTGGTCCAGCACCTCGCGGTGGGCGCCGGCATGCACGAGTTGCAGATGCTGAGCGATGAATTCGAGATCCACGAGCCCCCCGCGCACCTGCTTCAGGCTCCAGATGTTGTCTGTGCCCTTCTCGGCGGCGATGCGGGTCCGCATATCCAGCACATCCTGGGCTATGGCCGCGTCATCGCGACGGCGCACCAGCGTATCGCGGATGGTCGCCTCGACCTTGCGACGGAGATCCGCCGGCCCGGCCACCACACGCGCCCGCGTCAGCGCCATATGCTCCCAGGTCCACGCCTGTGTCGCCTGATACTCTCGGAACGTCGAGAGCTGGGCGGCGACCGGCCCTTTCTGCCCGGACGGGCGCAGCCGCATATCGACCTCGTAGAGCGTACCCTCGGCGGTTGGGGCCGAGAGATGCGAGATGAGGCGCTGCGTATAGCGCGCATAGTACTGGCTCGGCGCGAGCGGCTTCGGTCCATCGGACTGGAGGGCGGCCGGATCGAAATCGTAGACGACGATGAGATCCACATCGGAGGCAGCGGTCATCTCGTGCCCTCCGAGCTTGCCCATGGCGAGGACCACAGCTCCGCCGCCGGGAATACGTCCGTGCGCTCGCTCGAGCTCCCGCTCCACATCCTCTGCGAGCGCGGCGATCAGCGTTTCCGCCAGGAGCGCATACGCCTCGCCCGCTTCATCGGCGTTGATGGCACCGGAGAGAACCTTGACGCCGATGAGGAACCCCTGCTCGCTGCCGACGATGCGCGCGCGGTCCAGCACGTCCTGCGGATCGGATGCGAGACTCAGCTCGGCGGCGATCGCGTCTCCGAGTTCCTTGGCGGACGGGAGCGCCGCAAACGTCTGCGGATCGATGACCGCATCGAGCAAGCGGCGGCGGCGGGAAAGGATGCGGGCCAGGCGCGGCGCTGTGCCCATGATATCGGCGATGAGCCGTAACAGGGCCGGATTTGCCCTGAGCAGCGAAAAGAGCTGCACGCCGGCCGGCAATGCAGCCAGAAACGTATCGAAGGTCGCGATCGCCCGATCCGGATCGGCCGTATCGGCAAGCGCCTTGATCAACGCCGGCTGCACCTCCGTCAGGAGCTCCCGCGCGCGCGCCGAACGAACCGCCGGATAGCGGCCATGGTGCCAGCCGCGCACGGACGCCAGCAAATCGCTCGGACGCGCGTAGCCCATTCGCGAAAGTGCCGTAACGGTGCCAGGATCGTCCGTCTCTCCTGCGAACACGAGGTTCTCCCCTTCCGCCGTCAGGTCGGGTGAATCCTCGAACAGGCGCGCATAGTGCCTCTGCACGCGCTTCAGCACGGCAAGGATCTCGCCCGAGAACTCGGCGAGGCTCCCGTAGCCGGCAAAGCGCGCGAAGCTTTCGAGCTGTGCCTGATCGCTTGGAAGCTCATGCGTCTGCTCATCGGCCACCATCTGCAGCCGATGCTCGATCCGGCGCAGATAGAGGTACGCATCGGCCAGGTCGTCGGCAGTCTCCTTCGCGAGCCAGCCGTTGGCGACGAGCATGGCAAGCCCATCCAGTGTACTGCGGACGCGCAGACTGCGCTGCCGGCCGCCGGCGATAAGCTGCTGCGTCTGCACGAAGAACTCGATCTCGCGGATGCCACCCGGGCCGAGCTTGATGTTCTGCCCTGCCACTCCGATCGCGCCGAAGCCGCGGAACGCATGGATCTGCCGCTTCATGGCGTGGACGTCTGTGATGGCGGCGAAGTCGAGACTACGGCGCCAGACGAACGGCGCCAGCTCCGCGAGAAACGCTTCACCGGCATCGACATCGCCCGCGACGGCGCGGGCCTTGATAAGGGCGGCGCGCTCCCAATTCTGGCCGAAGCTCTCGTAATAAAGCGCGGCGGCATCGGTCGAGAGTGCGATCTGCGTCGCCCCCGCGTCGGGCCGCAGGCGGAGGTCGGTGCGGAACACATAGCCCGTCGCCGTGCGTTCGCCGATCAACCGCACGAGATCGCGCGTCAGGCGCACGAAGAACGTCGGCGCCTCGAGCCCCGGCTTGAGCCTTGCGCGGGCCGGTTCATAGAAGACGATGAGATCGATGTCGCTCGAATAGTTGAGCTCATAAGCGCCGTATTTGCCGACGGCGAGGACCATGTAGCCCGAGGTCGCCTCGGGCTCGGCATCGCTCGGATCCGCAAGCCAGTCGCCGCGCGCGGCCGCCTCTCGGAACAGGAAGCGCACGGCGCCCTTGAGAGCCGCGTCCGCCGCCGCGCTGAGGGCCCCCGTCACCTCGTCGACGCTCCAGACGCCAGCGAGATCCGCGAGCGCGATCAGCAGCGCCACCTCGGACTTGTAAGCCCGCAGCGCCGTCATGGCGTCGGCGAGGGTACCGATCTCGGCAAGGCTTGCGGAAAGCGTATCGGTGAGGTCGGCGAAGCGGCGCTCCGGAATACTCCGCAGCAGCCGCTCGAGGCGGGCGGGATCGCGCAGCGCCTCGGTACGGAGAAAGGAAGAGCCCGCCGCGACACCGGCCATCAGGGCACGGGCCGGCTCCGTCTCAAGGAGAGCGACGAGGCCGGCAAGCGAGGCCTCTCGGCGCCAGTCGTCGAGAAGGAGATCGAGGCTCGCACCGCCTTGCGGATCCTGCGGCAAGCGTTTTTCCGCATCCAGCCGCTCGAGCAACGTGCCGTTCGCTGCGATGTCTGCCGCCATGCTCCCGCTCCGTCGCGCCCGGCCTGCTGGGCCCGCCCGGATCGTCTATTCACTCATCGCCTCGCGCGCAAGCGCCGCTGACGACTTACGGCGCGCGGGCCTCGCCGATCTCCTGACCGCGGGATGACCGCTGAGCCGCATGCAGGAGCGGGAGAATGAGCACCACGCGCAGGCCAGGAGCGTTGTCCTCGAGGCGCACCGATCCGCCATGGAGCCGCGCCACGGCCGCAACCAGGCTGAGACCTAGGCCTGTCCCCGGCTTGGTGCGGCTCTTTTCGAGGCGCACGAAGCGGCGCAATGCGCGATCGCGGTCCTGGGCATCGATGCCGGGCCCCCTGTCGGCAACGGAGATTTCCGCCATATCCGAGCTGGCACGCACCTTGACCGACACTTCAGCGCCGGCGCTGCCATCCCCGCGCGTGCGCGCCGCCTCTGCCGAATATTTGATGGCATTATCGACCAGATTGGCCACAGCCTGCCCGACGAGTTGCCGATTGGCGGACGCCACGATCCCCTCGCCAGCCTCGATCGCAAGGCTGAGCCCCGCTTCCTCGGCAACGGGCTCATAAAGCTCTGCCACGTCACACACGAGATGTCCGAGATCGAACGCTTCGGCGCTCTCTTCCACCACGCCGGCCTCGAGGCGCGCGATGAGAAGGAGCGCGTTGAAGGTCTTGATCAGGTCATCCGCCTTCTCGATGGTCGCCTCGAGCCCTTCGCGATACCCTTCGGCCCCGCGAGACTCCCGCAACGCCGCTTCCGCGCTGTTGCGCAGCCTGTTGAGCGGCGTCTTGAGGTCGTGGGCGATGTTGTCGGAAACCTCACGCATGCCGTTCATGAGCTGCTCGATACGCTCCAGCATGGAGTTGAGGCTCTCCGCCAGCTCATCGAATTCATCTTGGGCGCCGGTCATCGGCACGCGGCGCGAGAGATCGCCCGCCATGATCGAGCGCGTCGTCGCGTTGATGGCCTCGATGCGCCCAAGAACAGAACGGCCGATGGCAATGCCTGCGATGATGGCTGCCAGAGCAAGCGCGCCGAACCCCCAAAGGAACGTTCGCTTGATGCGCGCGGCGAGCGCCAACTGCTCCTCGACATCCCGGCCGACGACGAGGCGCAGGCCAGCGCCAACGGGGACCGGCACGGCAACGCCGAGCCTGTCGGCGCCGAGTGCGTCGCCGTCGCGGACGAAGCGGAACACGCCTCCGGCTGGACTCTCGGCGATCTCACGTGGATATGCGCGCAGATTTCCGGCGAGCTTGCGCCCGCTCTCGTCGGCAAGGAAATAGAGGCTCGCCCCATCCGTGCGGCTCAAGAGACGGATGCGCTCGGCGAATGCATCGGGTTTGCTGCTTGCGGCCTCATGCGCGAGTTCCGCCGCCGTGCTGCGCAGCTCGTCCACCACGTGCTCCGTGAGCAACGTGTTCGTCTGCCAGAAAAGCACGCCGACGATGAGCGCGGCGGCCGCAAGGAAAGCGGTAGCGCTTACCGCGGCAAGGCGGAACGCCTGCGTCCCCATGATGCGCACGGCAAGATCAGAGAGCGCCGTCACGGACCATGTATCCAGCTCCGCGCACGGTGTGCAGCAGCGGCCTGTCGAAACCCTTGTCGATTTTCGAGCGCAAGCGCGAGACGTGCACGTCGATGACGTTGGTCTGCGGGTCGAAGTGATAATCCCACACGTTCTCGAGCAGCATGGTGCGCGTCACCACCTGTCCGGCGTGCTTCATCAGGTATTCGAGTAAGCGATATTCACGCGGCTGTAACTGGATCGGCTCGCCCGCGCGCGTGACCCGGTGAGACAGGCGGTCCAGGATGAGATCACCCACCGCATAGCGGGTCTCCTGCTCCTCGGGGATGGCGCGCCGGCCCAGGGCTTCGACGCGCGCCAGCAGCTCCGTGTAGGCGTAGGGCTTGGTGAGATAGTCGTCGCCCCCTGCGCGCAAACCCTTGACGCGATCGTCAACGTCTCCGAGCGCGGAAAGAATGAGCACGGGCGTCCGGTCTCCCTCCGCGCGTAGCGTGCGCACGACTGAGAGGCCATCGAGCTTGGGCAGCATGCGATCTATGATGAGGACATCGTAGGCGTTCTCCTGAGCCATGGCGAGACCGCTCTCGCCATCGCCTGCGAGGTCGGGTGCGTGCCCGCTCTCCTTCAGGGATTTTTGCAGAAATTGCGCCGTCTCGCGGTCGTCCTCGATCACCAACACGCGCATCAGTCGCATCGCCTCCGAAACCGCGGTTGGCGGCTGAGGCGCCGCCCGCCGACTTCCCCCCGTCAGATACATCGGGGCGGCCCGGCTCCTCAAGAGCCGCGCCGCCCCATGGTTCACTCCGTTGCGGCGCTAGCTCAGCCCTTTTGCTTGAGCTGCACCGGCACGTAGCGGGTCTGGTTGGACGACTTGACCGAGAGCATCACCGCCGTGCGGTTGAGTTCCTTCGCCTTCTTGATGCCATCGGCCACGTCAGACGGACCGTTCACCACGCTGCCACCGATCTCGAGGATCACGTCGCCGGCTTTGATGCCCTTCTCGGCAGCATCCGAGTCCGGGTCCACCTCCGTCACCGTCACGCCCTCGCCGCCGACCTTGAGAGGCGCCAGCGTAAGGCCGAGCTGCTCGAGCGCCGTCGTCGTCGGATCGGCGGACTTGCCCTGCTCAAGATTGGCGAGTTCCTCCGTCGAGCCCGGGAACTTACCGAGCTTGACCTTGACGGTCTCTTCCTTGCTTCCGCGCCACACTTTGACGTCGACGCTCGTATCCGGCGCGTAGTCGGCGATCTTGCGCGCGAGATCGCGGCTATCGGCGATCACGTCGCCATTCACCTGGATGATCGCATCCTGAACCTTGAGACCGGAAACGGATGCCGGGCCGTTGGGCGTGATCTCGCTTACGAGCGCACCCTTGGCGTCAGGCAGGCCGATGGCGGCAGCGGTATCCTCATCCACGTTCTGGATCTTGACCCCGAGCCAGCCACGGCTCACGGAACCGCTCTTCTTCAGCTGGTCGATGACGTCGACGGCGGTGCGGGCCGGCACGGCGAACGCAATACCGACGTTGCCGCCCGACGGGCTGAAGATCGCCGTGTTGACGCCAATCGCCTTGCCGTCGAGATTGAAGGTCGGCCCGCCGGAGTTGCCCTTGTTCACGGCCGCATCGATCTGGATGAAGTCGTAGGGTCCCGACCCGATATCGCGGCCCAACGCCGAGACGATACCGGCCGTCACCGTGCCGCCGAGGCCGAACGGATTGCCCACCGCCAGCGCCCAGTCGCCGACGCGCGCCGGCTTGTCGGCGAACTCGACGAACGGGAAGGTCTTGGACGACTTGATCTTCAGAAGCGCGATGTCGGTGCGCGGGTCGGTCCCAACCAGCTCCGCCTCGAGCTTCTCCTGATCATCGAAGCTGACCTGGATCTTAGTCGCGCCGTCGACGACGTGGTTGTTGGTCACGACAAAGCCGTCAGCCGAGATCACGAAGCCCGAGCCCTGGGCCTGCGTCGGCCGCTGCTGCGGCATGTTGCGGAATTCGCGCGGCAGGTTCTTGAAGAACTCGTAGAAGGGGCTGTCCTCGGGAATGTCCGGGAAGCCCTCTGGCAAGCCGCTCCGCCCCCGCCGATCCTTGCTTCCGGCAACGACCGAGATGGACACCACCGACGGCTTCACTTTCTGGATCACGTCCGCGAAGCTGAGCGGCGCGCGGCCGAACGGCGTTTCGACACTCGGCTTGTCGGGTGCGAGCTGCGCAAGCGTCGGCGTCATGCCGAAACCGGCCGCCAGCACGGCAACGGACGCCACGGCCGCCGTGGCTACGCCGGCCACCTTGCGTCTCGAGCTCCCGTGAGATTTTGGCCCGATCTTTGCTCCGGGAGTTCCGGTATCGGAATTAAGCATTCAATCCTCCGCTCAGAAAGCGCTGCAATCGACTGTCACCGGCAGAGTTAGTCCCTTTGGCCTTACGGCTGCCTTTCGGTCACGTTAAGAGTTCGTAATGCGCCAAGATCGTTCCCGTGAAGTCCGCCCGCGACCCGCCATCGTGCGCTGCATCCGGTATGCCGCCGCCCTGGCTCTCGCATGCGTAGGCGCAGCCGCAGCGGCGTCCGTCGCCTCCGCTGGCAACGCCAGCCGCCCCGTTTCGGCAGGAAGCTCGTTTTCATTGGTACGCCCGATTGCCGTCTTCGGCGCTGACGACCGGGCGTTCCTTCCCGCCGGCATGACGGCGCTGAGCAAATCCATCGGCCTCCTTTACGAGGACCGGTCGCATTCGGTCTGCACCGCCTTCTGCGCGGGCGACGATGTGATCGCCACCGCCGGCCATTGCCTGTTCCGCACCGAGGGCGAGCGCCCTCTCCGCCTTACGGGCATTCGCTTCCGCCTGCAGCCCGAGGGGGCCACGGTCGCGAGCTCACGCATTGCCGGATCAGCCCAGAATGGCGAGGCGCAGCATATCGCCGCCGGATCTCGCGCGCTTCGCGTCAAACCTCCAATCGATGCCGTCCAGGATTGGGCGCTGATAAGGCTCGAGCGGCCGATATGCCGGGGCCATGCCCTGCCTATCAGCCGCCAGCCGACAAGCGCGTTGCTCAAGCTCTCGGCCGCCCAACGCGTCTATCAGGTGAGCTATCATCGCGATTTCGGCGCCTGGGACCTGGCGCTTGGCAGGCCGTGTCCCATCCGCCGCTCGTTCAAGGGCGCGGACTGGCGCGCCATCGAGAAAGACTTCACTGACGCCGCCCACGTCATCCTGCACACTTGCGACACCGGCGGAGCGTCTTCCGGATCCCCGCTGCTCATCGATGGGCCGAACGGCCCTGAGGTCATCGGCATCAACGTGGGCACATATCTCCAATCTCGAGTGCTGACGCAGAGAGGCGAAGTCGTCCATCGTTACAAATCCGAGACGGTGGCGAACACGGCCGTCGGCGCCGCCGCGTTCCGTCCCGCGCTGGAAGCTCTCGCGCACGCAGACATCATCTCGACGCGCACCGGAATGCTTTCACTGCAGCAGCTTCTCGCCTCCGAAGGACTGTACGAGGGCAAAATAGATGGCATCTACGGCCCGCGCCTCAACACCGCCGTGCGGGCCTTCGAACGGAACGAAGGGCGCCGTGAGACAGGTCTCGCCACAGCGGCGCTGATGAAGCGGCTCGCGGCCCGCGCTGCCGAGCGGCGCAGCACGCTGTCCTCACGGCATCATCATCCGCAAATGGAAACCGGCAGCGTCGGATCGCACACCGTCTCACGCGACCGCGCGCGGCTACCGCGCTAACGCCGAGCCTTTCGGCTGATCCGCACGCCGCGTTGGATATCGTTAGACTGCTTCCGGAAAAGCGGGAACCGGTCATGGCGAAGCCATGCAAGTCAAAAGTGTCCGACGAGAAGCACGAAGGAACAAAACCTAGAGCCGTTCCCGTTTCCACTTAAACCGGAACGGCTCTAGAGCCTTTTCCGAGCT
>JRYH01000460.1_pt1 | contig 17890 bp, 13 predicted proteins | sample 235351 | NCBI WGS metagenome assembly JRYH01 (sample SAMN03074221, study PRJNA261480) | activated sludge metagenome | biome: Wastewater Treatment Plant; feature: Wastewater; material: Activated sludge; isolation source: activated biomass of a wastewater treatment plant treating wastewater... ... | reverse complement strand
CGCCAGGATGGCGTTTTTCAACGACCTGAGACACGGGTTTTACAGCAACCCGGTGCTAAGCCACGGCACGTAGGTGATGATCAACACGGCGGCCAGCAGGATCAGAAAAAACGGGATCGTGGCGCGGTAGATTTCGAGAATCGGGCGTGCGAAGCGGAAACTGCTGATGAACAGGTTCATGCCGACCGGCGGGGTGAAATAGCCGAGCTGCATGTTGGCGAGAAAGACGATGCCGAGGTGGGCCGGGTGGATCCCGTATTGCTGCGCCACCGGCAGCAACAGCGGGACGATCAACACCAGGGCGGAAAAGATATCGAGCATCATGCCGAGGACGAGCAGGAACAAGTTCAATAGGATCAGGAAAGTCAGGCGGCTGTCGATCATCGCGCTGACCCAGGCGAACAACCGGCTCGGCACCTGCTGATCGATCAGGTAATTGGTCGAGGCCAGCGAAACGCCGAGAATGACGAAAATCGCCCCGACCAGCATCATCGCCTCGGCGATCACCGCCGGCAGGCGGCCGAGCGGCACTTCGCGTTTGATCAGCGTCGTCGTGACCAGCACCCAGGCGGCGGTCACCACCGCGGCTTCGGAAACCAGGAGCCAGCCGCCGTAAATGCCACCGAGCACGACGAACGGCAGCGGCAGTTCCCACGCCGCATCGCGCAAAGTAGCTAAAATCGGTGGTCTGATTTTCCGCGCCGTGTCGTGCCGCCTGGTGCGCGCCGCCCAGACGGCAAGCAGGACGACCATCAATATCCCGGGCAGGATGCCGGCGATGAACAAGTCGTCGATGCTCGGCGCCGGACCGCTGGCCGTCTGCTGGGCGACGACCGCATAGAGGATCAACGGCAGCGACGGTGCGAACAACACGCCGAGACTGCCCGCGGTTGTGACCAGGCCCAGGCTGAAGCGATCGCCGTAGCCGGCCTGGCGCAAGGCTGGATAGAGCAAGGCGCCGAGAGCGACGATCGTCACGCCGGAGGCGCCGGTGAACGCCGTGAAGACCGCGCAGGTGGTCAGCGTCACGACGCCCAACCCGCCGGGCAGCCAGCCGAACAATGCTTCGCTGACCGCGACCAGGCGGCGCGGCGCTTTCGATTCGCCAAGCAAATAACCGGCGAACGTGAACAACGGGATGGCCAGTAACACGGGCATATCGACCAGCCGGAAGAACTCCAGCGCGACGATCGCTGAATCGAGTTCCTGGCTGCGGAAACCGCCGAGCGCGCCGAGCGCGATCACCGCGAACAACGGCGCGCCGAGCAACGCCAAGATGAGCAGCAGCAAGATCACACCGCGCCCTCCCGGCGGCCGGCCAGCGAGGCGACGGCATGCAACAGATATTGCAGCGCCATCAAGGCGAAAGCAAAAACGATCGGTAACTGCACGACATAGCGCGGCAACGGCCCGAGATCGGCGCCCGGCGCAAAACCGATCTCCAGGCGGACCATCGCAAACGCCGCCCACGCCAGCCAGCCGCTGGCCAGCGCCGCGGTCACATCGGCGAGAGCGGCGGCGATACGGCGGCCGCCGGCCGGCAGATAATGCGCCGCCAGATCGATGACGATGTGCCGCCGCCGGCGGGCCGCGACCAAAGCGCCGAGCAGCGCCACCCACAGCACCAGGATGCGGATCAAAACCTCGATATCGGGCGCCGCGCCGAAACCCAGGTTGCGGCTTGCGATCTGCCACAAGCCGAGCGCCAGCAATGCGCCGAACAATAGGGCCAGAAGATAAATCTCAAGGTCGGCGAACGCCGCGGCGATCTCGGCCAGCCACCGGCGCAGCGTCGTATGCGGCGGATTACTCATTGGCCGCGGCACGCCGCGCACTCAACCGCTCTTCGACCCACCGGAGCGAGGGTTGATCGATTTTGCCGGCGGCGAGCAGTGCGTGGCGGACCTCGCGGGCCATCTTCTCCCACGCGCCGCGGCTGCCGCTATCGGGTTGGATGATCTCGATCCCCGAGTGGCGCAAAGCGGACCGGGCATCGGCGTTTTCCGCCGCGACGCGCCGGTCGAGCCGGCGCAAGGCGGCGGCGGTCTCGGCGACCAGCCGTTCGCGGTCGGCAGCGGCGAGCGGCGCCAGGGCGCGTTCCTGAAATATCACCCCGCTGACCGACAAGGCGATCGGCAAGTCGATCATATAGCGCACGCGACTGTGCCATTGCAGCGCGATCAGGCCGCTCATTGTATTGACCACGGTATCGACCAAACCGGTCTGCAAGCCGGTATAGACCTCGGCGATCGGCAGCGGCACTGCTTTGATGCCGGCCTTTGCCAACGTGTCGATCGTGATAATATCGCCTTGCGGCGCCCAGACCCGCGCCGTGGCGGCGAGTTCATCGGCGCTCGCCGCGCGGTGCCGGCTGTAGAGATAGACGATGCCGGAATTGGTGGTGCCGGCCAGGAGCAGTCCCTTGGCGGCGAACGCGGCGGCGATGCGCTGGTCGAGATCCGGACGCAGTGCCTCGAATTCGGCCTGATCGCGAAACAAAAAAGGCATCGAATACAGTTCCCCATCGCCGACGGTCGACGCCAGCTCGCCTAGCGAGGCCGCGGCGCCGTGGAGTTGGCCGAGCTGCATCTTGCGCAGCAACGTCGGCGTGTCGCCCATCACCCCGCCGGGATAAAAACGCAGCGCCACCCGTCCCTCGCTGTGCGTGGCGACCGCCTCGGCCGCGGCCTGCATTTCCTGCATCCAGACCGAGCCGGCCGGTGCCAGGGTGGCGACTTTCAGTGTCAGCCCCGCCGCCGCCGGCGATAGCGCGGCGCTGGCGACGAACACGCACAATACCTTGGCAATGACCGCGGGACGATCAGAAAAACGCATCTGCTTCCTCCAATAATTGCTTGGCCCGCGCCTTGGCGAGCTGATTGGTGAGTTTGAATTCGGGGATATCGACCTTGGCGTCCAGCACTTCGTGCAGCAAGCAGTCGTGCAATTCGCGGTCGAACACCATGCGGGCGTATTGTTCGGCGTAATAGACCTTGATCAGCAGGTTGTGACCGGCCGAACGCTCCACCGCCAAGCGGTAATAGCGGCGCGCCCCATCGAGATCGCCGCCGACCGCCGCCGGCCGCTGCGAATTGAGCACGGCGAGATAAAGATACGGCGCGCCGTCATCGAGCGCCGGCGCCAGATCGACCACCCGGCGCAGCAACAGTTCGACCTTGGGCAGATCGGCGAGGGCATCGTATGCCGCGCTGTACGCCTGCACCCAGCCGGCCCACACCGTCGCATAGCGATAAGCGGCTTCGATATCGGCCTGGCCGGTGGCCAGCACGATGGGTTCGAAATCGAGGTAGGGCCGGTCGAGCGCCGCGCACAACGTCTCATCTTCGACGCACAGGCCGCGGCGGGCATAGCTCAACGCCCGGTCGGCCAGGCGCTTTTGCCGCTCCGGTTCGGCGACGAACAGGCCACTGTAAACACTGTACAAGCGTGCCGTATCGAACAGCAGATCGGCATTGTCCGGCTGGCTGCGGAGCAACGCTTCGAGCAACAACATCCAGGCCGGCAGCGCGGCGGCGACGGTTTCCGGATCGTCGTGGCTCTGGATCGCGGCGCCGAGATCGGCGGCCAACTCGCTGCTCGCCTGGCGCATGATCGCGCCGCAGCCGGCGAGCACGCCGGCCAGAACGCCTGCGAGGAGCGATAACAGTAGGATCGAACGGGATTTCAATAGAATGAACCGCCTTTGCCGACGACCGCCAAACCGGCGGCTTCGAGCGTGTTTTGCAACAGAGCGCTGACCGTCATCGGCCCAACGCCGCCCGGCACCGGGGTGATCCAGGCGACGCGTTCGCCGGCCGCGGCAAAATCGAGATCCCCGGTCACCCGACCGTCAGCCAGGCGATGGATGCCGACGTCGATCGCCACCGCTTCCGGCTGCAACCAGGCCGGATCGATGACGCCGCGCTTACCGGTGGCGACGACGAGGAACTCCGCCATTTTGACATGCGCCGCCAGATCGCGGGTGAAGCGGTGGGCGATCGTCACGGTCGCCCCGCCGAGCAGCAATTCCAGCGCCATCGGCCGGCCGACAATGTTCGAGGCGCCGACCACGACGGCATGACGGCCCATCACTTCCAGCCCGTAATGGGCCAGCAGGTACATGATGCCGCGCGGCGTTGACGGCCGAAGCCCAGGCTGGCGCAGCGCCAAACGGCCGATATTGTACGCATGGAAGCCATCGACGTCCTTGTGGGCCGCGATGCGGTTCAGTATCCGGGCCTGGTCGAGGTGCGGCGGCAGCGGCAACTGGACGAGAATGCCGTCGATCGCCGGGTCTTCGTTCAATTCGTCGATCAGGGCCAACAGCGCATCGCTCTCGACCGCCGCCGGCAGATCGTAAGCCACCGAATGCACCCCGGCGCGCCCGCACGCCTGGCGTTTGTTGCGGACATAGATCGCCGACGCCGGATCGTCGCCGACCAGGATCACCGCCAGCCCCGGCGGCCGGCCGCCGGTGGCGCAATGGGCGGCGATCGTAGCGGCGATCTCGGCCTGCCACAAGGCCGCGACAGATTTGCCGTCGAGGAGTCTGGCCATGATCCTTCCGCGTCCACGGATCGGCTATTGTAATCATTCGCCGCAGCTCAGGAAATCAGCATGGCATCGCCGTAGCTGTAAAAACGATACTCGCGGTCGATCGCACGGCGATAAGCATCCAGGACTTCACGATAACCGCCGAAAGCGCAGACCAACATCAGCAGCGTCGAGCGCGGCAGATGAAAATTGGTCAGCAGCGCATCGATCACACGCCACCGATAGCCAGGATAGATAAATAAATCCGTCATCCCAGAACAGGCGCGGAGCGGGCCGGCGGCGGCCGACTCCAGGGCGCGGGCGGTGGTCGTGCCGGCGGCGATCACCCGGCCGCCGCGCGCCCTGGCCCGTTCAATGGCCGCCACCGTCTCGCCGCTCACCTCGAACCATTCGCCGTGCATCCGGTGGCGGCGCAGGTCATCGACTCTGACCGGCTGAAACGTACCGGCGCCGACGTGCAACGTCAACGCCGTGCGCTCGATGCCGCGGGCGGCCAGCGCGTCCAGCAGCGCGGCATCGAAATGCAGGCCGGCGGTCGGGGCTGCCACCGAACCGGCGTGGCGGGCGTAAACGGTCTGATAGCGTTCGCGGTCGGCGGCTTGTGGCAAACGCCCGAGATAGGGCGGCAGCGGCACCTCGCCCCAGCGCTCGAACAGCACGGCCGCCGGTTCCGCGGCCTGGAAAACGAAAAAATCGCCATCCCGGCCGAGACATTCGATTTCGCCCGGCCTGCCTGCCCGCCCCCGGCCGCCACCCACCCCTGAACCCGTACTGTCATCTGGGCCACCGACCACGATCCGGGTGCCGGAGCGCGGCGGTTTTCCCGCTCCGGCCTGGGCCAGGAAACGGTGATGGTCCAGGAAACGCTCAAGCAGGATCTCGACCCGGCCGCCGGTCGTCTTGCGGCCGCGCAGTCGGGCCGGCAGGACGCGCGTTTCGTTGACGACGAGCAGATCGCCCGGTGCCAGCAATCCCGGCAGATCGCGGAACACGCGGTCCGTGACACGGCCCGTGGCCCGCTCGAGATGCAAAAGACGCGAAGCGCTGCGCTCGGACGACGGGTGGCGGGCGATCAAATGCGGCGGCAGGTCATAGTCGTAGGCGGCAAGCGACAGGAGGTCAACCGTGGGCATCGGTACTCGATTGCATGGCTTATGGGCGGGCGCATGATGCCATGATCGAGCGAACCGTGAAGGCCCGAGGGATTCCTGGGATAATGCCGTCATCTTCCTCAAGATCCACGTCGAACCCGACGCGCCACCGCCACAGCCATGACCCCCACAACCGCCCGCGATACCGCCCGCCGCCTGGACGCCGATGACTCGCTTGCCGTCTGGCGCCGCGAATATGCTATTCCCACCGGTCCCGACGGCCGCCCGTGGCGTTATTTCTGCGGCCATTCCCTCGGCCTGATGCCGCACGCCGTACCGGCGGCGATCGAGGCGATGACCGCTCAATGGCGTGACCATGCGGTCGATGGACATTTCAAAGGGCCGCATGCCTGGCTCGAATTCGCCGAACAGCAGCGTCCGGCGCTCGCCCGCCTGGTGGGTGCCGAGCCGGCCGAGGTCGTGCTGATGAACGCGCTGACCGTCAATCTGCACTTGCTGCTGGCCGGGTTTTACCGGCCGGCCGGGCGGCGCCGGCAACTCGTGATCGAGCACGGCGCTTTTCCATCCGACCGCTACGCCGTCCAGAGCCAGATCCGATGGCACGGCCTGGATCCGGATGCCGAGTTGATCGAGATCGCCCCGCAACAGGGCGGCACCACGCACGGCGTCGACGGCCTGGAACGCTATCTGGCCGGTCACGGCGACGAAGTGGCGCTGGTTCTTTGGCCCGGCGTGCAATACCTGACCGGTGAAGCCTTCGATCTCAGGCGCATCGCCGAGCGGGTCCACGCCGCCGGTGCCCTGATCTGTTTCGATCTCGCCCACGCCGCCGGTAATAGCCCGCTGGCCTTGTCGGCAAGCGGCATCGACGGCGCTGTCTGGTGCAGCTACAAGTACCTGAACGGCGGTCCCGGAGCGCTGGCCGGTATGTTCATCCACCAGCGCCATCACAACGAAAAGCAATTGCATCTCGGCGGTTGGTGGGGCGTCGATGTCGCCGAACGTTTCGCGATGCGCGCCGAATTCCACCCTGCCGGCGACGCGCGGGCCTGGCAGATCAGCAATCCGCCGATCATGACGCTGGCGGCGCAAAGCGTGGCGCTCGATCATTTCGCTGCCGCCGGCATGGCAAACCTTAGGGACAAATCGTTGTCATTGACCGGCTTTCTGGAACACCTGATCGACGAGCGGCTCGGCGACCGTGTCGCGATCGTCACGCCGCGCCAACCCGAACGCCGCGGCGCCCAGCTTTCGCTGCGCATCACACAACCCGGCTGTGCGGCGCGTGACGTCCAGCAAGCGCTCGCCGGGCATGGGGTGATCGCCGATTTTAGAATGCCCGATATCATCCGCCTGGCGCCGGTGCCGCTGTATAACACCCACGAAGATGTGTTCGACGCCGTCGAAGCCCTGCACGCAGTACTCACCGAACGGCAATGAAAAGCGCCCCCGATGCGCCGCCGCCATGGACGATCGCCGGCGGCGGCCTGGCCGGCACTCTGCTGGCCCTCGAACTGGCCGCGCGCGGCGCGCCGGTGCGCCTCATCGAGCGCCACCCGGACCCGGATATCGAAACCATCCCGAGCGGCCGCTCGATCAATCTGGCCCTGGCACGGCGCGGCTTGAAAGCGCTCGCCGGCGCCGGCCTCGAAGCCGAAATCAAGGGCTGCGCCATACCGATGCGCGGCCGGATGATCCACGACAACGGCGGGGCGGCCCACTTCCAGCCCTACAGCCGGCACCCGGAACGCTTTTTATACAGCATTCAGCGAGATAAGCTAAACCGGATTCTGCTCGACCGGGCCCGCCGCCAACCTGAAATCGAGCTGCAGTTCGAACGGCAACTGACCGGCATCGACTGGCCCACGCGCCGCCTGCAACTGCAATGCTGGCGCAACCGGCAAACGGTGACACTGCCATATGACCGGTTGATCGGCTGCGACGGCGCCGGCTCCGGCGTGCGCCGGGCGATCGACAGCGCTACCGGCGAGACAAGCCGCGTCGACTGGTTAACCCACGGCTATCGCGAATTCACTTTACGCGCCGCGCTCGCCGCGGGCGAAAACGAGCGCCAGGCGCTGCACATCTGGCCGCGCGGCGAATGGATGCTGATCGCGCTGCCCAACGTCGATGGCAGCTTCACCGCGACATTGTTCATGGAGCGCGACGCGCTCGCCGCGCTGGACGATGATCCAGAACGCTGGCGGGTGTTATTCGCCACGCATTTCGCCGACGCCCTGCCCTATCTGGAACGTCTCGAACACGATCTCGCACACAATCCCGCCGGCCGCCTGGGCACGGTCCATGCCGCCCGCTGGTACCATCGCGGAGCCTTGCTGCTCGGCGATGCCGCACACGCCGTCGTGCCGTTTCACGGCCAGGGAATGAACGCCGCTTTCGAAGACGTCAGCCTGCTCGTCAGTGCCCTCGACCGCGGCGCGGCGTGGCCGGCGCTGGCCGCCGGTTTTCAAGCCCGGCGCCAGCCGGACACCGACGCCTTGGCCCGGATGGCCCTCGACAATTACCGCGAGATGCGGGCCGCGGTGCGCGACCCCGGCTTTATGGCACGCAAAGCCCTCGAATGGCAACTGGAAAACGACTTCCCCGAACGCTTTATGCCGCGCTACGACATGGTGATGTTCAGCGACCTGCCGTACGCCGTGGCCGAAGCGCGGGGTGCGGTTCAGCTTTCAATCATAGATGAGCTGATCGATCTCAATAAATCTGCCGCCTTCACCGCTCGGGCGCAGGCGGCGATCGAAACGCAACTGCCCGCCTTACCGGCCCTATAGAATGGGATGGATGAGCGCTTCACTGGCAGACATTGTCATCTGTCAACTTGGTGAATGGCCGAGTCGCCTGTAAGATACCGTTGAGCGGCGACACAAGTTGCACGTCAACGGTCTGCATCAGATTGCGGTTGCCGGTAATATCGTGCGACAGCGTACCGACCTGGGTGCGGACCACCGGTACCGGCGGACAGAGCGGGCAGAATCCCTGGTGTTGCACCAGCGTGGTAACCGGATTGGCAGAAAACGTCTGGCCGTTGCTACCCAACAGCCAATGCAGGCGCCCGGTGCCTCCGAAAAAGTAGAAAAGGTACGCCTGATTCGTCTGGTTGATCAGCAGCGATTCTCCACCCTGCCCCGACAGATTCGGCGTCCAGTGGCCCGTGACATTGAATGGTGCACCGTTGACCGTAGGGCAGGTCAACGCAGCAATAATCCCGAACTTTTCGGAACCCGATTCGCCCATCAGGGAGTAGCTGAAAATCAACTCATCCTCGGTTATGAACGTCAAAATCGCTTCCCCGATGGCGTGTGCTGCCTGGCTCGAACCGTTTCCGCTGAAGCCGTTGACTACCGTCCTGATCGTATTGGCGCCAGGATCGCGGCGGGCGCTGCCGAGATAAGTCAGTGGCATCCCGTCATCGTTATAGGTAAACCAGGCGAACGCATAATTACTGCCGACGCGATTGAATTCGATCCCCTGAAACGTCTGCCGCGTGCGCGAGGCGAAATTGTTGCGCTGTATGGCGATCTCCGGGCCGGCGAAGCTCAGCGTCGCGGTGGCGGTAAAACCGCGCTCGCCGGTGTCGGTATTGCGCGCCACGACGTACCAGCGGCCGGTCTGCAATTGCGGCGGTTCCAGCACCAGTTCGGCGACGCCGGCAGCGACAACGACATCGAACGGACGGTTGGCCGGTGCTGGCGCGGCGAACGGTTCGGCGCCGAACGCCTGATCGAACGGCACGCGGGCCAACTGCAACTGCCCTGTGTTACCCTCCAACTTGACAGTCAATCGGCTGACACCCGGCGGCACGTCGATAAACATCCGATCGTGCTCGGCGACGCCGGCCAGACGCAGAGTCCGCGGCACACCCGCGGTGAGCGGCAGAGTCGCCACCGGCGGCGTGCCGCTAATACGGCGGAGGCGTACCGGAATCAACCCGATATTGCCCGGCAACGACGGCGCCGTGCCCAGTTCGACGACTCCCCACCACGTCTCGCCGGGCGCCATCCGCCCTTCGTCGAAGGCCAGCTTGAGGTCGAACGGCGCACTCTCGGCAACGATACCCTGCGCCTGGATGAACAGATTGCCGCTCGGATTGCCCGACACAACAACGTGTTCGCGGGCGATGCTGGCACCGATATTGTTGCTGTTCCAGTTCTGATAGACCAGCCAGTACGAACCCGGCTCCGGCTTGTCGAGCCGGCATTCTTCAATGTCGGTCGGCGACGTACTGGCGCACAGTTGCTCGTCCTCGGACGGTTGGCCGTCGCCGTCGAGGTCGCGGCCGACGAACAAATCGACATCGAGGGCCGACGAGGCGGCGGTCGAACGCGCCAACAGAAACGCCGTACCGGGAGGCACTTCGACCAGTTCCCGGATCGTGCCGGTCAGACTATCGAACGGATCGTCGCGCGTCGGATCCTGCGGCACGCTGTTGTTGGTCTGCGAGCTTTGCTTGGCCAGCGTCCCGGCGCGCCAGCTCGCGCCGTCGATCGCCACCAGACCCGAAAGTGAAAACACCTGGCTGCCGCGGGTCGCAGCGGTCTCGATCGCCCACTCATCGGGTAACTCGCCCGGACTGTTGAACACCGCCAGCGGCAGTCTCTGCGTCGGCACGCCCGGACTCTCGAGCACCACAGCGCCGTTGTTCCAACGATTCAGGCGGGTCGGATCGCGGGCATCGAGGGTCACGGTCAGCGCTCTCGAGGCGCCTTTGCCGAGCGTGAAGCTCGCCGGCAACACCATCCCGTCGATGTCCCCTTCGAGCCGGGCGTTCCATGTTCCACCGCCTTGCATATCAGTCACTGTGCGGCGCGCGGTGCATTGCGCGAAACAGTCATCGATCCGAATCGCCGGCAGATTCATCGCGTCGATCGCCGCCTGGCCGCCGTTGTTGCGCGGATCGGCGGCGCGGAACGCCGCCTCGGTGGTGTTGAGATAAAGCCCGGCGTTGACCGCCGCACCGAGCACGAGCCGGCCGGCGCCTTGGTCATTGCGCCCGGCCGGCCCGCCGTTTTCATCGACGACCGAACCGGCCGCCGCCGTTGTCACCAGCGCCGAATGAATCTGCGCCGGCGTCCAGGCAGGGTGCACGGCGTGCAACAAGGCTGCGGAACCAGCGATATGCGGCGAGGCCATCGAAGTCCCGGTCAGAAACGCGATCTGCATCGGCTGGTCCGAGGCGCCGATAATATCGGTGCCGGGCGCGACGGCATCCGGCTTCAGGACGCCTGCGATCTCGACATTCGGGCCGCGGCTGCTGCTCGCCGCCAGCCGGTCGCCGAAGGCGTCGTCGACAATACGCTGCGTGCCGCTGATCCGGGCGCGGTGATTGGCGCCGCTCGCCAACCAGCCACGCAACGCATCCCCGTCTTGCTGGCCGATATGCACCGCCGGCAGGCAATGCTGGTCGCTGACGATCGATTCCCCATCGAGTGCCGTGTTGGCCAACACCATGCCGGCGGCGCCGGCGGCCTTGGCGTTGAACCCTTTTTCGACGCGGCCGTAAACACCACGGTCGCAGACGACAATCCGGCCGCTCAGACTGCCCGGCGGAAATGGGTTGCTGGCCCCAGTCAACTGCCCCGGGGCCCCGTCACAGCCGGTCAACAATTCGGCGGCGCCGATGCCGCACAACGGAAAACCCAAGTCGGCGGCATGAACGATCGGCAATTGTGCGGTGCCCGCGGTGATGCCGGCACCGGTCAAGGGCCCGGGCGGCGGCGTTGCGCCACCGGTCAGTTGCTCCAAGCGCTCGCCGAGTAATCGATTGTGCGTGATATTGCCGGCGGCGATCACCCACGGCGCGCTCGCCGGCAGGCTGACACTGCCCGGCTGCGGACCGCTGTTGCCGGCTGACGAGGCGGCGACGATCCCCTGGGTGCGCATTTGCAGTAAAAGTTCGGTATCGGTCGTGAACGGGTCGAGCAACCCGTTCCAGGGATCGAAAACCGGGGAGCCGCCGATCGACAGATTGACGACATCGACGTCGTCCATCATCGCCTGCTCGAGGCCGGCGATGATATCGTCGAACGCACAGCTCGGCAACCCGCCTGCAGGTGGGTTCTCGCAGACCTTGTAAGCGATCAGATTGGCGTGATTGGCGACGCCGGCGACATTGAACGTGATTTGCGGCACGCCCGGGAAGGTGATGCCGAAATTGAGCACATTACCGGCCGCAATGCTCGCCACGTGACTGCCGTGGCCGTTGCTGTCGCGGCCCATTGTGCCTTCATCGGTAAAGTCGTAAACGCCGATCAACTTGTCGTTGCAGGTGACCGCCGGATCGCTGCACAGACCGAGCTGCGCGCCGCGTGGATTGGTGTGGTTAAAACCGTCGCCGCCCACGTCGCTGAAAAACTCCGAATCCCAGTTGATGCCGGAGTCCAAAATGCCGATCACGACCCCTTCACCACGGCTTTTCAGGCCGGCCGGACCATTCCAGATCGCCGGCGCCCCGATCCACTGCGGGCCGGCGTCGAGCTGGGCGCGATAGTAATACACCGGCTGGACCGCAACCACGCCGGGCATGGCGCGCACCGCGATCGCTTCGTCTTCGCTCAAGGTCACAGAAAAGCCATTCAACAGCGCGCTGTAACGATGGCGGTAAGGGACATCGCGGCCGGCCATGGCCACAATATCGTCGAGCAGGTGCGCCTGCTCGGCCTCGAGCAGCGCCCGATACTGTTTGGCCCCTGGGCTCCGGATACCGGCCGCCCCACCTGCGGCCGCCAATCCAGCCGCCAATGCCGGCCGCTCCAGTTCGACGAGCCACCGGCCCGAAGGCGCGGCATCAGGGGAGCGGGCGGATGCGCTTGTTGCGGCCGCGAGTAAGACGCCAGCGGCTACCCAAACGGATTCAATTTTCCGGAGCATTGCCGATCACTTCGAAATGGCGCAACGTTACGATCTCTTCTGCCGCCGTCGGATGGATACCGATCGTCGCATCAAAGTCGGTTTTGGTCAATCCCGCCTTGATGGCTACGGCAAAGCCCTGGACGATTTCGGGGGCATCGAGGCCGATCATATGCAGGCCGATGACCCGGTCGGTGGCATCTTCGACGAGCAGTTTGATCAAGGTCCGCTCCTGGCGCCCGGTCAGCGTGTATTTCAACGGCCGGAATTCGGACTGGTACACCCGCAGCCGGCCGTAACGGCGGAGCGCCGCATCCTGTGCTAAACCGACGGTGGCGATCGGCGGTTGGCTGAACACCGCCGACGGTACAAAGCGATGATCGACCGGCCGCGGCCGGCCGCCGAACTCGGTATCGGCAAAGGCATGGCCTTCGTGGATCGCGACCGGCGTCAGGTTGACCCGGTCGGTCACATCGCCGACAGCATAAATCGAGGGCGCCGACGTGCGCGAATACTCGTCCACGACGACCGCACCGCCGCCGGCCGCGGTTTCGACTCCGGCCTTCTCGAGGCCGAGGTCTCGGGTATACGGAAGCCGACCGGTAGCGAGCAGCAATTCATTCGCCGCCAGCCCCGCGCCGTTGTCGAGCTGTACTTCGAGCGCGCCGCGCCGGCCGGCGACCGCGGTGACCGTCGCATTGTGGACGATCCGGATGCCGCGCCGTTCGAGTTCGATTTCGGCCTGCCGGCGGATCGCCTCGTCGAAGCCGCGCAAGATCAGATCGCGGCGGTAAACCAGCGTCACGTCGGCGCCGAGGCCGCGGAAAATACCGGCGAATTCGACCGCGATGTAACCGCCGCCGTAGATCACCAGACGGCGCGGAAACTCGGCCAGATTCTCGAAGACGTCGTCCGAAATAATCGCCAATTCGCTGCCCGGAAACGCCGGGCGCGCCGGGCGGCCGCCGGTGGCGATCAGGATTTTACCGGCCCTGATCTGTTGCCCACCGACCGTCACCGTCGAGGCATCGACCAAGCGACCGCGGCCGTCGTACAGGCGGACGCCGGCGTCGCCGAGCAATTTCAAATAAATGCCGTTCAAACGGTCGATTTCGCGGTTCTTGGCGGCGATCAGCACCGGCCAGTCGTGGCCGTGGACGGCGACGTCCCAGCCGTAAGATGCGGCGTCCTCGAAGTCGTCGTGAAAATGCGCACCGTAGCTCAACAGTTTTTTCGGCACGCAGCCGCGGATCACGCAAGTCCCGCCGACCCGGCTCTCCTCGCAGATCGCGACCTTGGCGCCGTGCGTGGCGGCTATGCGCGCCGCCCGGACCCCGCCCGAGCCGGCGCCCAGGACAAACAAATCGAACGATTCCACCGCTATTCCCACAAAAGAGCTTATGGTACCCCAGGTAAAATAACGGACGTCGATCATCACCTCACGCCCGGCACAGGACAGTCATGAATACGATCCTCCGGCGGATTTATACGCCGAGCGAGTTGAACCGCGAAGCGCGGATCCAGCTCGAAAGCACATTCGGCCTGGTCTGGGTCGAGGGCGAAATTTCCAACTTGTCGGCGCCGGCATCGGGGCACCTGTATTTTTCGCTGAAGGACGACAAGGCACAGTTGCGTTGCGCGCTGTTCCGCCATCGCGCCCGACTGCTGAATGCCGCGCTGGCCGACGGTCTGCACGTCGAAGCCGCCGGCCGGGTCAGCCTCTACGAACCGCGCGGCGATTATCAATTGCTGGTCGAAACCGTCGCCCCAGCCGGGGCCGGTGCGTTGCGTGAACAGTTCGAAAAACTGAAAGCCAAACTGGCCGCCGAGGGTTTGTTCGACGAACAGCGAAAACGGCCGCTGCCGGCGATGCCGCTGGCGATAGGCCTGATCACTTCGGCGAGCGGCGCCGCACTGCACGATTTCACCCACATCCTCGAACGCCGCTGGCCGCTGGCCCGGATCCTGCTCTATCCGGCCGCCGTACAGGGCAGCGGCGCACCCGCCGAATTGCGCCGCGCCCTGGCCCGGGCGGTGGCGGAGCGCCGCGCCGAGGTCATCGTGATCGGCCGCGGCGGCGGCAGCCTGGAAGATCTGGCAGCGTTCAACGACGAAGCCCTGGCCCGCGACCTGGCCGCTTGCCCGCTGCCGACCGTCAGCGCCGTCGGGCACGAAGTCGATTTTACGATCGCCGATTTCGTCGCCGACCGCCGCGCCCCGACGCCGTCGGCCGCCGCCGAGCTGGTGTCTCCGGAAAGTGGCGAAATCGCGCGGCGCATCGGCCGCGATCGAACGCGGTTGGTTCGTGCGATCGACTGGCTGGTCACTCGGGAAAGCCAGCGGCTCGATCGTCTGCGCCGTCTGCTCCGCCAACTTCATCCGCGCCGCCGGCTCGGCGAACGCGAAAGACAGCTTGCCGAAGGGCGCCGGCGGCTGGTACAACGCTTCGGCCACGACCTCGAACGGCGCCGCGTGCAGTGCCAAACGCTCGGGCAGCGGTTGAATCTTTCGTCACCGGGCAGGCGCCTCGGTCCTTGGCGCGAGCTTGTGCAACGCAGCGCGGCGGTGCTCCGCCGCCGGATCGCCGAAACCCTCGCCGCACGGAACACGACGCTGGCCGCCGCCGCCGCCCGTTTACACGGCTTAAGCCCACTCGCCGTGCTCGCCCGGGGCTATGCCCTGGTCTACGACGCCGAGGAGCGGCGCTTGCTGGCCTGCCTGGACGATTTCACCGGGGAGAGGCGGATCACGGTCCGCGGCCGCGATTACCGCCTCGAGGCCGAAGTGTTGACAGCCACGCCGCCAGCGGATCCGCTCTGAACCCGTGGCCGTGCTGCGCACACTGGCCGCTGCAGTCGAGCGCCGTGAAGAGATCCGGCTCAGTCGTTTTTACGCCATTGGCGCGCCGCTCGCCGCGCCGGCCGAATGCACGACTTTTCTTGCCGCCCACCGCGAATCGGCGGCGACGCACCATTGTTATGCCTGGCGCTGCGGACAGGACTACCACAGCGCCGACGACGGCGAACCGGGCGGCACCGCCGGGCGGCCGATCCTCAATGCCATCGAGCGGCAAGGCTACGACCGGATCATCGTCCTCGTGATCCGCTGGTTCGGCGGCATCAAACTCGGCGCCGGCGGCCTGGCGCGGGCCTACGGCGGGATCGCGGCGCGCCTGCTGAGCGCTGCGCAATCGGTGCCGCTCATCGACTATCGCGCACTGACGATTCGCCTGCCGCATTCGGCGGTCGGCGTCCTGCACCATCTGGCCGGCCGGCACGGCGCGGTCGATCTTTGCGAACACTGGGCGCCGGACGTCTTGCACTGCGAACTTCGTTTACCCGCCGACCGTTGCCGGGACTTTAGCGCGGCGCTCGAACAAGCGACCTGCGGCGCGGCCGCGGTGCTGGCCAGGCCTGAGGCCGAGTGAACCGTTACCGCCGGTCAACTCTCGAAACCGTCGCTGAAAATCACCTCGGGCACAGCCGCCAAGCAGGTCGCGTTGGCGATATCGTCCTGCATCTGCTCGATGCTGCACGTCGAAAACTGCTGCGAACCGTTGATCGAGGGGTTCATGATCCCGGCAATATTCGACGTTTCGCAGGCGCTACCCATTTCCCGATCGTGCGGTGCGCCGAAGTTGTGACCCAGTTCGTGCGCAAAAACCAAAGCCGCGGTCGTTGCGTTGTTGAGGTTCTGGTCGATGCCGAAACCGACGTTTTGGTTGCACAACACACCGAGGAAAGCGATACCGACGACGCCACCGTCCAGATCACGACCGGTAAACAGGTGCGCATTCGCGCGGTTTTGGAAACGTGGGATCGAAGTCCCGGCACCGCTGATCATGAATGTCCGGAATTGATCGATCAGGATTTGCGGATTGGTCGAGTTCAACGGACCGTTGGCGTTGAGGATCTCATGGTGATGCAGGCCGATCGAAACCCCGACCTGACTGCTGTAGATGCCATCGATAAAAAACACCCGCGACGCGGCGACCGCCGTGCTGTTCGCCCCATGGATCGCGCTGAATTGGGTATCGCTGACCAGCGTGACGGGCAACTGGACAAGATCACCGGCAGCCAGTGCATTCAAATGCGTCGCAAAGGCCGGGAAGGCGAGCCGCCCACCACCCCCATCCGCCGGCGGTATGGGGGCGATATCGAACAGCGGCGGCCAGATCACATCGTCGAAGCGATACAGCAGAGCGCGGGCCCCCGTCTCGGGTTGGCGCGGCAGCAATCCTGACAAGGATTCCGGAGGATCGATCAGGTACAAGGTCTCGCCGTCGTAAAACCCACCGTGCCAGGCGCCGCCGTACCACGACAGCCTGACCCAGGAGCCCGGCCGGCCGGCGACCTCACCCCGCACCCAGCGCCCATCCGCACGGCGGAGCGCCGCTCGCGACGCCGCCGTCAGCGCCGACTGAAAACCCTCGTCGTCCTCCAGGTGCAACCGCCATTCACCGGCCGCGCCGGTGATGCGGGTCGTCCATGACGAACGGTCGGGCGGGGCGGCGAGTTCGATTTCCGCGAACGCAACAAGCTGCATCGCCGGCGCGGCCGTGGCCGCAGGGGCGAACGGCAACGCCGATAGCAGTACAGTAAAAAAGAGGCTGTATGATCGAGACATGATGACTTCCTTTTCCTGTCACCCAGCACATTCCTGAACCGGCTTATTCCGGATTAGCAGGCTTTTTTTCAACAGCCTGCTAAGGCCCCCTTACGACGAGGCCGGCTGGCGATAACGGCGATAGAGGAGATCGACGCGCCGGACGTATTCTCTGGTTTCCTCGAACGGCGGGATGCCGTCGTGCTTTCTAACCGCTTCGACGCCGGCGTTGTAGGCGGCGAGCGCCAGTTCGACGTCGCCGTTGAACACGACAAGCAAAGCGGCGAGGTGGGCGATGCCACCGCTCAGGTTCTCCTCCGGGTCGAACGGATCATTGATGCCCTGCTCGCTTTGCACCGCGGGCATCAATTGCATCAGCCCCTGCGCGCCCTTGCGCGACACGGCGCGTGGGTCGAAACCCGATTCGACGTGGATTAAGGCGCGGACCAGGGCATCGTCGATCGCGTAATCGCGCGCCAGGCGACCGATCGCCTCGGCATAGGCTTCGCGATTCAACGCCACGTGCCGCCAGTCCACGGCCGGGGCGCAGCGCCCATAGCAGCCCAGATCGGTGACCTGGATCCCGGGGTCGCGGGGTTTGATATTGGTATAGGTGACGATGCCGCGCGCATCGACGTATTTGTAGATATTGCCGGCCGCGGCGCATGGACTGGCGAGCACCGCGAACACAATTAACCCAATAGTTGCATAAATTTTGCTCGACTTCATTAAATTCACCATGAAATCATATA
>JRYH01000868.1_pt1 | contig 17978 bp, 16 predicted proteins | sample 235351 | NCBI WGS metagenome assembly JRYH01 (sample SAMN03074221, study PRJNA261480) | activated sludge metagenome | biome: Wastewater Treatment Plant; feature: Wastewater; material: Activated sludge; isolation source: activated biomass of a wastewater treatment plant treating wastewater... ... | reverse complement strand
GCGTTCCCTCCACCAATATATAAAGGTCAACCGTTCTCGGTTGGCCTTTTTAATTCGCGCCATCCCTGGCACCCACCCTGCGGGCCGTCCTGCGCGACGTTCGGCGCAACTCCTGCAGTGCATGTCTTGCCCGATCGCGGCGGTTCCCGCGTGCTGTTAAGGCTTCCTGCGGAAGCCTGCGGACTACACCGGTCAGCCTACCAGCCCATTCCGAGCCACATTTCACTTTCACCCGGCCATTCCTCGCTCCCTGAAACCGCCCCGAAATCCGCAAGGGCCGCAAGTCAGCCTCATACAGATCAAAGCGTTACGCACGGACGAATCAAACGGTTGGATTACAGCATCGTATACGGTGGGCGCGAGCGCGCTGCTCGTCTACCGTCAGGGTGCAAACCGAAGTTTGCAGGGTTTGCGGTTTGCACCTGGACACCGCGGCGATGACCCGCCTTAGGAGACGAGATCAGGTCAAACCGCACATCAATGGGGCAACGAACACCCCGATTACCCCGTTCCCGCCAGCCCAACCTTGGAATCTCCGCCAAACGTGCAGGTGTAGAAAAGACGTTACTGCATATTGACGAGATTATGCCGGTAGTCTATCATAGCGGCCATGTAGATTGTCGTAACGTCGTTTTTGCAAACATGACCCTCGGCGAATTGGCTGAAGTACAGATGGGCTACCCCTTTCGGTCGCGCCTCGAGCACGACTCACAGGGCGATGTCGCGGTGATCCAGATGAAGGACATCGACGACGCCAACCTGCTGCATGCCGAAGAAGCGATCCGGGTGGCGCTGCCCAAGGGCAAGTCCCACCACCTGCTGCGCGCGGGTGATCTGCTGTTCCGTTCGCGCGGGCGCAGCAATGGCGCGGCGTTGGTAGCGGAAGGCATCGGCGCGGCTGTCCTTGCGGCGCCGATGCTGCTGATTCGGCCCCACAAGGTGCAGCCCGGCTACCTGTGCTGGTACATCAACGCACCGATCACTCAGTCCCAACTGGCGGCGCTGGCCAAGGGCACCTCGGTGCGGATGATCAGCGCTGAAGCGCTGAAGGAGCTGGAGGTGCCGCTGCCCGCACTGGCAGTGCAACAACGCATCGCCGAGGCCGCCGCCTTGGCCGAACAAGAGCAAACGCTGATGGCGCGCATCGCCACCCTGCGCCAACGCCTGACCACGCACCTGCTGATGAAGCTTGCCCATCCATCCCCAAAAAGGGCCAACCCATGACCGACCTGCTCACCCAACAAGACGTCAACAACACCGCCTGGGCCGCCTGCGACACCTTCCGTGGCGTCGTCGATCCGGCGCAGTACAAGGACTACATCCTGGTGATGCTGTTCCTGAAGTACATCAGCGACCTGTGGGCCGACCACTACACCGAGTACAAAAAGGAGTACGGCGACAACGAGGAGCGCATCCGCCGCAAGCTCGAACGTGAGCGCTTCATCCTTCCCTACATCGAATTCAGGGACGAAACCGGCGAGGTTACCGACCGCTTTCTGGCCGACTTCCATGCCCTGTACGAGCGGCGCAAGGCGGCCAACCTCGGCGAGCTGATCAATATCGTGCTCGATCACATCGAGGAGGCGAACAAGGCCAAGCTCGAAGGCGTGTTCCGCAACATCGATTTCAATTCCGAAGCCAACCTCGGCAAGGCCAGGGATCGCAACCGCCGCCTGGAAAACCTGCTGGGCGATTTCGCCAAACTTGACCTGCGCCCCTCGCGCGTCTCCGAGGACGTGATCGGCAACACCTACATCTATCTGATCGAGCGCTTCGCCTCCGACGCCGGTAAGAAGGCCGGCGAGTTCTATACGCCCAAGCAAGTCTCGAAACTGATAGCGCAACTGGCGGCGCCGAAACCCGGCGACCGCATCTGTGACCCCACCTGCGGTTCCGGCGGCCTGCTCATCGAGGCGGCCGCGCTGGTGGAAGCGCAAGGCAGCCGAGACTTTGCCCTGTTCGGCCAGGATGTCAACGGCAGCACCTGGGCGCTGGCGCGCATGAACATGTTCCTGCACGGCAAGGACGCCGCCCGCATCGAATGGGGCGACACCCTCAACAGCCCGGCGCTGGTGGAGGCCGACCGCCTGATGCGCTTCAACGTGGTGGTCGCCAATCCACCCTTCAGTCTTGACAAATGGGGCGCTGCCGAGGCCCAGGCCGACCGCTACAACCGCTTCTGGCGCGGTGTGCCGCCCAAATCCAAGGGCGACTACGCCTTCGTCACCCATATGATCGAAACCGCGCTGCCCCAGGAAGGCCGCGTGGCCGTGGTGGTGCCGCATGGGGTGCTGTTCCGGGCCGGCGCCGAGGGCCGCATCCGCCGCGCCCTGATCGAGGAAAACCTGCTCGACGCCGTCATTGGCCTGCCGGGCAATCTGTTCCCCACAACCTCCATCCCGGTCGCCATCCTGGTCTTCGACCGCGCCCGTGAAAAAGGCGGTGCACGCGAAGACTGCCAGGACGTGCTGTTCATCGACGCCAGCCGCGACTACCAGAGCGGCAAGAACCAGAACGCCCTGCTCGACGAGCACATGGCCCGCATCCTGGAGACCTTCCGCGCCCGACAGCCGGTGGACAAGTACGCCCATGTCGCCAGCCTCAAGGAGATCGCGGATAACGACTTCAACCTCAACATCCCGCGCTACGTGGACACCTTCGAGGAGGAGGAAGAGATCGACGTCGCCGCCGTTGAGCAGGAGATCGCGCGCCTGGAGGGCGAGCTGGCCGAGGTGCGGGCCAGGATGAAGCAATACCTGAAGGAGTTGGGCGTATGAAAAAGACCGACCAACCCATCGGCGACCATTTCGAGGATGTCCTCGAGATGGTCACGATTGGCGCAGGCACCACCCAAGCCTACGAAAAAATCGTAGGGTTGAATGTCGCCACGTCTCAACCCGTGATCATTTGTCACGGGTTCAAGGGAGGGGACAAATTGTCACCCCCCTTGCTACAGAGGCCCTATTCAGATCTGCGGAATTACTGGAGATCTCGGCTCGAATGGCGGCGAAGGGGGCATTCATGAAGAAGAAGCAGCAAACCTCGCTGGTCCGTTCGTCAGCAGCGGAGTACCTGACCTTTGTCGCGGCCAGCGGTCAGGGCGGTGTGGAAGCCGTTTACGCGGATGAAAGCATCTGGCTAACCCAAAAGATGCTGGCCCAGTTGTACGACGTGGATGTCCGGACCATCAACTATCATCTGAAAAAAGCGTTTTCAGACAGCGAGCTGGAGGCCGAATCAGTTATCCGAAATTTTCGGATAACTGCCGCCGACGGCAAAAGTTATAACACCCAGCACTACAAGCTGCCCGCCATCATCGCCGTGGGCTACAAGGTGAACTCCGAGCGCGCCGTGCAGTTCCGCAAGTGGGCCACCGGCATCATCGAGGAATTCACCCTCAAGGGGTACACGATGGATGACGAACGCCTCAAACGCGGCGGCTCCATCCTGAGCGACCAGTATTTCGAAGAGCAACTGCAGCGCATCCGGGAGATTCGCCTCTCCGAGCGCAAGTTCTATCAGAAGATTACCGACATCTACTCAACGGCGGTTGATTACGATGTCACCGCCCAGGCCACCAAGCGATTCTTCGCCACCGTGCAGAACAAGCTGCACTGGGCCATCCATGGTCAGACCGCGGCGGAGGTCATCCTCAACCGCGCCGATGCCGAACGACACAACATGGGCCTGACCACTTGGCAGGATGCGCCGCTGGGAAAAATCCAGAAGTTCGACGTCAGCGTGGCCAAAAACTACCTGACCGAGCATGAAATGGCACAACTCTCCCGCCTGGTCAACGCCTATCTGGATGTGGCCGAGGACATGGCACAGCGCAAGATTCCCATGACCATGCAGGACTGGGAGACCCGTCTCAACCGCTTCATCGCCGCTACCGACCGCGAGATTCTGCAGGACGCGGGCAAGGTGACGGCCGAAATCGCCAAGGCCCATGCCGAAAGCGAGTTCGAGAAATACCGCATCGTCCAGGACCGCCTGTTTGAAAGCGACTTCGACCGCGCGGTGCAGGCGAGCAAGGTGCTCACCAAGCCCGCAGAACCCGCCACAGGACGGAGCAAGTAGCCATGAGCATCGGCACCCTGACCCTGCGCGACTGGGAAGACAAGCTCGACGCCTTCCTGCAGTTCAACGAACGCGAGGTGCTGACCCACGCCGGCAAGCTGCGCGCCGATGTGGCGGAAAAGCTGGCGCTGGAGCGCTACGAGAGTTTCGACGCCGCCCGACGCGAGGCGGCGCATCTAGCGGCGGATGCCGAGGACATGGCAGCCCTGGAACAGACAGTGCGGGCTTTGGAAGGCAAGGGGTGGGGAAAGAAGAAATGAAGCGCAAGAAGTTCGACATCGTGCCGCTCGGCGCGCTTCTTGAGGACACACCTCGCAACGGATATTCACCCGTCTGTCCGGAGTTACCAACCGGGAAGTGGGTTCTTGGCCTGTCAGCGCTTGATGGTCGTGGCCTTGACTTGTCAGAACCGAAACCCGCACCCGCAAACGACCCGCTCGTCGACAAATTCATGCTGCGCCCTGGCGATTTTCTAATCAGCCGTTCGAATACATTCGATAAGGTAGGCCGCGTCGGCGTCTTTCGTGGGGGACTTGAGAACTGCTCATACCCTGACTTGATGATGCGGTTTCGTCCGGATTGCAAAAAAGTGAACCCGCTCTACTTGGAGACCTATCTCAAGAGTGATGCGGCGATCAAGTTCATTCGGCAGCATGCCACAGGCACAAGTGGCAGCATGAAGAAAATCAATCAGGCAACGGTTGAATCGATTCCCGTAGTTGTTCCTTCGATATCTGAACAAGCATCAATAGCCACGGTTCTTCTGGAATGGTACGAAGCCATCCAGAAAACCGAGCAACTGATCGCGGCGAAGGAGCGGCACTACAGCCACGACCTGTCGCGCCTGATCGGCCGGGGCCAGCACCCGCACGCCCATGTCGGCGCCTTTGCCAAGGAAGTCTCCGCCCGCAATCGCGGTGGCAACGAGGCCCGGGTCCTGAGCGTGACCAACTCGCGCGGCTTTGTGCTGCCGGAAGACCAGTTCGAGCGCCGCGTTGCCAGCGCCGACCTGTCCAACTACAAGGTCGTACACCGTGGGCAGTACGCCTACAACCCATCGCGCATTAACGTCGGCTCCATCGCCCGCCTCGACGGCTGGGACGATGGCGTACTCAGCCCAATGTATGTCGTGTTCCGGCTTAATGAGGACAAGGCCAACTCGGACTACTTCCTGCACTGGCTGAACTCCCACGAGGCCCGCCAACGCATCAAGAACAGCGCCCAGGGCAGCGTCCGCGAAACCGTGTCTTTCTCGGAGTTCGCCGCGATCACCATCCCGCTACCGGCCCTCCACACCCAAACCGCCATAGCTCGCTACCTCAACGCCCTGCGCGCGGAGATCGACCTACTCAGCCAGTCCGTCACGGCGCTGAAGACCCAGAAGCGCGGCCTGATGCAGAAGCTGCTCACCGGACAGTGGCGGCTGACCGCCTCTGTGCCCCAGTCACATCCTGGCAATCGCTGAGGAGAATACCGATGCCTATCGTTTTTGAACAAGGTTCACAGTGGGTCCGTGCTGACTTTCATCTGCACACCCGAGCGGACAGCGAATTCAAGTACGCGGGCGATGAAAATTTCTACAATAGCAACTATGTGGATGCGCTGGAGAAGGCGGGCATCCGACTGGGTGTCATCACCAATCACAACAAGTTCGACTTCCATGAATTCAAAGCACTGCGCAAGACGGCCCAGAAGAAGGGTATTGCGCTGCTTCCAGGCGTCGAGCTGTCGGTTGGTGACGCGAAAAATGGCGTTCACACGCTAGTCGTGTTTTCCGATGATTGGATCGAAGACCATGATCGCATCAATCCATTCTTGGCCAGTGCATTTGAGGGAAAAGTACCTGCTGAGTACGAACACGAACAAGGTCGTAGTTCATGGGATCTTCTAACAACAATCAAGAAGCTAGAAAGCTATCACCGTGACTTTTTCGTTGTCTTTGCTCATGTCGAAGCACCTAGTGGGCTTTGGGCCGAACTGGGAGGCGGGCGCCTCACTGAATTGGGCAAAGACGAATTCTTTCGCCGCCGCACTTTGGGTTTTCAGAAAGTTCGAACTCGCGATGAAGGAGGCAAAAGCGAAGTCAACCGCGCGAAAGTTAAATCTTGGCTAAATGACTGGTATCCAGCGGAGCTTGAAGGAAGTGATTCCAAATGCATTGATGAAATTGGTCGAGGCAAAGCCAGCTACCTGAAGCTGGGCGAGCTGTCCTTCGAGGCGGTCAAGTTTGCCTTGAGCGATCCCGCTGGGCGGGTAGCCATGGAGCCGCCCAAACATCAAGCGTCGCACATCCGCAGCATCCGCTTCGACGGCGGCATTCTCGACGGGCAGGTGCTGCATTTCTCTTCCGAACTCAATACCTTGATCGGCATCCGGGGCAGCGGCAAATCATCCATCCTGGAGGCAGTACGCTACGCCCTCGATATTCCACGCGGCGAGAAGGCGCAGGACACCAAATACAAGGATGAGTTGATCCGCCATACCCTCGGCAGCGGCGGCAAGGTGACGTTGACGGCCTGCGATGTGTATGGGCAGGAATTCACCATCTCCCGTATCTTCCGCGAAGCGTCGAACGTCTACTTGGGCGGCAATTTGCAGCCCGGCGTGTCGATCCGGGAGACCGTACTGCGTCGCCCGATCTATTTTGGTCAAAAGGACCTCTCCAGCACAGGTGAAGGCTTCGAGACTGATCTGGTAGAAAAGCTGGTTGGCGAGAAGCTGCGGGGACTGCGTGACGAAATCGAAGCCCAACGCCAGCGCGTGCGCGAAGCTGCCGAGCGCTGGCTCAAGTTGAGCAACACCGCTGAGCAGAAGCGCGACTTTGAGGCCGAGTTCGCAGATGCCAGCTTTCGTCTGACCAAGTTCGCGGAGCACGGCGTCGCCGACAAGCTCCAAAAGCGCCTCGGCTTCCAGCAGGACGCTACTGCGCTAACACACATGAAGGAGCGGGCAGACAGCTTCCTCCTCGCCTTAGGGCAATTGATTGCCGATCATGAGGACGAATTGCGCAACGCGACGAGTTACGTGTCCAAGCAGAACCCGGATTTCTTCTCGACCTACTACGTCGAGTTCTCTAACCTCGTGGCCAAGGTCGATCAGCTCAAGCAGATTGAGCAGGACGCGCGAGCCATTACGGGGCGCCTCAAGACCAAGCAGAGCGAGTTTGAAAGTGCAAGCAAGAATCTTCAGGAGGAGTTCGCACAAATCGAGCGCCAACTGGCTCAGGAACTCAAGCAAACCGGCATAACTGCCATCCAGCCGGACGACTTCCTGGCCCAGCAGCAGCGCAAAACCAAGGCGGAGCAAATGCTTCAGGCGCTGGCCAAGCAGGAATCACAGCAGACCAGCATCCGCGACGCGCTGTTTGCCGAGATCGACAAACTCAATGAACTATGGCTGAGCGAGTTCAACGCTATCAAAGTAGAGCTGGATCGCGTGAACGCTGGCCACACCGCCCTACAGATCGAAGCGGACTTCAAGGGCGACAAGGAAGCCGCCATCAGCTTCATGCAGCAGCTATTCAAGGGCAGCAACGTCCGCGAAACCACGCTGCGCGCAGTGATGGAGGATTATGCAGATTTCGGCGGCCTCCTGCGTGCCCTGCCGGGAGCCTTGGCGAAGGCCGGCAGCACCCCCGAGGTCTTCGAAAAGACCTTCATGCAGAGCCTGACCGAATTCGTCACCTGGCAGGTCCCCAACCGCTTCGTCATCCGCTATCACAGCAAAGAGTTGAAGCACCACTCTCTCGGGCAGCGGGCTTCGGCGCTTTTGTTGTACGTGCTCAGCCAACGCCAGAACGACGTGATCATCATCGACCAACCGGAGGACGATCTGGACAACCAGACCATCTACGACGATGTGATCACGCTGCTACGGGAAATGAAGCCTCACGCCCAATTCATCTTCGCCACCCACAACGCCAACTTCCCGGTGCTGGGTGACGCGGAACAGGTGCACGCTTGCCGATACCAGGATGAGAAGGTCACCACGCGAAGCGGCAGCATCGACGCACGCCCGGTGCAGGACGCCATCATCAACATCATGGAAGGAGGCCAGGAAGCCTTCAACCGTCGCAAAGAGGTCTACAATCTATGGAAACCATAGAGCTGATCGACCTGCTCAAGCAGGGTGAGTACAACCACCTTCAGTTCAGCGAGAACTCAGGCATCCTGCCGAATGCCGACCTCAGTGGCTACGGCTGGCCTTCTCGGGTGAACTGACATGGATAGCTTCCGCTTCGACGAGAAATATCTCTCCCAGATCCCGGCCCTGCAGGCGCTGGTCAACCTGGGCTACCAGTACCTGACGCCTGCCGAGGCACTGGCCGCGCGCGGCGGCAAGGCCGGCAACGTGCTGCTGGAGGAGATCCTGCACGAGCAGTTGAAGAAGCTGAACCGCATCCAGCACAAAGGCGGCAGCTATCTGTTCAGCGAGGAGAACATCCAGAGCGCCATCCAGCGCCTGAAGAACGTCAAATATGACGGCCTGCTCAAGACCAACGAGGCGGTGTACGACCTGCTGACGCTGGGTGTGGCGCTGGAGCAGTCCATCGAGGGCGACCTCAAAAGCTTCACTCTGAACTACGTGGACTGGCACGACTTTTCCAAGGGTGGGGCGAACAACGTCTACCACGTAACCGCGGAATTTCCGGTGGAGCGCACCCGCAGCGTCGAGACCTGCCGGCCAGACATCGTGCTGTTCGTCAACGGCATCCCCTTCGCAGTGATCGAGTGCAAGTCGCCGAAGGTCGAGGTGGCCCAGGCCATTTCCCAGACCATCCGCAACCAGCGCGACGAGTACATCCCTCGCCTGTTCACCTACGTGCAGATGGTGCTCGCACTGAACAAGAACGAGGCCCGCTACGCCACCACCGGCACGCCGGCCAAATTCTGGTCGAAATGGAAGGAGGACGTGGCGGACGCCGATCTGGCGCCACTGCTGGAGCGCCCGTTGCCGGAGTCGGTGAAGGCCTCGCTGTTCGATCTGGCCTTTGCCGAGCTGGGCGTGCGCGAGGAGATTGCGCCCTACCTGGTGGGCCGGCAGGTGACCGAGCAGGACCGCGCGCTCTACGCGCTGTGCCGCCCGGAGCGTCTGCTGGAAATGGCCTGGGCCTTCACCGTGTTCGACGGCGGTGTGCGCAAGATCGCGCGCTATCAACAGGTATTCGCCATCCAGGAGGTATTGCGGCGGGTCACGCAGACGGACGACGCTGGTCGCCGCCGGGGCGGCATCGTCTGGCACACCCAGGGCTCGGGTAAATCGCTGACCATGGTGATGCTGGCCCGCGCGCTGGCGCTGGAGCCGGCGATCCGCAATCCGCGCATCGTACTGGTGACTGACCGGGTGGACCTGGACAAACAGCTCGGCAACACCTTCGCCGCCTGCGGCCTCTCGCCCGACCGTGCAGAGAGCGGCCGACATCTGGTGGAACTGGTGTCCGACGGCAAGGCGCACATCGTCACCACCCTGGTGCACAAGTTCGACAAGGCGCTGGCCTACAAGAAATTCCGCGACCCATCGCCCGACATCTTCGTGCTGGTGGACGAAACACATCGCACCCAGTTGGGCGGCCACGCGGCGCGCATGCGGCAGATGTTCCCGAACGCCTGCTACATCGGCTTCACAGGCACGCCGCTCCTGACCCGCGAGAAGAGCGACGTGGTCAAGTTCGGCGGTGTGATTCACACCTATGCCATCGACCAGGCGGTGGCCGACGGTGCCATCGTTCCGCTGCTCTACGAAGGCCGCATGGTGGAACTGGAGCAGAACCAGGCCGCCATCGACATCTGGTTCGAGCGCCACACCCTGGGGCTGACCGACGAGCAGAAGACTGACCTGAAGAAGAAGTACGCTCGCGCCGAGATGCTGAACAAGGCCGAGCAGGTGATCTACATGCGCGCCTTCGACATCAGCGAGCATTACCGCCAGAACTGGCAGGGCACAGGCTTCAAGGCGCAACTGGTGGCGCCCAACAAGGCGGCGGCGCTGCGCTACAAGGCGTTTCTTGACGAGCTGGGGGCAGTCAGCAGCGAGGTGATCATCTCGCCGCCCGACGAGCGCGAAGGCTTCGACGAGATCGACGCCGAGGAATCCACCGACGCGGTGGTGGCCTTCTGGCAGCGCATGATGAAGCGCTACGGCTCGGAGGAGGACTACAACAAGCAGATCGTCAACGCCTTCAAGTTCGGCGAGGAACCCGAGATCCTGATCGTGGTAGACAAGCTGCTGACCGGCTTCGACGCGCCGCGCAACACGGTGCTCTATCTGACCCGCCGCCTGAAGGACCATTCCCTGCTGCAGGCCATTGCCCGGGTGAACCGCCTGTACGAAGACGAGCTGCCCTCTCCCGCCCCTTCGGGGCACCCTCTCCCGCACGCGGGAGAGGGGAAGAGAGTGAAGGACTTCGGGTATGTCATCGACTATGTGGGTGTGTTGGGCGAACTGGACCAGGCGCTGACCACTTATAGCGCCCTGGAGGGTTTCGAAGAGGCCGATCTCAAGGGCGCGCTGGCCTCCATCCACGAGGAGACCCGGGCGCTGCCGCAACGCCATGCCGAGCTGTGGGACTTGTTCAAGACGGTGAAGAACCGCCAGGACGAGGAAGCCTTCGAGCAATTGTTGGCCGACGAAAAGCTGCGAGCCGATTTCTACGAGCGGCTGTCGGCCTACGCCAAGACCCTGGCCATTGCACTGTCGAGCGAACGCTTCATCACCGAGACGCCCGAACAAAAGCTACGCGTCTACAAGGGCGACCTGAAACGCTTCGTCAACCTGAAGGGGGCGGTGAAACTGCGCTACGCGGAATCGGTGGATTACCGCGACTTCGAGCCGCGGATCCAGAAGCTGTTGGATACGCACATCTCCAGCTCCGAGGTGGTGCAACTGAACGCGCCGGTCAACATCTTCGACGAGGCCGCCTTCCAGAAAGTCGTCGAGGAGCAAGGTGCGGGCAGCGAGAAGAACCTTGGAGCGAAGGCCGACATGATCGCTCACGCCACCAAGCGCGCCATCAACGAGCGGCTGGAGCAGGACCCGGCCTTCTACGAGAAGTTCTCCAGGCTGATCCAGCAGGCCATCGACGACTACCGCGCCAAGCGCCTGTCCGATCTGGAATATCTGAAGCGCGTCACCGAGATCAAGGACGCCGTGGTTTCGCGCAAGGGCGATGACCTGCCCGTGCTGCTTCACGGCGACGCCGACGCGGCTGCCGTCTATGGCCTGTTGCGCCCATTCGTGGCAAACCACCTCGGCGACGACGAGCAGGCTCAGAACGCCGCAGCCGAGGCTGCCAAGGCGGTGTGGGATATTTTTCGCCGCAACCGCAAGGTTGGCTACTGGGATGACCTCGATGCCCAGCGCCGGACCATGAACGGGATCGACGACTACCTCTACGACGAGATCAAGGGCACACGCGGCATCGCGCTGTCCACTGAAGAGATGGACGAGATCATCGAGAAAACGATGCAACTCGCCCGCCACCGGATGGCCGGGTGATGACGATGGTTGGCACCCTGACCTACGGCCGCGACACGATCCGTTACGAGGTGCGCTTCCTGGCATCGCGGCAAACTCTGTCCATCGAGGTCCACCCCGACAGCCGCGTCCTGGTACGCGCGCCCATCGATTGTCCAGAGGCACTGATTGTGGAGCGGATGCAGAAGCGGGCCGCATGGATCAGCCGGCAACTGGCCGAGTTCGAGCGTTACCGACCACGCACTCCGGCAAGGCAGTACATCAACGGCGAATCGCATCTCTATCTCGGCCGGCAGTACCGGCTGAAGCTGTCGAGGGGCAACTCGGCCAGCGTCAAGCTGGCGCGCGGCCGACTTCTGGTCACACAGCCCGGCGACCCGGAACCAGAACGCGTCAAGGCGTTGCTGCATCGCTGGTATCTCGACCGCGCACGAGCCGTTTTCACTGAGGTCCTGCACGCCAGCCTGCTCCATTTCAAAGATGTCGAGAACCCGCGTCTGATCGTACGCGCCATGCAGTCCCGCTGGGGTAGCCTGTCGCGCGCCGGCACCATGACATTGAACGTCCACCTGGTGCGCGCGCCCCGCGCCTGCATCGAGTACGTGGTGACCCACGAGCTTTGCCACACTAAGCACCGCGACCACGATGCGCAATTCTTCAAGCTGCTCGGGCAGGTGATGCCGGACTGGGAACAGCGCAAGCAGCGGCTGGAAGCGGCGCTGCTATGAGGGGGCACAAGGAGAGCGCATGGACAAAAGAACCTCAATGACCACCGCCGGACTTTCTGCGCCATGTTTAACCGCCACAGCTTTTGTGCAAATCGCAACAGAACCAGATCGTCCGTCTCCACGGTATGCCAAATGGATTGAACAGCAGGACTTTCTTGACCCAATCGTTGCATAAATTATGCAACTATTAGGTTAACTTGGGAAGCATCGTCAAGATCACATCGGGCGGTACGCCGCTACTCCGGCGGGTCGTTCAGCTCATAGCTGGTGCTGCGTCCGCCCGCATCCGATTTGCGCAGCACGCCCCGCGTCAGCAGGTCGTTGATGTCGCGCAGCGCCGTGTCTGGTGAACACTTGGCGATAGCCGCCCACTTGCTGCTGGTGAGCTTGCCCTCGAAGCCGTCGAGCAGCCGATTGAGCAGCTTCACCTGTCGCTCATTCAAGGGTGTAGTTGCCCAACGCTGCCAGAATCGCGCCTTGGTCAGTACGGCATCGAGGGTGTGATGTGCTTGGTCGACAGCGCGATGGAGCGTTTCGAGGAACCAGGCGAGCCATTCGGTGACGTCCATCGACTGCTTCTGCGTCTGCTCCAGGATGTCGTAGTAGGTCTTGCGTTCGCTCTGGATCTGTGCCGACAAACTGTAAAACCGCTGTGGACTGCCATCGGCACGCGCCAGCAGCAGATCGCCGATCGCCCGGGCGATACGGCCATTGCCATCGTCGAACGGGTGCAAAGTGACGAACCACAGATGGCCGAGGCCGGCCTTGATCAGCGGCGGCTCGTTCGAAGTGCTATTCAGCCAGTCGAGGAAGCGGCTGGTTTCGCCTTCCAGATGGTCGGCCGGCGGCGCCTCGAAATGCACCCGCTGGCGGCCGATGGGACCGGATACCACCTGCATCGGGCCGCTGGTATCGTCACGCCAACCGCCGACCTTGATCTTGGACAGACCGGAGTAGCCGGTAGGAAACAGTGCAGCATGCCAGCCGAACAGACGCTCCTGTGACACCGGCGCATGGCAGTTGGCCGTGGCGTCGAGCACCATTTCGACCACCCCTTCGACGTGGCGATCGACCGGAGCCAGGGCTCCGATATCCACGCCCAGCCTGCGCGCGATGGACGAGCGCACGGACTCGACGTTGAGCTTCTCACCCTCGATTTCACTGGTCTTGACCACGTCCTCGGTGAGTGCCGCCAAGCTCGCCTGGTCCCGTAAGGCCATGCCGACGTCGGCCAGACGCCCCATCAATAAACCCTGGGCACGACTGACCTGGGCCATTGGCTCAGCCAGTGCCGCCAAGTCGAAGCGCCAAGCCGGCCAATCGCTCGCCTGCCAGATGTAGTTGTAATCGCCGCTATTCATGCGGAGATTATGACCGGCAATCTCCGCATGCGCAAGTCATTCACCGCACACTATGCGGTGAATATGAGCGCCATTCGCCGTATGACGGACAAGCTGCACTCACCAGCTTGACCGACCTTCCTGCTGGCAGGTAGGGAATTCCGGGAATCTTTGCAACGATTGGGTATATCCCGGTGCTGGTGACGGCGGTGAAGAGAAGCCCATCGAAGCGTTCATCACGTGCCTCGCGGGCACGATCGCAGACGTTCGGCGATGGCAGTTGCGGGTTCGACATGGGTGGGGCTGCGCTCAAAGGCGTTCGACCGCGCAGTTGAAACAGCCGGGGCGGGCGTTGTGTACGTGCAGGTAGCGTACCGCGGGGTCGGAGAACAGGCGCGGAATCAAAGTCGCCAATTCGTCGCCGGGCACACAATCGGCGTCGATCATCATCGCGTTTGCGTCGTACGCACGTACCGACAGCAGTCGGTGCAGCAGGAATGCCGGAATCTTGCCGGGTTCCGGTTGTGCCTGCTGCGCGTGTTCGCGCACGAAGATCGGCCCGGATGCCCGATACGGCGAATCTACATCGTGGTGTGCATACGGCAGCAGCAACACGGTCTCGCCGATGGCCGCGTCGCACAGGCTGATCCTGCACGGCGTGCCGGGGTGTTCGTCGACGGTCATGCGGCGCACGCCGAGTTCTCGCAGTTGCCTGTCGTCCTGGTCGAACAAGGCAGCGAATGGTTCGGTATCGAGGGCGCGAAAGCGGAATCCGGTGGTCATGATGCGTGGCTCTTGCGGGTACGGTGATCGCAGTCTGCGCGCGGCGTCGTCCCCTGTCTGGCCGTTTTCGGACATCTATACCGCACCCGGAAAAGCCATGCCAACGGATGGGCTCACTTACTAGTCCCAGGCACAGAACCAACGGGACCACCTCGTCTCATATGTCCTGAACTCGGGCACAAGCTTGCAAAGTCGCGGCACGGTTTGATATCATGATATCAAACCGTGCTTGTTTGCGGAGGTATTCGATGGCCCAGCTCGTGGTTCGCAATTTGGATGACGACGTGAAGGCGAAGCTGCAACGGCTCGCGCGCCGGCATGGCCGCAGCACCGAGGAGGAGGTGCGGGACATCCTGCGCAGCGCGGTCAGCCGTGAGGGCGCACCGGCCCGGCCGCTCGGTACGCGCCTCAGGTCGCGCTTTGCGCGCATCGGGCTCGAAGAGGATATCCCGGAATTGCGGGGACAGCCGCCACGGCCGGCTGACTTCGCGTCGTGATTCTGCTCGACACCAATGTCCTCTCGGCCTTGATGCGCAGCAGGGCCGACCCGGCCATCGTCGCCTGGCTCGACAGCCTGCCGCCGGAATCGATCTGGACCACCTCGATCACCGTCTTCGAGATTCGTTTCGGCCTGGAGATTCTGGAGCGCGGCCGCCGTCGGCGAAGTCTGGAGGTCGCCTTTGCCAAGGCGCTGGAAGAGGACTTCGAGGGCCGCGTGCTGGTCTTCGACCAGGCTGCGGCCGAGGCCGCTGCCACGATCGCCGCCGAGCAACGCCGGGCCGGGCGACCGGTGGAGATTCGTGATGTCCAGATCGCCGGCATCGCCACCGCGCGCAAGGCGACGCTCGCCACGCGCAACACCCGGTACTTCGAGGCAACCGGCATCGCCCTCATCGACCCCTGGTCCGCCTGAAGCCGGTGTTCGCGCAATTTCGCCGGACTGCGACGTACCCACGCACCCCTACCCCGAGAAGCCTACCCAATTGTTGCATTCCCGGAATTCCGGGAATCTATGCAACTATTGGGTTTAGATTGATAACGCTCGGTCGTCGGCACGCCGATCAACGCATGGCGGCCGCGTGATGGCGCAGATGGTCCTCGATAAAGGTCTGGATGAAGTAATAGCCGTGGTCGTATCCCGGGTGTCGGCGCAGCGTCAGCGATTGGCCGGATTCCCCGCAAGCAGATTCGAATCGCTCCGGCTGGAGTTGTTCCTCCAGAAATCCGTCATCCAGCCCCTGGTCGATCAGGATGCAGCCGTTAAATGGTCGGGCTCGTACCCGTTCGCATGCATCGTATTGCTTCCAGGCTTGCCGATCGTTGCCGAGATAACGGGACAGCGCCTTGTGCCCCCAGGGCACTTGCGTGGGCGCGACGATGGGGGCGAATGCCGATACCGAGCGGTAACGCTCCGGATTGCGCAACGCGATGGTCAAGGCACCGTGGCCGCCCATGGAGTGGCCGAAGATTCCGCTGCGTTGCGGGTCGACCGGAAAGTGTTCGGCCACCAGCCGGGGTAGTTCATCGACCACGTAGCTGTACATCCGGAATCGCGCGCGCCACGGCGGCTGGGTTGCATCGACGTAGAAGCCGGCGCCCTCGCCGAAATCCCAGTCATCGGTGGCACCTGAAATTCCGGTATCGCGCGGACTGGTGTCAGGCGCGACCAGCACCAGCCCCAGTTCGGCGGCTAAGCGCTGCGCGCCGGCCTTGATCGCGAACACCTCCTCGTTGCAGGTCAGGCCGGACAACCAGTACAGCACCGGTAGACGGGCGCCGGCTTTGTGCAGTGGGACGAATACGGAAAATCGCATCGGCCCGCCACAGCATTCCGATTCGTGTTCGAAGAAGCCTTGGTGGCCGCCGTGACAGTGATGGACTGCGCGGGTTTCGATGGAATTCGACATGGTGGTTTGGTGCTTTGGTGGGTTGGGCGGTGTGCTTTTGGCCGCCGGTTTCTGATCCGTACTCCTTGAACTCTAATACACCACCACCGAGCGGATCGACTCGCCGCGGTGCATCAGATCGAAACCCTCGTTGATCCGCTCCAGGGGCAGCGTATGGGTGATCAGATCGTCGATGTTGATTTTGCCATTCATGTACCAGTCGACGATCTTCGGGACGTCGGTGCGGCCTCGTGCGCCGCCGAAGGCGCTGCCGCGCCAGTTGCGACCGGTGACGAGCTGGAATGGTCGGGTGGAAATCTCCTGGCCGGCGCCGGCCACGCCGATGATCACCGACGTGCCCCAGCCCTTGTGGCAGCACTCCAGCGCCTGGCGCATCACCTGCACGTTGCCGATGCATTCGAAGCTGTAGTCGGCGCCGCCGCGGGTCAGGTTGACCAGGTACGGCACCAGGTCGCCTTCGACCTCCTTCGGGTTGACGAAGTCGGTCATGCCGAATTTCTCGGCCAGCTCGCGCCGGGCCGGGTTGATGTCAACGCCAACGATCTGGCCGGCCCCGGCCAGGCGCGCGCCCTGAATCACGTTCAGGCCGATGCCGCCCAGGCCAAACACCACAACGCGCGCGCCCGGCTCGACCTTCGCCGTCCAGATCACCGCGCCGATGCCGGTGGTGACCCCACAGCCGATGTAGCAGACCTTGTCGAACGGTGCGTCGGGGTGGATCTTCGCCACCGCGATCTCCGGCAGCACGGTGTGATTGGCGAACGTCGAGGTGCCCATGTAATGAAACAGCGGCTCGCTGTTCAGTGAAAACCGGCTGCTGCCGTCGGGCATCACACCCTTGCCCTGGGTCTCCCGAATCGCCTGACACAAATTGGTCTTCGGATTCAGGCAGTACTCGCACTCGCGACACTCCGGCGTGTAGAGCGGAATAACGTGATCGCCGGGCCCGACCGAGCGGACATTGCGGCCGACCTCGACCACCACGCCGGCGCCCTCGTGGCCGAGGATGGCCGGAAATAGACCTTCGGGATCGTCGCCGGACAGCGTGAACGCATCGGTGTGACACAGCCCGGTGGCCTTGATCTCGACCAGCACTTCGTCCGGCCCGGGCCCGGCCAGGTCGACGGTTTCGATGGACAGTGGACTTCCGGCCTTAATGGCCACCGCTGCGCGGGTTTGCATGGTCTTGCTCCTTTGGGACACGATCGGCTGCATGGTACCGATTTCGTGCCTCCGGCGGGGTCTGGCGGGCCACCGGATCGCCACAGGCTTGCGGTTTCGAATCCGGGACCGGCGCGTCTCGATCCCGCAATGAACGACCATACCTGTCGTTCTGAAAGAACATAAAAACGTAATATAAACGCTTGTCAACCAATCAGTTACGCAGGTCTGACCTCATGAACTCTGGCTGCCTGTTGACCGCTTGAACAGGGACGTAGATTTGAGTGGTCAAAGGAACTCCAATGCGGAATCCGCAGGTTTTCTTGCTGCATGCTGCCGTCACTGACAATGTGATCGTGTGAAGCTCTTTAGTTCCCACAGCTTTTTCTTGTTCGCTTTCTGCTGATAAAAATGCCGGCTGCGCGTCACCGCGGAGGCACGGCTATCCGGCCTTGATTGAATCTGGTTTTCTAGTGAACTGATCTGAAGGCGGTAGTCAGCGCATA
>JRYH01001223.1_pt1 | contig 17983 bp, 18 predicted proteins | sample 235351 | NCBI WGS metagenome assembly JRYH01 (sample SAMN03074221, study PRJNA261480) | activated sludge metagenome | biome: Wastewater Treatment Plant; feature: Wastewater; material: Activated sludge; isolation source: activated biomass of a wastewater treatment plant treating wastewater... ... | reverse complement strand
CTCCGACGGGACGGCGTTCGACGGCGGCGGCGTGTCGTTCGCGGGCCGATCGGACGGCGCGACCGCGAACGACGCGGACGATCATTATGTCGAGGGGTGGAACACGGGGTTCTGGTCCTACTGGCAGGGCGCGGGCGAGCCGTTCGCCGGAGGGGCATGGGCCGAGGCGATGGTCGGGCTGAACGGCCGAATGTTGACCGATGGCGATTGGGACGGCCTGCGATTCGCGCCCGGGTTTGTGGGCGAGGCGCCGCGTGAGCCCGCGGCGGCGGTGCCGGGCCCGGCGTCGTTGGGTGCGGTGCTCGCGGGCGGCGTGGCGTTCCGCCGCCGCCGCCCGGGGGGCTGACGCACCGCCGCGTGGCGATCAGGCCGCCCCGTCCCGCGAGCGCAGGGCGGGGCGATTTTCAGCGGTGGTCGTCGAACCAGCGCCGCATCGTTGCCTCCGCGGCGTCGCCGTAGAGGACGCGGAGCATCGCCGGGGGGAGCGAACGCCCGACGAGCCGCGGGGCGGACATGGCGTCGTGTCGGGCGGGGTCGACCATCATCAGGTCGGGATCGGCGATGTTGCTCTCGCCGTCGTAATCGGTCTCGAACATGGTCCGCAACGCCCAGTACCGGCTCGCGTACAGCTCGAACGCCTCCTCTTCGCTCGACGCGAGATGGACCGCGAACCGCTCCGAGCCGGGCTCGGAGGGCGTGAGGTGCTCGTCGTTGGTCACGATGTCGGAGCCGAAGAGGATGCGGCCCTCGAAGCGCTCGAAGAAGGCGACGAATTCCCCGCGCGGGTGCCGGCTGAGTTCGCGGACCATCCACTTCGTCGCGGAGGTGTCGAGCACGGTGCGCGGGTGCCGCTCGAGCAGCCCCGTGAGGAATCCGAGGTCCTCGGGCCATCCGCCCATGTGCGCGAGGAGCCAGGGCACGGGGTAATCCTCGAGCATGCGTTCGAGGTGCTCGTACTGCCGGGCCTTGGTGCCGTAGCGTGAGGCGTCGGCGTACTTGGTGGCGAACCAGGTGTCGGGGTCGGCGATGTGGGCCATGAGCATCATGCCCAGTTCGACCGCGCGGTCCGCGACGCGTCGCCTCCACGCCCCGTCGATCGGGACGATCGCCTCGGGGTCGCGCATCTTCTCGGCGAAGTCACGCAGGCGCGGCGCGGCCCAGAGCTTGACGCACCGCGCCCCGTGCTCGCCGTGCCAGCGCTCGAGGTTCTCGACGAACCCGCGGGTGAAGGCGTGCTCGCGGTCGCTGGACATGTACTCCGGGATGGCGATGAACTCGATCGCGTCGCCCAGCACGCGGCGGACGGCGGGCGCCTCGGCGAGCTGGGTCTGCGAGTAGACGCGGGTCACGCCGTAGAGGTCCGCGGCGCGACGCCAGATCGCCGCGGCCCGGGCGCCGTTGATGTGCGCTTGGGCGTCGATGATGGGCCGGGGCGGGGGGCCGAGCCGGCGGGCCTCGTCCCCGTAGTCCATCCCCAGGCGGTTCGAGGCGGTGGGGGGCTTTTGGACCGCGTTGCGGATACGCTGGGGGTGTTCGCTCCCGGACATGCCGCGATGGTAGACCACGCCCAGGCGACAACCCCCCCGCCCCACGACGAGGCCGAGCAGCCGACGCTCAGCCCGAAGCGGGCTTCCCGAGTCGCGGCGCCGGGCCCCAAGCCCCGCGTGGCGCTCGCCCACGACTGGCTCGTCGCCCGGCGGGGCGGCGAGGCCGTGCTGGACCGCATCGCCCGCCTCGTCCGCGAGCACTACACCCACGCGGGGGTCTACACGCTGTTCAGGAAGGGCGTCCATCCGGGCGGGGCGCTCGAGGGGATGGACATCTACACGAGCGGGCTCAACGCGCTGCCCGGCTCGCTGCGCCGGTGGCTGCTCCCGCTGTACCCGCTCGCGGTGAACGGGCTCACCGAGCGGCTCGCCGCGCACACGGCCGGGGCGCCGATCGACCTGCTCGTGTCGACGAGCTCGGGCATGATCAAGGGGATGCGGGCGCCGCAGGGTGCGCGGCATCTGTGCTACTGCCACGCCCCGGCCCGTTACCTCTGGTCCGTGCAGGACGAGTACACCCGCGGGGGCCTCGGCGCGCGCATGCGGAAGGTCGGGTTCGATCTCTTCGGCGAGCGGCTGCGGCAATGGGACCGCAAGACGGTCGCGCATGTGGATTCGTTCATCGCCAACAGCCGGCACACGGCCCGGGAGATCGAGCGTTGCTTCGCGCGGGACGCGCGGGTGATCCACCCGCCCGTGCGCACAAACCTGTTCACCCCCGATCCCTCGGTCAAGCGGGAGGACTTCTGGCTCGTCGCCGGGGCGCTCGAGCCCTACAAGCGCACCGACCTGGCGATCGAGGCGGCGATGACGGCGGGGCGTCGCCTGCTCATCGCGGGCACCGGGAGCGAGTTGGGGGCGCTCCGCGCGTTCGCGAAGCAGACGGCGCGGCGCCTGGCCCGGGCCGGGCTCGGCAAGCGACGCGATTCGCTCGTCGAGTTCCTGGGCCGGGTCGAGGACGCGACGCTCATCGGCCTCTACCGCCGCGCGAAATGCCTGATCTTCCCGCAGATCGAGGACTTCGGGATCGTCGCGGTGGAGGCCCAGGCGTGCGGGTGCCCCGTGGTGGCCCGGCGTGCCGGCGGCGCGCTCGACTCGGTGCTCGAGGGGCGGACGGGCTGCTTTTTCAGCGAGCCGACCCCGGCGGACATCCGCAAGGCGGTCGATCAGCTGCCGCAAGGCGTTGACGCCCAGTGCCGGGCCCACGCCGAGCGGTTCAGCGAGGCCCGCTTCGACGCGGCGATGCTCGAGGCGATGGAGACGCTGCTGCGGTGAGGCCGCCTCAGCCCGGCTCGCTCATGCGGGCGGCGAGGACCTGCCCGACATAGATCTCGTGGTCGGCGTCGAGATCGAAGTGGCGCACGACCTCGCAGTCGAAGGCCGCGACGCACCGCTTCGGGACGGGCGATCGCGAGACCATCGAGCCGACGGGGATCGCGTCGAAGGGGTCGCTCCCGTCCGAGGGCTCGCCGCCGAGCGGGAATTTGTGGAGCAGCAGCTTGTCATCAGGCCGGATGACGCAGAGCGCGAAGTGGTGGCTGTCTCGGATCAGCGGCTCGATCGAGTGCCCCTTCCGCGCGGCGACGGCGATGAGGATGGGCTCGGCGGCGCACTGCATGGCGTTGAGCACGCGGAGCCCGGACCGCTCATCCTCGAAGCGCGCGGTGAGCAGGCAGACGCCTCCCGGGAGGAACCCCAGCGCCTCGCGGACGGGCCCACGCACCGCCGCGGCCGGGTCGCCGGTCGGGGCGTGGTCGTGGTGCGGTTCGCCTTCCTGAGGCATCGAGGCTCCCGGGTTTGGTCGAGTCGATCTGCCACGGCACGGGGCCGACGGCAGTCTACCCGCGGGCCTTATCGGCGTGTCGGAATGCCGAAATTATTCCAAACACGAAGGCAGTCGGCCCGGGGCCCGGCGGGGGGCGAACGGCGGGGAGGGCGCATCCCCCGATCGGATGAGGGTTCGTTGCGTGGTGCGCGAAGACTGTCAAACACGGCCCGAAAACGCAAGAAATCCCGGAGATTGGTCGAGAAGGTGTTGCAGAGTGGGGCCGAGTAGGGCATAATCCCACTCGCGTCCGAGGCGTGGGGGGCAGGAGGCGAGCCCGACGCCGAGGTGGGGACCGAGTCGCTCAGCGAGGCCGAGGCAGGGCAGCCCATGACCGCGCAGGAACACCCCCGTGCTCTTCACCGGACAGGCCGAGATCACGATCGACGCGAAGCAACGGCTCGCCGTGCCCTCGAAGTTCAGGGCGAGGCTGCCGGAGAACGAGTCGGGGTGGTACAGCGTGCCCTGGCCGGACGGTTCGATCCTGCGGCTGTACCCGCAGCGGGTGTTCGAGTCGCAGGCCGCGATGCTGGAGGACTCTCTGCTGGCGGGGAGCCACTCGTCGAGGATCGACACCTCGCTGTTCGGGTTCGCCGAGCTGGTGGAGACGGACGCGGCGGGGCGGGTGCGGCTTCCGAAGTGGCATCTGGACCTGGTCGGGCTGCCGTCGGAGGTGGTGGTCGTCGGGGCAAGAAACCGGCTCGAGGTGCATGCCCGGGGCGTCTGGCAGGAGAGCCTGGTCGAGCGGTTCCGCGAGATGGCGGCGCTGTTCGAGAAGGGCGAGCGGCGGGGGTCGGGCGGATGACCGCGCGGGGCCGCGACGGGAACGGAACACAGCGCCTTGGTGGTGCTCGGGCCCTGCCCGGGCGCCACGAGGCCGAGGCGATGCGGCGCGGCGTGGGCCGCCCGCGGGTGGATGCGAGGTTCGATCGTGCCGGAGCAGAGAGAGTCGGCACAACCCCTTCCGGGAGTTCACGCGCCCGGGCGGGGGCCTTGATGGCGTGATGCCGCGACGGCGCGTTACGGATGGACGCGTCGGGTTCCGGGGGGTCGGGGGTGCCGAGGAGCACGGCCCGGCTCTCGCCAAGACCAGGGACGGTGGGCGGGGCAGGGACGCCTCGCCACAGACGGATTCGCGGTGAAACAGGTGTGCCCGGCTCGCTGACGCCGGCCGGGCGCCTTCAGAGGCACGGGGCCCGCCCGTGCGCACGATTTTCCGTGACCCGGCAGAGGGGCACTCCCACCACGACCTCCCCAATCGTCCCGCTGCCAACCTCCCCGCGCCCGCCGGGCCCCACTCCGGCGGGCGTTCGTTTTTGGGCGCAGCGTGCGTCCGCCGCGTGCCGGGTCGCAGCGCTGCGCGCCTGAAGCGTCAGCGACGGAACCCCCGAGAATCCGCCATTCGCTTGCGCTTCAGGCTCGTCGGGACGCGCACGGATCAAACACGGCTCGTATCAGACCCGCACCACGCGCCGCTGGCGCGGCGGGTGGTGGCACCGGCCGCGCTTGCACAGCGGTCGATCACATTCTGTCTCATTCCGCGCGGGCGACGCGCTCGATCACGACGGGCTCGACCGGGACATCGCCGTGCCCCCGGCGGTCGGTGGTCTTGACGCCCTTGATCGCGTCGATGACCTCCATGCCCTCGACGACTCGGCCGAAGACGGCGTAGCCCGCGCCGTCGCGTGGCTGGTCGAGGAAGGCGTTGTCGGCGACATTGATGAAGAACTGGGTGGTGGCCGAATCGGGCTGGTTGCCCAGGCGGGCCATCGCGATGGAGCCGCGGGTGTTGCTCAGCCCGTTCTTCCACTCGTTCTTGATGGGCTTGCCGCTGGTGCGCTGGGTCATGTCGGGCTCGAATCCGCCGCCCTGGATCATGAACCCGTCGATGACGCGGTGGAAGATGGTCCCGTCGTAAGCGCCGCTGTCGGCGTAGGCGAGGAAATTCTCGGTCGAGATCGGGGCCTTCTGGGCATCGAGTTCGAGGACGATGTCGCCCTTGGAGGTGGTCATGGTCACGCGCATGGGGCGGGCTCCTTGAGGTTCGGGCCACTCTAGGGCCCCGGGGGCGTCAGAACTTCATGACCGCGTGGACATTGGCCCCGTGGGCCCCGAGCCGGGCCCGCCCGGCCAGGGCGGGGAGCTCGATCAGCACGGTGATGCCCATGACCTGGGCGCCCATCTCGGCCATGAGATGGCACTTGGCGTTCATGGTCCCGCCGGTGGCGAGCACATCGTCGACGAGCAGGACCCGCTGCCCCGGTCGGACCGCGTCGGCGTGGATCTCGAGCCGGTCGGCGCCGTACTCGAGGGCGTAGTCCATCCCGCGCACCTCCCGGGGGAGTTTGCCCGGCTTGCGGACGGGCACGAACCCGGCAGAGAGCGCCTGGGCGATCGCGGTGCCGAAGATGAACCCCCGGCTCTCGGCGCCGATGACGAGTTCGACGCCCTTGCCCCGATAGGGGTTGGCCATCAGTTCGACCGCGAGCGCCAGGGCGGGGGGGCTGGCGAGCAGGGGCGTCATGTCGCGGAAGACGACGCCGGGCTTGGGGAAGTCGGGGACCTGGAGAACGAATCGTGCGAGTTCGGACTCGTGCATGGAGTGGCTCCGTGTTCAACAGGGAGCATACCCGCCCGGCGGCGGGCCGCCCGAGCCGGGCCGGTCGCGGTCGTCTCGGTTCGCGGGGCGGTCGCGGAATAGAGTTGGGCGATGACACCCTCCCGCAAGCCAGCCGGGTCCAGCCCCGCGATCGAGATCGTCGAGCCGATCGGCAAGCGTGTGCTCATCCGCAAGGACGAGGACAAGAAGCAGACCAAGAGCGGGCTGCACCTGCCGGACAAGATCGAGATCCCGACGCTGACGGGTCGCGTGGTCGCGATCAGCGCCCAGGTGGCGAGCGACTCGGATTATCCCATCAAGCGGTACGACCGGGTGCTGTTCAACCCCAAGCACGGAATCCCGGTGGATTTCGAGGGGGACAACCGCCTGTTCGTCATCCCGATCGAGGATGTGGTCGCGGTGTTCCGGCGCGAGGCGCCGGAGGGCTGACCCGATCGGCGTCAGGCGTCGGGGATCACCACCCGGGTCATGTACTCGAACAGGCGTTCGCGGCGTGGTTCGTCGAGCAGGCGGTAGACGCGGGTCATGGTGTCCCGCCGCTGCGCGGGCGTCGCCTCCAAGCGGGTCGCCTTGATGTGGTCGATCACGATCCCGCGGATCGCCCGGCGCTGCTCCTCGGTCGGCTCGACGGCGGTGTAGATCCCGTCCAACGCATCCCGGTAGCGTTTGAGCGAGATGTCGTAGCCCTCCCGCACCTCGCGTTCGAAGAGCCCGAACGCGAGCCGCTGGGCGACGCGGGCCCGCACGCGTGCGTTCGCGCGGCGTTCGTCGCTGTCCCGCAGTTCCCAGTCGATCCACGCCTCCCAGTACTCGTCCACCATGCCCTGAAGCTCGACGAGCTTCGAGGGCGGGAGCACTTCGCCCAGAGGTCGCAGCAGCGGGGCGCGGGGCGAGTCCGGCTCGGTCTGCTCCCAGATCTGGCGCAGGACGGCCCGCGCGCCCTCCCGGTCCCCCGCCTCGCTCAGATCGGTCATCTCGCGCACCTCGTCGATCCGGTCCACCAGCATCAGCGAGAGGTCGACCGTTCGCTGGCGCACGATCGCTTCGGCCCGCTCGGCGGTCGCGGGGTCCAGGTCGAGCAGGCGGAGGGCGGCCGCCTCGGGGCGGCCCTCCACGCGGACAAACTCGCCGGTCATGTTGCGGCTGACGAGCGTGCGCGTCTGGTGCGCCGGGACGCGGGGGCCCGCGAGCGGTGAGGCGTCGGCGTCCGGGGCGTCGGTCAGGGCGGGTGCGGTCGGGGCGATGAGCGCGACGGCGATGAGCGCGACGGCGGCGAGGAGCAGCGGGAGGGGTCTCATCCCGCCGAGTCTACCGCCGGGGTGCTCGGGATTACATCGCCGAACCGAGCCCGATCGCGCGGCGCCAGGTGCTCACCTGCCCCAGGTGCATCATCGCGTGGCCCAGGAGCAGGAAGGCGGTGAGGTTTCCGAGGGTGGGGAAGATCTCCGCAAGTTTGCCCTCGATCTTGTGCCCGCCGGTCATCTGTTCATCGCTGAAGCCGCGCACCATGCCGAGCAGCGCCCGGTGGCCCTCGAAGAAATGCCCGGTGATCTCGGGCATGGCGGGGTAGATCGTGCCCTCGGGGTCGTCGCGGCATTCGACCCCCGCGCCGAAGAGCCCGGGGTACGACGCGGGCGGCGCGAGCGGGGCGGGGTCGAGCCCGGCGGCCTGGAGGACGCGGGCCGGGTAGAGGGCGAGGTGCCCGTAGACGAACGCGGGGTGGTTTGCGTGGACCGCCCGGCCACCCGGGGCGGCGAAGCGGGCGAACCTTGTCGGGGGGACATCCTTGAGCAGGGCCTCGGCGAGGCCCAGCATGCGCTCGGCGCCCGGGATGATGGTGGTGGCGATGGTGTTCATGGACTGCTCCTGATGGATGGTGGGTGCAGCGTACGAGGGCGGACCGGGACGCGGGGCGAACCGAATCAGGCCCCGATGTATTTCGCGTAGAGCGACCGCGCGCGCACGGGGTCGGTCACGCCGTGCACGATCGTCCGGCCGTCGGCGAAGACCGTGAGGGCGACGGGCCGCCCGGTGTCGGTCCGTTCCGCGGTGAACGACCCGCGGACCATGAAACGCGTCGCCTCGAACGGTCCGTGCCCGGCCAGGCGCTGCGCGAGCGCGGCGAGGTCGATCGCGCCGGGGCGCTCGGGCGTGACCTGCACCGCCTCGTGCCCGCAGAGCGACGCGGTGGCGGGGGGCGGGGCGTCGAGAAATTCGAAGCGACCCGCGACGCAGCAGGGGCAGGACGGGTCGGGCCGGCCCTCGGCGTCGATTTCCCGACGCCGGTTCCGCCAGGGGTCAAACTCGTGGACGGCGCGGCGGACGAGGTCTGCCCGGCCCAGCAGGACCTTGAACGCCTCGACGGCCTGCTCGGCGGCGACGAGGGCGACGAGCGGCCCGAGCACACCCGCGGTGTCGCAGGTGGGCTGGGACCCGGGCGGGGGAGGACCCTGGAAATGGCACCTCAGGCACCGGGTTGTGCCCGGGAGGAAGGTCAGCGTCATGCCGGTGGTCGCGACGGCCCCCCCGTAGATGAAGGGGATCCGGTGCTTCACGGCCAGATCGTTGAGCAGGAAGCGGGTCTCGAAGTTGTCAGTTCCATCGAGGATGACATCCGGCGTTCCGTGCGGGCCGCGGAGGGCGATCGACTCGGCGTTGACGCTGGAGAAGTCAGCGACGACGGGGTTCGTGCGCACGCCGCTGTTGACGCGGGCGAGCCGGCGCGCGGCGGCGATCGCCTTGGGTGTCGCGTCCTCGGCGTCGGCCTCGTCGAAGAGCACCTGTCGCTGGAGGTTGGTGAGGTCGACGAGGTCGCGGTCGACGAGGGTGAGCCGCCCGACGCCGGCTCGGGCGAGCAGGTCGGCCGACGCGCACCCGAGGGCCCCGCACCCGACGACGAGGGCGTGGGCGGAGGCGAGCCTCTCCTGCCCCCGCTCCCCGAATCCCTCGAGGAGTTTCTGGCGGTGGTACCGGTCGGTCATCGGTGGATCGTATTGATCAGCCGAACATCTGGCCCGACTCCATGTCCTGGAGTTTCCATCGGTTGGCGCGGCAGATGCGGTAGAGGACGGGCCAAGCGAAGTCCTCGGTCTGGCAGGAGACGAGCGCCTGGCGGACGACGCCGTCCTGCGGGACGATCTCGATGACGAGCCCGGGCCCATAAAAGGTGATCGAGCCCATACCGCCGGGCCCGCCGTCGGTGGCGGTGTTGAACGGGGCGACGGCCTCGCGGAACTCGCGTTCGGTGCCGAGGGGGACGATGGGGCTGAGCCGATCGTCCGGGTCCTCGAGCCTGATCAGGACCAGATGCCGCCGCTTGGCCACGCGTCAGTCCTGCTCGTCGGCGAGGCGTGCGACGGTCTCGACGAGCCGGCCCAGGGGGACGGGCTTGAGGAGATAGGCGTCGACGCCGAGGCTCTCGGCGTAGGCCTGGTGGCGTCGGCCTTCGTTGGCGGTGACCATGATGACGCTGGGGCTGTCGGCGTGCCCCTTGATCTTCTCCAGGGCGAGGAAGCCCGAGCGGCCCGGGAGCATCATGTCGAGCACGACGACATCGGGCCTGTGCTCCTCGCAGCGGAGGATGGCGGTGTTGCCGTCGGAGGCGGTGAATGTCTCGGCGCCCTCGGCCTCGAGGGCGTACTCGAACGACTCCAGGATGTCCCGGTCGTCGTCGACGATGAGCACACGCACGCCGTCGAGCCTGCCACCCCGGTCTTCTTCGGTCATCCGTGCCTCCGCTGGGTGTTTCCCGCCGGGCCCGCCTCGTGCCCGCCAGACGAGTATTGCCGGTTTCCCCGCCGGTTGCAACGGCCCGGGAGCGGGTTCACGGGAGCCGATCCAGCCCGCGGGCGGTCAGGAAGGCCCTGTCCCGGTCGGACTGGTCCACGATCGCGTCGACCGAGGCCCCGTCGAGCCAGGGGAGGCTGAGGAGTTTCTCTCGAAGGGGTTCGGGGAAGGGCTTGTTGAGCCGCTCGTGGCGGGGCCGGCTCTTCCAGATGCGGTGCATCCAGAGATACTGCTCGGGCGCGCGCACGACCATGCGTTCGATGGCGCGGCGGTACCGGGCGGTGAGATAAAACAGGGGGTCCGGGTGGGCCTCGTAGGTCTCGGGCCCGAAGACATCGGTCACCTCGACATCGAAGCGCAGGTCGTTGTCGCCCAGGTGCCTGCCGACGCCGGCCTCGCCCGGGAGTTCGTCCCACCCGACTCGGCGGGCGCAGCCGCAGACGATGACCGCCCGTTCCCGCAGGGCGAGGAGCCCGATGGACTTGTAGGTGCTGGCGAGCCTGCCGAAGTAGGGGACGAAGAGACCCCGGTCGCCGGCGTTCTGGTCGGCGACGAAGGCGGCGGGCTCGTTGCGGTCGAGGATGGCGGGGAGGGCGCGGACGGCGCCGAACTTGTCGAGCAGGCGGAGCCCGCGGCGGGACCGCGTCTGGCGGACCCAGCGGTCGAGGGGCTTGAGGTCGAGCGGCCGGTAGACGGCGTGGACGCGCGTGCCGAGCAGGCCGAGGGTGTAGCCCATGACCTCCCAGTTTCCGACATGCCCGGTGATGAGGATGGCGGGGCGGTCGCCGAGGAGGGCTTCGAGGGCGCCGGCCATCGCGCCGATTCGGACATGCCGCGTCCAGGCGTCCTCGGAGAGGACGCGGGGGAGGAAGGCGACCTCGACGCCCATCATGGCGAGGTGCTCATACGAGCGCAGGGCGAGTTCCCGGCGGGTCGGCTCGTCGGCCCGGGGGAGGGCGAAGGCGAGCTGGTCGGTGGCGCGGGCGATGCGTTTGGCATTGAAGGGGAGGGCGCCGAAGGTGCGGCCGAGGGCGCGGGCGGTCTGGAGCGAGGCGGACGGTCCCGCGATCTGGGGGAGCATCAGGGCGGCACGGATGGCGCCGTAGAGGGCGTATTCGGCGGGCCCGCTTCGTTGCCGGACGCCGCGCGCCTTGGGCGGCTTGACCGGCGTCTCGGCGGCGGGTGCGGGGCCGGGCTGGAGAGCGTGTTCCATCGGAGGGCGTCCCCCCGGTCAGCGGGGGAACTCGCCGATGAGGGTGCGGAGGCGGTTCTCGTTGAGGACGGGGATGGAGGAGGCGCTGGCGGCGTCGAAGAGCTGCTCGTAGCGGTCGACCCGGGCCTTGAGGCGGAGGTACTCGTCGAAGACGGCCCGCGGGGCGTTGGGCGCGGGCTCGAGGGGGTCGACGGGGCGGCGGCCCAGGACGAGGAAGTCGAGGTCGCCGGAGATCTCGTCGATCACCTTGCCGCCCCAACGCTCGATGATGGCGACGAGGGCGTCGCGCTCGTAGGGGGTGGCGTCGCCGTCGCGGTTGACATCGAAGTTGCCGAAGACGACGAAGTTGTAGGTCTTGGTGGGGTCGTAAACAGGGTTGGCGATGACATCGCCCACGACAACGGGGTTCCCGCGGCTGGCGCGGACGACGCGGCAGCGGGCGCTGGTCTCGTCGATGGAGATGACCTCGACGACGGCCTTGCCGGGGGCGTATTCGCCCGAGGGGCCGGCGGGGCGGATCTCCGAGGCGGTGCCGAAGACGGAGAAGGTCATGCCGATGACGAGCTTGTCGCGGCGGCCGAGGGTGATGACGACGATGTTGTCGGCGGGCTCGATCGCGGCGACCTCGCCGTCGACGAGGGCGTACTCGTCGAGCGGGGCGATGCTGTTGCTGACGGCCTCTCCGCGGAGGCGGCGGACCTGGTCACGCAGGACGAGGAGCTGCTGGTTGAGGTCGGCGATGCGGTTGTCGCGGTCGCGGACCTCCTGCTGGAATCGGGCCCGCGCGGTGTCCACCTCGCGCTGGACACGCTGCTCGAAGCCCTCGACCCGGGAGCGGAGGTCGTCGACGCCCTGGCGGTAGTCGCCCACGCGGTCGTTGGCCTCCGCGGCGGTCTGCTGGGCGGAGGCCTCGACGGTGCGGATGCGGACGAGTTCGGCGTCGATGTCGGCCTGGAGACGGGCGAGACGCTGCTGGGTGTTGGCGAGGTCGGCCTCGCGGCCCGCGAGGGTGGACTGGAGGCGGGTGACCGTCTGGGTCAGGGCCTCGGCGTCGGAGCCGGTCAGGTCGGTGACGCGGGAGCGGACCTGTTCGAGCGTGAGATCGCCGTTGCCGGTCGCGATCCGCTTGACGGCCCGGTAGTCGGTCAGGAGGTGGTCGACCAGACTCTTGCGCTGCGAGCGGGCGGCGGCGAGGGCGGTCTGCACCGCCTCGGAGCCGCGCTCGCCGGTGCGGATGACCTCTTCGTAGGTCTCTTCGAGCCTGCCGAGTTCGCCCTGGGCCTTGGACATCTTGCTGTAGAAGACGACCGAGGTGACGAAGAAGGCCACGGTGAGGATCCCGAAGATCGTGATCGTCACAACGGTGGCGGTGCCGGCGCTGGTCCTCGATGCCATCTTTCGGGCTCCGGTCTCTGGTGTGTGGGCTCGGCCCACCGGGGGGCCCGGCGGGGGTGTGGCGGCCGTGTCGCTCGGGGCCCAGGCGTGCCGTGTCCCGAGGGCGGGGCAGTGTCGCGGCGCGGGGCCGTCGCGTCAAGCGTAGGCGGAGAGGGCGTTCGGCGGGGTTTCCCTCCCGAAAGGGGCGACCCTGCCATTTTCCGGACCCGGGGGAGGTGGTAGGCTGGACGGAATGGACCTGACGATCTCCGCGCTGCTGTCGCGACTGGGGCTCTCGGCGTTGCTCGGGGTGCTGATCGGGCTGGACCGGGAGCACCTTCGCAAGCCCGCGGGCGTGCGCACGATGATGATGGTATCGGTGGGGGCGGCGTTGTTCACGATCGTGGGGCTGTCGGTCTCTGGGATCGGGGGGGCGGTCAACACGGACGCGTTGTCGCGGGTGATCCAGGGGATCGTGGGGGGCGTCGGGTTTCTGGGGGCGGGCGTGGTGATGCGGGACCGGGGGCGGGTCCGCGGGGTGACCACCGCGGCGGGGATCTGGGTGACCGCGGGGGTGGGGGCGGCGTGCGGGCTGGGTGAGTACGCGCTCGCGGGCGTCGCGGCGGCGCTGATCATCGCGACCTTCACCTCTTCGCGGTTCGTGTTCCACGGCGAAGAGGGGGCGAACGGGGCCCCTGCGGCCCCGGCGAGCGACTCGATGGACGAGGACGAGGACCTTCCGCGGGTGGTCTGAGCGTTGCGGCCTATGCTGGCGAGATGAGGCTGCGCTTCCTTGGCACGGGGACGAGCTCGGGCGTGCCCGCGATCGGGTGCGAGTGCGCGGTGTGCACCTCGACGGACCCGCGCGACCGCCGGCTCCGCACGAGCGCGACGCTCGAGTTCACGGACCCCTCGGGGCGGGAACGGGTGGTGCTGATCGACGCGGGGCCGGATCTGCGTCAGCAGGCGTTGGCGGCGGGGCTGCGGCGCTGCGACGCGGTGCTGCTGACGCACAACCATGTGGACCACTGCTTCGGGCTGGACGAGTTGCGTCGGTTCAATGTGCTGATGGACGGCCCGGTCGAGGTGTACGGGGACGACCACACGCTCAGGTCGGTTCGACGGGTGTATGCGCACATCTTCGACCGCGCGGCGAATGTGCAGGATTCGTTCGTGGCGACGCTGGCGCCGATCGAGGTGCGCGCGGGCGAGGCGATCGACCTGTTCGGGGTGCGTGCGACGCCGATCCGCTTGCTGCACGGTGGGCTGCCGGTGCTCGGGTTCCGGTTCGATCCCCCGGCGGGGCGGGAGGGGGCGGTGCTCCCGCTGGCCTATTGCACGGATGTTTCGGCGATCCCGCCGGAGTCGTGGGGGGCGTTGCAGGGGCTGCGCGTGCTGGTGCTCGACGCGTTGCGGCACCGCAAGCACCCGACGCACTTCACGGTGGAGCAGGCGCAGGGGGTCGCGGCGCGGGTCGGGGCTGATCGGACCTTCTTCGTCCACATGTCGCACGATCTGGCGCACGCGGAGACGGAGGCGGCGCTCTCGGACGGGGTGCGGTTGGCGTACGACGGGCTCGTGGTGGAATGACCCAATTTTCGCTTGATTTGTGACCGCGGCAGAACAGTCTGCCGATGGGGTCGTAGCGCTCTGGTGCGCCGCGTGTTGTTTCGCGGCGCAAGGGGAGAAAGCCCATGAACAAGCCGTCCGATCACCAGCGGGCCGCCATGCAGCCGATGACGGGGCTGTCGTTCCCGTTCCCGTTCCCGCGGAAGGTGGAGCCGCCGCGCGAGGCGCAGCCGAACAAGGTGTCGAGGCCCTCGCCGCCCCCGAAGGCGGTCCCGAGGCCGCACGACCGGGGGCACTGAGCCCTCGGGGCCGTCAAACGGGCTGATGGGTCGCCAGGCAGCGGTCGAGCCGCGCGAGGGTTGAGTCTCGCCCGAGGATGGCGAGGGTAAGCCCCAACGGCGGGCTGACGGCGGCGCCGGTCAGCGCGACGCGGAGGGGTTGGGCGAGCTTGCCCATGCCCAGGCCCGTTGATTCCGCGCAGGCCGCGATGGCCGAGTCGATGGGCTCGGGCGTCCAGTCGGCGATGGCGTCGAGGAGTGCCCGGACGCGGGGCAGGATTTCGAGGCCGCTCGGCTCGCCCTTGAGCAGGTGCTTGTTCACACTCTTGTCGTCGAAGGCGATGGCGTCGTCGCGGGCAAGCGCAAAGGCGATGGCGTCCTGCGCCTCGCGGAGGATCTTGGTGCGCGGTCGGGCGGCGGCGGCGGCGAGGGCCCAGCGGGCGTGGTCGGCGTGGGCCCAGGCGGCGAGGGCGGGGTTGAAGCGCTCGGCCCATTCGAGCCAGAGGCGGGCGAAGTCACCGTCGGCGAGCGTGTGCTGGATGGTGTCGGCGTTGAAGGCGAGGAGCTTGTCTCGGTCGAACTTGCTGTTCGACTTGCCGATGCGTTCGAGGGAGAAGTGCGTGGCGAGGAAGGCGGTATCGAAGCGTTCGAGGTCGGTGCCGTCGTCGTTCTTGAGGCCCGGGTTCCAGCCGAGCAGGGCGAGGTAGTTGAGCAGGACACCGGGCAGGTAGCCCGACTCGCGGAAGTCCTCGACATCGATCTCGGGGAGATGGAGGGCGAGGGCGGCGGCGACGGCGGCGACCTGGTCGCGGCTCAGCTGGCGCTGCTTGTCGGCGAGCCATGTCTGGAGGTCGGCGTCGGCGAGGGAGGAGAGGGCCGCGGCTTTCGGGTCGCGGCTCGCCTGAGGAAGGCGTTCGACGAGGGCGGAGACGGTCTCGACCTTGGCGTCGCGGACGGCCTTCTTGGCGGCCTTGTCCTTGTCGCGCTTGCTCATCTTGGTGGCGTCGATGTTGAAGATGAGTGGCATGTGCGCGTAGACGGGGGTGGGGAAGCCCAGGGCGCGCTGGAGCGCGATGTGGCGGGGGGTGTTGTTCAGGTGCTCCTGCCCGCGGAGGACATGGGTCACGCCCATCAGCGCATCGTCGACGACGACGGCGAAGTGGTAGGTGGGGAAGCCGTCGGCCTTGCGGATCACGAAGTCGTCGAGTTCCTCGAAGGGGAAGGTGACCGAGCCGAGGACCTGGTCATCGACGGTGATGGGCTCGCGCGGCATGGCGAGGCGGAGCACATGGGGCTCGGTCTGCATCCGCTCGAGGTCGGCGGCGTGGTCGGCGTTGGGCCGGCGCCGGTAGGTGAAGGACTTCTTCTCCGCCTCGGCGGCTTTGCGCATCGCGGCGAGTTCCTCGGGGGTGTCGAAGCCGGGGTAGGCGAGGCCGGCCTGCAGGAGTTGCTGGAAGAAGCGGTCGTAGGTGACGAGGCGCTGGGACTGGTAGAACGGGCCGACCTGGCGGGGGTCGCCGCCGATGGTGGCGGGGCGGGTACGCCGCGGGTCCGTGTTCGAGGAGGAAGGAGGGGGAGAGACAGGCGGGACACCTGTCCCACCGGTGAACTCGGGGCCGTCGTCCCAGGCGATGCCGAGCCAGGCGAGGTCTTCGAGGATGCCGCGGGCGGCGTCCTCGGAGGAGCGGGCCTGGTCGGTGTCCTCGATGCGGAGGAGGAAGCGGCCGTCGCGGCCCTCGGCGCGGGCGCGGGCGGCGAAGGCCCAGCAGAACAGGGCGGTGCGGGCTCCCCCGATATGGAGGTGCCCGGTCGGGGAGGGGGCGAAGCGGGTGACGAGGGGGGAGGCGTTCGAGTTGGACATGGGCGAGTCTATGGGGTCGGGGGCGGGGCGCCGGGGCGGGCGGGGCCGGGCGGGGGGCGGGGGCGGGCAATGGACCCCTGGGTACGGAAAAACCGACCCGGCTCTCCCCATTTGTTGGCGGGGCGTTTAGAATGTCGGGTCGCGGCCCGTGAGCGTGGCCGCGTTGGGGACGCGGGGCCCGTCGGGGGCTCCCGGTCAGCGCACCGAGACGCGCGTCGCCCGGCCCGGGGAGGGCGGGTCGGCGTGTCGTAGCTTTGATTTGAGACGGAGGCACCCGCCATGGCTGTACGCAACCCCGCCGACATCCGCAACATCATCCTCACGGGGCACGCCGGGAGCGGGAAGACGACGCTGGTGGAACGGCTGCTGTTCGCGACGGGGACGATCACGCGGATGGGGACGGTCGAGGAGGGGACGACGGTCAGCGACTGGCGTGACTCGGAGAAGGCGCACAAGCACTCGCTGTACACGACGGTGGTGCACTTCGACCACGAGGGCCACCTGGTGAATGTGATCGACGCGCCGGGCTCGCCGGACTTCATCGGGCACGCGATCGGGGCGTTCCCGGCGGTGGAGACGGTGTGCGTGGTGATCGACGCGCACCGGGGGATCGAGCCGGTGACGCGGCGGATGATGGCGGTGGCGAAGGAGCGGAACCTGCCGCGGATGATCATCGTCAACAAGATCGACGAGGAGAACGCGGATATCGAGGGGCTGACCGAGCAGATCCGCGAGGAGTTCGGGTCCGAGTGCCTCCCGGTGAACCTTCCGAAGGCGGACCGGAGCGATGTGCTGCCGGTGTTCGACGAGGAGGTCGACGAGGCGGCGTTGTTCTCGAGCGAGCCCGAGGCGCACCGGGCGATCGTCGAGCAGATCGTGGAGATGCAGGACGATCTGATGACGCAGTACCTCGAGGAGGGCGACGACCACAACATGGACAAGCAGCGTCTGCACGACGCTTTCGAGGCGGCGCTGCGTGACGCGCACCTCGTGCCGATCTGCTACTGCTCGGCGAAGACGGGCGCGGGCATCGGGAACCTGCTGCATGTGCTGGCGAGCCTGCTCCCCAACCCCCTGGAGGGCAACCCTCGTCCGTTCCTGCGGACGGTGGACGGGGTCGAGGTGGAGATGCACGCGGCCCCGGACGCGGGCAAGCCGGTGCTGGCGCACATCTTCAAGGTGACGACGGACCGGCATGTGGGCAAGCTGGGCGTGTTCCGGGTGCACCAGGGGACGGTGCGGGCGAAGACGGAGTTGATCATCGACGATCAGAAGAAGCCGGTGCGGATCGGTCACATCCTCAAGCGTCAGGGCAAGGACCATGTGGAGGTGGAGGCGATCGGGCCGGGCGATATCGGGGCGTTGACGAAGATCGACGAGCTGCACTTCGACGCGACGCTGCACCAGGACCACGACATGGACTCGGTGCACCTGCGGCCCCTGCCGCTGCCCAAGCCGATGTACGGGCTGGCGGTGGAGTTGAAGAACCACGCGGACGAGACGAAGTTCAGCAACGCGATCCACCGCCTGACGGAGGAGGATCCGTCGCTGACGCTCGAGCGGATCGCGGCGACGAAGCAGACTGTGTTGCGCGGGCTGGGCGAGACGCACCTGCGCGTGGCCCTGGAGCGTCTGAAGGCGGAGTACAACATCGAGCTGGAGACGAGCCCGCCGAAGGTGGCGTACAAGGAGACGGTGCGGGCCCGGGCCGAGGGTCATCACCGGCACAAGAAGCAGACGGGCGGGGCGGGCCAGTTCGGCGAGGTGTACCTGCGTGTCGAGCCCCTTCCCGAGGGCCACCCGACGGGGTTCGAGTTCGTGAACGCGACGGTGGGGGGCTCGATCCCCCGCCAGTTCATGCCGGCGATCGAGAAGGGGGTGCGGCAGGTGATCGCGGACGGCGCGGTCGC
>JRYH01001579.1_pt1 | contig 18009 bp, 17 predicted proteins | sample 235351 | NCBI WGS metagenome assembly JRYH01 (sample SAMN03074221, study PRJNA261480) | activated sludge metagenome | biome: Wastewater Treatment Plant; feature: Wastewater; material: Activated sludge; isolation source: activated biomass of a wastewater treatment plant treating wastewater... ... | reverse complement strand
TGGTCTATTGACGCCCCGCCCACGATGACCGCCCGAACCGCCAAGCTCTTCACGAACGGAAACAGCCAGGCCGTGCGCCTGCCCGCGGAGTTCCGCTTCGAGGGTACCGAGGTCTCGGTGCGCAGGGACCCGCGCACCGGCGAGGTGATCCTCTCCGGCCGACCGGCGGGCCTTGATTGGGCGGACTTCTTCGCCTTGCGCGAGGCCGCCCGAGCGGAAGCCCGTGACTTCCTGGCCGACCGGCAGGACGAGCCCCCGCAGGAGCGCGACTTCTGATGCGGCGTCGCGCCCTTCGCCTGCTCGACACGAACATCGTCAGCTACATCCTGCGTGGGACCCTTCCGCGTGCCGACGCTCGCCTCCTGTCCGCACCGGCGAACTCTCTCTACATCTCGGTCATCACGCGCGGAGAACTGAAGTTCGGCCTAAGCCGAAAGCCGGGGGCGCTACGCCTGGCCCGGCTGGTTGACGACTTCCTGCTCAGGGTCCCTTCGCTCGACTGGAACAGCGACGCCGCCGACGCTTACGGCACGCTACGCGCCGAACTGGAGCGGCGCGGCAGCCCCATGGGCAACCTCGACACCCTGATTGCGGCCCACGCACTGGCGCTGGGGGCCACGCTCGTCACCGCCAACCGCCGGCATTTCGCGCCGGTGCCCGGGCTCGAGATCGAGGACTGGGCGGCCCCCTGACGCGCGGGCCGGCCCCGGCGCTGGCGCGAGAACCCAGGGTTGGCGAAAAAAAAGAGCGCCCGAAGGCGCTCACCGAAGCCGGGCGGTCGCGCCGCCCGACGTTCTTGTTGTTGCTTCTTGCTGCTAGTTTTCTCTTGCTGGTCTTCGCGCCAAGCCTCACTTGCGGCGGCGGCGGATCCGGCTGAGTCCGAGCACACCAAGGCCCAAGCCCAGCAGGCCGAGCGTGGCCGGCACCGGCACCTTGTTGACGGTATCGTCGTTGACCGATACGGCGACAGCTTCGCTGCTCAGCCGGATCGAGTTGGTCTCCTCACTGGCCACGGCCACCGAAGCAGACGACGCGGTCGCGAGTACAAGCGACATGGCAATCAGGGTTCTCCTCATCGACTTGCTCCTTTCGTTCAATGCTTTGCTGAAAACCAATCATGCAAGCTTCGGACCAGAAATCTCAAACCATTGATTAAACTGGGAATTCAACCTGAATCATCAAGTGAAACCTGAAGTCGTGTAAACCCTCCCGACGTGAATTCGGTCACGAATCGGAACTTCCGCCCGACCGAAGTCCCGTCGGCCACGGCCAGGAAATCGGGCGCGATCGAGAAAAAAGGGGCCGGCAAGCGCCGGCCCCAAACATCGTTCCCAGGAGAAGCACTCTTGGAAACGCACCGCGGCGCGAACGCCGCGGCTCACCCGCAAATCGTTTCGATCAGGCGGCCTTCTTGGCTGCCGCCTTCTCGTCGAAGAACTGCTCGTCCTCGGTCGAGCCCTTCAGCGCGGCGGTCGAGGCCTCGCGCTCCACGGTGGTGGTCACCGCGTCGAAGTAGCCGGTGCCGACTTCACGCTGGTGCTTGACGGCGGTGAAGCCCTTGTCGGCCGCAGCGAACTCGGCTTCCTGAAGCTCCACGAAGGCGCTCATCTGGTTGCGCGCGTAGCCGTAGGCCAGGTTGAACATCGAGTAGTTCAGCGCATGGAAGCCGGCCAGCGTGATGAACTGGAACTTGTAGCCCATCGCGCCCAGCTCGCGCTGGAACTTGGCGATCGTGGCCTCGTCGATGTTCTTCTTCCAGTTGAACGAGGGCGAGCAGTTGTAGGCCAGCATCTTCCCGGGGAACTGCTTGTGGATCGCCTCGGCGAACTTGCGCGCGAACTCCAGGTCGGGCGTGCCGGTCTCGCACCAGATCAGGTCGGCGTAGGGCGCGTAGGCCAGGCCGCGCGACACGGCCTGCTCGAAGCCGTTCTTCGAGCGGAAGAAGCCTTCCACGGTGCGCTCGCCGGTCAGGTACGGGCGATCGTTCTCGTCCACGTCCGAGGTGACCAGGTCGGCGGCCTCGGCGTCGGTGCGGGCCAGCAGGATGGTGGGCACGCCCATCACGTCGGCGGCCAGACGCGCCGACACCAGCTTGGCGACCGCCTCGCGGGTGGGCACCAGGACCTTGCCGCCCATGTGGCCGCACTTCTTGGCCGAGGCCAACTGATCCTCGAAGTGAACGCCGGCGGCGCCCGCCTCGATCATCGACTTCATCAGTTCGAAGGCGTTCAGCACGCCGCCGAAGCCGGCTTCCGCATCGGCCACGATCGGCGCGAAATAGTCGATGTAGCCGGCGTCGCCCGGGTTCTTGCCTTCCATCCACTGGATCTGGTCGGCGCGGGTCAGCGTGTTGTTGATGCGCTTGACGACCTGCGGCACCGAGTTGGCCGGGTACAGCGACTGATCGGGATACATCTCGCCGGCCAGGTTGGCATCGCCCGCCACCTGCCAGCCGGACAGGTAGATGCCCTTCAGGCCGGCCTTGACTTGCTGCATGGCCTGGTTGCCGGTCAGCGCGCCCAGCGTGTTGACGAAGGGTTCGTCGTTGAGCAGCTTCCAGAGCTTCTCGGAGCCGCGGCGGGCCAGCGTGTGCTCGACCTGCAGCGAGCCGCGCAGGCGGATCACGTCATCGGCGGTGTAGCCGCGCTTGATGCCGCGCCAGCGCGGGCTCTCGGACCATTCCTTCTGAAGCTTCTGGGCTTCCAGTTCGCGGGACGACATGGTCGTTCTCTCCTGTCAGTGAAGTTGGGAAACCTTCCGCGCCGAACCGTCGAAGATTCGGCGGCGCGATGGACAAGAGATTACCGGCCGGATGTGCGCCGCAACATGCAAAAGTCACGGCGGCGAAAACACTATATTTTCTTTTTTATCAATGTTTTAAGTCGCACATTCCGTATCGTGGAACATTCTTTGTCACGATGAAAAATACGGATGGCGCGTTGCGTCATCAAAATTTCACGATGCGATATTCGTTTTTCACTGCGGATTTTCGGGATCCACCAGCCGCTTGCGCACCGCATAGAGCGTGAGGCCGGCCACGTCGGAGATCCCCAGCCGCTCCATCAGGCGGGCCCGATGCACCTCGACCGTCTTCGGGCTCAGGCCGAGCTCGAAGGCGATCTCCTTGGTGGAATAGCCGCGGGCGATCATCACCAGCACCTCGCGCTGGCGATCGGTGAGCGGGATGTCGGCCCCGCGGTCGCCGCGCAGCGATTCGACCAGCTGCCCCGAGACCTTCGGGCTCAGGTAGCTCTCGCCCGCCAGCACGCTCTCGACCGCGAAGCCCAGCTCGGTCGGCGTGGCGTCCTTCATCACGTAGCCGTTGGCGCCGTTGCGCAGCGCCCCCTGCACGAAGTCGGGGGTGTCGTACATCGAGATGGCGAGGATCTTCAGCTTGGGATGACGCGCGCGCAGCTCGGCGATCGCCCGCATCCCGTCCATCTCGGGCATCGACAGGTCGGTGATCACCAGGCCCGGATCGGTGCGCTCGACGATGTCGATCAGCTCGCGTCCGTTCGACGCCTCGCCCACGATCTCGAGGCCCGCCATCGAAGCGAGCAGCGCCCTGACGCCCGAGCGCACGACGTAGTGATCGTCCGCGAGCACCACGCGGACTGACTGGTTTTCTACTTTCATCGACCTCTCACAGGTTCAATCAGACACGCGAGGGCTCGAACACCGCGCGGATCACGGACCCGAGCGCCCTCTTCGCCCGGATCCGCAGGTGGCCTCCCGCCATTTCGGCCCGCTCGGCCATGCCGGCGAGCCCGAAGTTCTCGTCGCGCACGCCGCCTGCCAGCATGCCGCGGGCATCGAAGCCGTCTCCGTCGTCGGCCACGGTGACCACCAGCCTGCCGCCCTTGCCGAAGCGCAATCGCACCCGGATACGGCTCGCACGCGCATGCCGCAGCGCGTTGGTGACCGCCTCCTGGACGATGCGGAAGGCCGAGATCCAGCACGGCGCGGCGTCCTTCGGCTCGTCGCCGAAGACCTCCACGCCGCCGCCGATCCCGGCGGCCCCCAATTGTCGCTCCACCGTGCTGCGCACCGCGGCCGACAGGCCGAGCAGATCCAGTTGCGGCGGCCTGAGCATGAACGACATCCGCCGGACTTGCTCGACCGCATCCTGCGCCAGCGCGAGCGCGGTGTCCACCGACGCCGCGGAGCCCTCGGGCAGGTGCGCGCGGCGCACCGCATGCAGGTGCAGCACGATGCCGGTCATGCTCTGGCCGAGCTCGTCGTGCAGCTCGCGGGCGATCAGCGCGCGCTCGCGCTCCTGCGCGTCGACGATGCGAGCGGACACCCGCGACAGCCGGCGGTAGGCATCGGCCACCGCCAGCTGCGCGCGGCGCCGCTCGTCTTCGAGCCGGCGCTCGCGCATCACCCGCTCGATCGCCGGCCCGAGCAGGTTCAGCCGCTCCTTCAGATGATAGTCGCGCGCGCCGGCGCGCAGGACCGCCACCGCGGCCTCCTCGCCAATCGCGCGGGTGACCACGATCAGCGGCAGACCGGGGCGCACCGCCTCGATCACCGACAGCGCGCGCATCGGCGAGAACGCCGGCAGCGAGTAGTCGCAGAGCACCAGGTCGGGCTCGCGCGCGAGCGCTTCGCGAAACGGGCCCTCCTCGCAGACCGCCTCCAGGCTGAAGCTCATGCCGTGGCGGGTCAGCGCGAGGCGGATCAGCTCGACGTCGTCGTCGCTGTCCTCCACGCACAGCAGGCGCAACGGCCGCTCAGGCGTCATTGGCCGTCCCGCCGGCGCCGGCATGCTGGAGCAGCCAGTAGTCCGCGATGGCGCCCATCGTGCGGCCCCAGTCCGACAGCGCGAGCGGCTTGCGGACATAGGAATTGGCACCCGCCTCGAGGCAGGCGCGAACGTCTTCGGACTCGTCGGAGGTGGACAGCATGATCACGGGCAGCAGCCGGCCGGCCTTGCCTTCGCGGATCCGGCGCACGGTGGCCTGCCCGCTCAGGCCGGGCATGTCGACGTCGACCAGCGCGATCCTCGGCAAACCTTCGCTCTCCATCAGCTTCAACGCGTCTTCGCCGGACGCGGCCATCCGCACCGGCACGCCCCGATAGGAGCGCCCCAGCACCAGCCGGATCAGGTCCCGGTGATCCGGATTGTCCTCCACCACGAGTATGTAGCTCATTTCCCCGCCGTCGAACGCGCTTCTCTGCCCGGCACGCCGCGCGCGTGAATTCCGTCACGCGCGCGCCGAGCCGCGAATCGATCGCGCCGGATCGGCCCTTGCCCTGAAGGGTCTTCCGGCGCGATCATGGATTCTCCGACGGCGCCCAGCAGCCGACAGCCGGTCGAATTCCTGACCGCCTTCCGGAAACTCCTGTCCGGATCATGGAGAAGCGCGATGCGAAAGATGCCTGAATTTTCTCCCTTCGGGTCGGCGGCCGTGGCAGCGCTGGCCTGCGGCCTGGCCCTGTGGAGCGGCGTCGCGGCCGCGACCCAGACGCCCGCCCTGCGCACGCAGGCCGTGTCGGCGGCGTCCGGCCAGGCTTCGGCTGCCCCGGCCACGGTGTACCGCTGCGTGACGGCGGCCGGCAAGGTGCAGTTCTCGGACTCGCCCTGCCCTGCGGGTTCGCGCGGCAGCGCCTGGGCGCGGCCCGCGCCGGCCCAGGGCATCGTCGCGGCCAAGGGCGCCCGGCCCGGTCCGGCCTCGCATGCGCTGCTCGCCCCGCCGCGCACCCAGGCCCTGGCCGGCCCGCGCGAACCCTGGGTCGACTGCCGCCAGCGCGGGGGCAGCTTCGACGCCAACGCACGGGTCTGCAAGCTGCCGTCCGACACCATGCCGCACATGTTCCTCGCGGACTGAGCTCAGCCCGGCCGGTTGCGCATCCAGTCGGCCGTGCCCTGGAAGGCTTCGAGCAGGCGGTCGAAAAGGGGCCCCTCGATGCCCCGGTGGCGCATCGCATCGGCCATGCACAGCATCCACTGATCGCGCTCGGACACCCCGATCGGAAAGGGCAGGTGGCGCGCGCGCAGCCGCGGGTGACCGAAGCGCTCCTGGTAGTGCTGCGGGCCGCCCAGCCAGCCGCACAGGAACCAGTAGAGCTTGTCGCGCGAGCTGTCGAGGTTCGCCGGATGCAGGGCGCGGATGCCCGCGAAGCGCTCGTCGAGCGCCATCTGGTCGTAGAAGCGGTCGACCAGGGCGCGCACGCCGGCCTCGCCGCCCAGCGTTTCGAACACGCTGTCGCTCATCGCGCTCAGGCCTCCCGAAGCGTGGCCAGCGGCGGCGCGGACAGCACCGGCCGCAGGCTCAGCCAGCCCGCCACCAGGGCCAGCAGCATGCCGGCGGCGGCGCCGGCCGGCAGCACCCCCCACTGCGGCTCGTAGACGAAGCGGAACACCCGGTCGGCCAGCACCCAGCCGATGGCGATCGAGCCCGAGGCGGCCAGCAGCCCGGCCAGCGCGCCGCCCATCGCCAGCTCGATCAGCTGCGCCCCGGCGAGCTGCCTGCGCGAGGCGCCCAGCGCGCGCATCAGCGCCGCCTCGCGCACCCGCTCGTCGCGCGAGCTGGCCAGCGCGCCCCACAGCACCACCACGCCGGCGGCCAGCGTGAGCACGAACAGCACCTGCACCGCCTGCACCACCTGGTCGATCATCGCCTGCACCTGGCGCACGATGTTGCCGGTGTCGAACACGGTGAGGTTCGGGAATCGCGCCACGAGCTGCCGGTCCACCGCCTGCTCGCCGGCGCCCGGCGGCTGGTGATAGGCGGTGATCAGCGTCTGCGGCTGGTCGGCCAGCGCCTGCGGCGACAGGATCATGAAGAAATTGACCTTCATCGAGTCCCAGGCCACGCGGCGCACGCTGGTCACGCGCGCCCTGACCGTTTCGCCGGCAATGTCGAAGCCCAGCTCGTCGCCCAGGGCGAGCCCGAGCGTGCTCATGATGCCCTGCTCGACCGAGACCTCGGGCTGGCCGGAAAACCAGCGGCCCTCCACCAGCGTGTTGTGGCCAGGCCGCTCGGCCGCATACGAGAGGTTGAACTCGCGGTCCACCAGCCGCTGCGCACGGTCGCCCTCGTAGTCCTCGGGCTTGACCGCGCGGTCGTTCACCGTGACCAGCCGGCCCCGGATCATCGGGTACAGGTCCGGCTCGATTCCCGCGCGCTCGAACTCGGCGAGCACCGCCTCGCGCTGGTCGGGCTGGATGTTGATCACGAAGCGGTTCGGCGCATCGGGCGGGCTGGCCGCGCGCCAGCCGTCGATCAGGTCGTTGCGGGTCACGGCGAGCAGCAGCAGCGCCATCAGCCCCACCGCGAGCGCCGAGGTCTGGGCCACGGTCATCGCCCGGCGCCGCGACCACGAGGCGAAGGCCAGCCGCAGCGAGGGATTGCCGGCCACGAAGCCGGCGTGGCGCAGCGGATCCAGCAAGCGCACGGCGGCAAGGGACACGCCCACGAAGACCAGGGCGCCGGCCGCGAAACCGCCCACCGAGATCGCCGCGAGCCGCCTGTCGCCGGCGAACCAGAAGAGCAGCAGCGCGAACGCGAGCACCGCCACCGCCACCGTGCCCCAGGCCGAGGCGGGCGCCGCGCCCACCTCGCGCCTGAGCACCCGCAGCGGCGGCACACCGGCCAGGCGCAGGAAGGGAAAGGCTCCGAAACCCAGCAGCAGCACGATCGCCGCCGCGCCCGCCTGCAGCACCGGCGCCACGCCCGGCAGGGGCAGCGCGATGCCGATCAGCGGCTGGATCGCCCAGACCAGGCCGAAGTGCACCGCCCAGCCCACCAGCAGGCCCAGCAAGGCGCCGGCCAGCGCGATCCAGGCCAGCTCGAGCATCAGCAGGCGGGTGAGCCGCGCGTGGGTGACGCCGATGCTGCGGATGACCGCCGCGCCGTCGAGGTGGCGCTCGGCAAAACGACGCGCGGCCAGCGCGATCGCCACCGCGGCGATCAGCGCCGAGAGCAGCGCCACCAGCGACAGGAACTGCTCGGCGCGCTCGAGCGTGGCGCCCAGCTCAGGCCGGCCATTGTCGAGCGACTCGATCTTCTGGCCGCGTTCCAGCCGCTCGCCGACCCACTGCTCGAAGGCGGCCACCGCGGGCGGCTCGCCGGCCAGCAGCAGGCGCCAGTTCACCCGGCTGGCGGGCTGCACCAGCTTCGTGGCGGGCAGGTCGTCGAGCGCGATCATCGCGCGCGGCGCGAAGTTCACGAAGCCCGCGCCGCGATCGGGCTCGAGCGTGATCACGCGCGTCAGGCGAAACGAGGACTCGCCCAGCTGGACCGTGCCCCCGACCGCGAGGCGCAGCGCGTCGACCAGCTGCGGATCGAGCCAGACCTCGCCGCGGGCGGGCGCCGCCTCGGCCTCGCGGTCGGCGGCGCCCGGCGCATCGGCCACCCGCACCGCGCCGCGCAAGGGATACTCGGCCGACACCGCCTTGACCGACGCGAGTTGCGGCAGCGTGCCGGCCATGACCATGCTGGGGAAGACCACGGTGGCCGCGGTGCGCAGGCCGTCCTGCCGGGCCCGCGCCAGCCACTCGGCCGGCAGCTCGCGATCCGAGGCCACGACCAGGTCGGCGCCCAGCAGCTGACGCGCCTGCAGCACCAGCGCCTCGCGCATCCGGTCCACGAACAGGCCCACGCTGGCGATGGCGCCCACCGCCACGACCAGCGCGGCGATCAGCAGGCGCAGCTCGCCGGCGCGGCCGTCGCGCCAAGTGAGCCGCAGGGAGAGGAGCAAGTCTTTCAAGAGCAAACGCCTTATCGTTTGGTCAGGCCGGCTGGCCACTTCCGTGGAAAGTCACCCGCGCGAACCGCGCCGGAGGATGGGAAATTATCGCGTGTCACACGCAAGCAGTTGGCAACCACGAACGACGCCTCGTGTCTTGGTAGCTAAACTGGCAATATGCAAGTTCCGGCCGGATGCGCGATCATGCCGGACAGGTGTACGGAGATGCCTCTCCTCGCCTGCCTTCAGCCACACCCGAGTTCCTCCCCAACGTGCCCAAGAAGACTACAAACCAACCGCGCTATGCGTGGCTTCGCGAGTGCATTCAGCGAGACATTGAAAACGGCAAGTACCCGGTCGGTTCGCTACTCCCGCCCGAACACCAGCTTGCCGAAACTTACGGCGTTAGCCGCCATACCGTGCGCGAGGCCACCCGAAAACTCGCCGACACTGGCCAGATATCGCGGCACCCGGGTATCGGCACCATCGTGTGTTCGACAACGCCGCCCAAGCCTTACGTCGCGGCGCTGGGAACCGCGAGTGACCTTTTCGCCTACACTAGTTCGACGCGGCTCGAGGTGCTCGGTTCGCGCGAAGTGATGGCGGACGCGAGGCTGTCCGCCGACCTGGGTTGCGAAACCGGCTCACACTGGTTGGAGATCGATGCGTTCCGATTTGCGCTCGGCGAATCGACCCCCATCTCGTTTACCCGCGTCTATCTGCGACCCGAGTTCGCTGGCATCCAGAACCGTCTGCGCGGCAATCATCCAAGTATCTACTCCATGCTAGAGCAGCAGTACGCCCAGAATATTGCTGCAGTCCGACAGAGCATCGAGGCGGCACTGATGCCGGCCGATGCCGCACGTCTGCTCGGCGTGCGTGCCCGCACTGCAGCGTTGCATCTGCGTCGCGCCTACCTCGACACTAGGGAAGGTCCGCGCAACCGGGTGTTTTTGGGCTGACGGCGTGTAGGAAATGCTGATTCATCGCGAACCGGTCGATTTTCGAGGCGATTTCATCGAGAAATCGGGCCTTCCTGGGCCCATTTCCTCATCGCGGACGGACTGCTCCCAGCACGGTGTATCGGACGAGAAAAATGTTCGCCAGCGCCGCCGTCACGAACAGCCGGTTGCCGTTCTTGGCCAGCCCGCGGTAGCGCACCTTCCTGAATCCGAACACCCGCTTGATCACCCCGATCGAGTGCTCCACCCGCGAGCGAATCCGCGACTTCGTCCGGTTCTTCGCCTTGATCGCCTCGTCGACGAAGTGCTTCCACTTGCACTGCCGGTTCGTGAAGTCCTTCGCCCTCGGCGCCTTGGCACGGATCACCTCGCCCTGGCTCTTGTAGGCCTGGTCGCCATAGACGCGCGTCTCGTGCCCCAGCAGCAGTTGATCCAGCACCTTGCAGTCCGCCGTGTTGGCCGGCGTTGCCACCACCGAGTGGATCACCTTGCTCTGGCTGTCGACCCCGACGTGCGCCTTCATCCCGAAGTGCCACTCGTTGCCTTTCTTCGTTTGGTGCATCTCCGGATCGCGCTCGCCCTCGGCGTTCTTCGTGGAGCTCGGCGCTGCGATGATCGTCGCGTCCACGATCGTGCCCCTGGACAGCCGCAGCCCGCGCTCGACCAGCACCCGGCCGACTTGCTCGAAAATCCGCTCGCCCAGCTTGTGACGCTCGAGCAAGTGGCGAAACCGCATCACCGTCGTCTCGTCAGGTACCGGCTCGCGCCCCAGGTCGATGCCCACGAACGAGCGCATCGCCAGCGAGTCGTACAGCGCCTCTTCCACCGCCGGGTCCGACAGATCGAACCACAGCTGCAGGCAGTGAATCCGCAGCATCCGCTCCAGCCCCACCGGCGGGCGCCCACCGGCGCTCGTGGCCTTCGGGTAGTACGGCTCGATCACCGCACACAGCGCCTTCCACGGCACCACCTGGTCCATCTCGGCCAGAAACTTCTCGCGCCGCGTGGGCTTGCGGTACCGCTCGAAGTCGTTGACCGCCAGCGTCAGCTGCTTCTTCAACGTTCAACCTCGCAGAGCTTTCGTCTGCTCGCCAGTGTAGCCATCGCCGGCTCGGGCGGCGACGGTTTTGCGGAGCTTCCCTAGCGACCGCGTGCTCGGCGTTTCCTCAAACCTCTACGCCGCCGAGCGCTTCAAGCTCGAGACGTACTGGCGTCAGGAGCAGGTGACGCCCGAAGGGAATTTCCCACCACGGCGTGGGGCACGTACGGCTCTTCCAACGACCTGATTTCTTTGTCGTCGAGAGAGAGAGACATCGCCGCGAGCGCCTCTTCCAGGTGCTGCGGCCGAGTCACGCCGACAATGGGGCCGACCACGCCGGGCTTGCGCATCACCCAGCCAAGCGCCACCTGAGCCATCGATACGCCACGCGCGGCCGCGACCTTCGATACCGCCTCGACCACCGCACGATCGGCCTCGACGGTCGCGCCGTAGAGTTGGCGACCGTAGTAATCCGTCTTGGCGCGACCGCTTTCCTCGCCCCAGGGCCGGGCCAGGCGGCCACGAGCGAGCGGGCTCCATGGCAGCAACCCGACCCCCTCATCGGCGCAGAGCGGCAGCATCTCGCGCTCTTCCTCGCGATACAGCAGGTTCAGGTGGTTCTGCATGGTCACGAATCGAGTCAGACCACGCCGCTCCGCCAGGTGGAGCGCCTTGGCGAACTGCCATGCGGCCATCGAGGAAGCGCCGATATAACGTGCCTTGCCAGCCTTGACCACGTCATGCAGCGCCTCCAGGGTTTCTTCGATCGGTGCAGAGTCGTCCCAGCGATGGATCTGGTAAAGATCGACATGATCGGTGCCCAGCCGCATCAGGCTCTGGTCGATCTCGTGCAGAATCGCCTTGCGCGACAGGCCGCCACTAGTGACGGCCGGCCGAAGCTTGCTGTACACCTTGGTGGCAATCACCACCTCGTCGCGCCTTGCGAAATCGCGCAATGCCCGGCCCAGGATCTCTTCGCTCGTGCCGTCCGAATAACTGTTGGCGGTATCGAAGAAATTGATCCCGGCCTCCAAAGCCTGCCGGATGATCGGTCGACTCCGCTCTTCGTCCAGCGTCCACGGATGTCCGCCACGCTCGGGCACACCGAAACTCATGCAACCGAGCACCAGCCGCGACACCCTGAGCCCGGTCCGACCCAGCCTGACGTATTTCATCATGCTCCCCCTGAAATGCTCTACGGTCAGCCGGCAGCGTCGCGGTCGGGCGCGAGCCTGGCGATCAGCCTCGGATACGGGCCGTCGACCATCTCGTGGGTCTCGAGAAGCAGCCGCACCACTGCCTTACGGCTGATCTTGCCCTGCGGGTTGCGCGGCAACGCAGGCACTGCGACATGCAAGCGCGGCCGCTTGTGCTTCGAAAGCGCCGTGACCCGGGCCTCGGCCTCGGCCGCCCATTCGTCGCCCGCCTGCTCGGCCACGGCCACGATCACCTCACCCCAGTAGTCGGATGGAACGCCGATGACGCACACGCCAGTGCAATCCGACAGCCCCGCCAGGCAGGATTCGATCTCATCGGGGTTGACCCGATAACCGCCCGTCTTGATCACGTCGGCCACGCGCCCCACCAGCACGAGGCGCCCCCGCTCGTCGAGATGCCCGAGATCGCCGGTCGCATGCCAGCCGCCCTCAGCATGCGCGATCGGTCCATCGGGCCCGAGTAAACCGTCGGACATCTGCCAGGCTCGCAGCCACACCTCTCCATCGCGGATCTCGATCTCGACCCCCGGTGCCGGCCACCCAACGCAGGCGCCTGGCGAATTCGACGATTGCTCGAAGTACTCCTGCGTCTCGGCTGGCGACAGCACCGTGATCGGATTGACGCACTCCGTCTTGCCATAGGTGACTCGAACGACCGGCCCGAACATATCGCGGGCCTTGGCGTACAGCACAGCGCCGAGCGGCTGCGTGCCAGTGAACACACAGCGCACGCCTTCGAAGCAGCGGTCGCCGAAGGATGCAGACAGCTTGGCCAGCACCGTGGGCGGCGCGAAGATCGCCTCGACTTCCGAGCGTTCGAGCAGCGGCCGCAGGCGTTCCGGCTCTACGCCATCCATCAGCAGAACCTCACCACCGTGGTCGCACCAGGCATAGGTGAGCAGTGAGGCGCCGTGCGGAAACGGCGTCACCAGCAGGATCCTGGAGCCAGCTGTTGGCACGAAGGGCAGAGTCGCCTTGAGCAACTGCTCGCCGATCCACCGCCTGCCATGCGAATACACCACACCCTTGGGACGACCCGTGGTGCCCGAGGTGAAGAGAACCTTGCCTGGCGCCGCGGATGGGATCGGGGACAGCACAGTCGAACCGCCTGACGGCAGCGGAGTCAGTAGGGTTTCGGGAAGCGCGGCCTCCAGCCCGAGCCCTCGAACCTGTTCGACACGTTCCTCGCAGGTCACCACGAGGCGAAATTTCGCCAGGGTCGCAGCCCAGGCGATTTCGTCCCCGGTGTACCCCCAATTGAGCGGCGTCTCAGCCGCACCCGCAATCCTCAATCCATACGAGACCCAGACCGCGTCGACGCAATTCGGCAACAGCACCGCTACCGAACAGCCCGACACAAGCCCTTCGACACGCAACCTGGCCGCAAGTGCATGAGCGAGCGAGTCGAGCCGGGCGTAAGTCAGTTGCCCGCCGTACTGGTCGGTAACGGCGACTCTATTCCCAAAACGTGTCGCCAACCCGCGCAATGCAGACGACCACGGAACGGAAGAGGCAGCAAAACTCAAAATGTCTTCGTGAGCCGTGTGCTTGTGGATCCCTACTCCATCGCTGGCCAGCTGCCTCGCCGCAAACACCATCAAGTGCCCATCAAGACGCCAGGCAACCACAGAGAAACCGCCGGAACGTATGTGACGAACGCGAGGAGAACCAGCATTAGCGCAACGAACGGCATGGTGCCCCGAATCACCTCGGCGAGCGGCGTCTTGGATATATTCGCAATCACGAACAGGTTCAACCCCACTGGCGGAGTGAGCAAGGCAATTTCCATATTGATAACAAGCACTACGGCGAAGTGGATCGGGTCGATCCCAAGCGGCCCAAGCATGGGTACCACAAGAGGCACCATGAGTAGCATGACCGAGTAGACCTCAAGGAACATACCCAACCCAAGCAGCAGCAGGTTGATCGCCAGCAGGAACTGCCAGCCCTCAATGCCCGACGCCTTGACCATATCTACGGCGCGTGCGGTGACACCTGTCTCGGTGACCCAGTGTCCGAACGCAAGTGCCATCGTGATGATGATCATGAAGCCCGCAGCATTGCGCACTGCTGCCGCCATCACTGGTAGCAACTCCGATAAACGAATGCCTCGATAAAGAAATAACGACAGCAGGATCGCCACAACTGCCGACAGTGCCGCAGATTCCGTCAGGGTGACGATGCCCCCATAGAGACCGCCAAGCACGATGACCGGCACCGATAGCGCGGGCAGCGCCATCCACGTTCGACGAAGTTTTTCTTCGAGGGCCATCGGCTCGGTAACTCGGTACCCCTTACGCTTGCTGAACCAGAGGATGTACGCCGCAATCAAGGCGCCCTGAAGCAGGCCCGGCACGACGCCGGCAAGGAACAACCTGGGAATCGAGATGTCGGCCAATACCCCGTACACCACGAATGCGAGTGACGGCGGGATCAGGACGCCGAGCGTACCGGACGTGCCGACGATACCCGCAGCGAATCCTCGTTCGTAACCGTTGCGCAGCATGGCGGGCACCAAAATAGTGCCCATCGCGATGGCGGTCGCGACCGAGGAACCACACATCGCAGCGAAGATCATGCAGGCGAGAACTGAGACCAACCCCAAACCACCCGACAGCCTGCCCACCCAAGCGCCCGCAGCATCGATCAATGCCCGCGCCACACCACCGCGCTCCATGAACGTAGCGGCGATGACGAAGTAAGGCACTGCCATGAGGGTGACCGAATTCAGCTCATCGATCAGTTTCTGGGCGAAGGGCAGAAGGTGTCCGGCCGAGCCGAACATCATCGCCGCCGACAGACCCAGAGTCAGGTATATCGGCACCCCAATGACGAGCAGGGTGAAGAAAGCGACCATCACGACAGAAATCATGTCACGCTCTCTCGCGAAGTCGTCGCACAAGGCGAATCACGTAGCCGATGGACAGCATCAGCGCTCCGGCCGGCAGAGCCGACACATAGATCCAGAGAGGGAACCGAAGACTGGTGATCGATACCTCCCCGAAATCCCATGAATCGTATGCAATGGCCACGCCAAACCACAACAGCATTAGCGCAAAGCCGAGGCCCAGAATGTCGCCAAACACCACAAACCCCGTTCGAACCCTCTGCGGAAACAAACTCACGAAAAGGTCGGCCTTGACATGACGGTCTGCGAGTGTCACGCCCCCAAGAGCGAGCATTACAGCCCAGATGATCAGATAGACCTGGACCTCGTCAGATAGCTCGAGCGTCCAGGCCGGATAGAAAAAACGGACCGCGACATTGGCACTACATAAAGAGAGTGCCGCGATTGCGAGTCCACCGACCAACAGGCTTTCAAGCCGCGCCAGCAGCGTTGTTGACTCGCGCTCGTCCTGACCGAGCTCGCTCGCAGCCTTCTCGTTGAGAGCCTGGAAGACCGCTCCGTGCCCGTTCGGATCGCCCGCCGCGTGTCCGCCCGACATATCAGAACTCGACTTTCGCCGCGACCAAAGCCGCCTTCGCGGCGTCTACGGCGTCTTGGTCGATCTTCATCTGTTTAACCAGATTGTCCTGAATCCCCATCAAGAGCTTGCGTTTCTCAGCAATATCCGCTGGCGAGGGCGTCACGACGACCATGCCGGCCTTCACTAGCGAATCGCGAGCATCGAGCTGGGCCTTCACCGCCATCTTGCGCTGGGCGATAGCAGCGACATCCCACGCGGCAACGATCGCCTCCTGAACGTCCTTCGACAATTTCTGCCAGAACGCCTGGTTGATCATTGGGATGTACTGCCCGAAAAATTGTTTATCTTCGAATGCGTACTTGAGGCCCGAGTCGTGCAGCTTGGATGACCAAGCGCTTTCGTAGCTCGTTGCCACGCCGTCGATCACGCCCTGGCTCATTGCCATCGGCACATCCGGGAATGGCACGAGCATTGCGTTAGCGCCGAGCCCGTTGATTCGGCCAGCTTGCGCCGTACCGCCAGAGTGACGGATCTTCTGACCCTTGAGATCGTCGTAGGTATTGATTGGCTTTTCGATACTGAACACATGCTGCATGCCCAGGTCCAGCCACTTTCCTGGAACCTTGACGCGCAAGCGCTCCTCAAGCCGCTGGTTCAGGAAGTTGCCAAGCTTCCCGTCCATGATCTCGTTCACGATGGGGCCGTCGACGCCGTAGAACATCGGCAGGGTCTGAAGGCCAGCATTCGGCTCCACACCGTCGAGCTGCCAGGTACCCGGAACCGCCATCTCCACAGCGCCCTGCCGAAGCGCCTTGGGCACGTCCCTGTCGCGAAAGAGTTGAGCGCTGGGATAGATCTCGACGATCAGCTTGTCACCGATGCGCTTTTTGAGCTCCTCGGCGAAAATCTCGACACCCTTGTTCCGGACATGGCTCGGATTGGTATCGAGTGTGATGCGCATTTTTTCCTGTGCGAGTGCAGGAGCGCTCAGCATCGATGACGCGATCAGCGTCGACAGGCCGGCCAGCAACTTGAATTTTATTGACATCATGTCAGTCTCCTTTTTTCCCTTGCAGACAGGGATTAATGATCCACGGACCAAGTCCGCGGAAAGTCTAGTGACAATCGAGACACCCAGTGAGGCCCTCGTTTCTCATCTGAGAGCCCTCATCGAAGGTACGGACTGCAACTCGGTAAGCCTCGCGTACAGGGCTACGGCATCGACCCCCTCCGCGTCAGCAGTGCAGTCGAGGAACTTGGCCCGCAACTCGGCGTCGCCGAGCGGTGCCTTCGCATTGCCTCGAGCGAAGCGGATGTCTCCCGAGTCGAGTGTCGTGCCATCGTTCAGGACAACCTCGACCCGATCGTTGATCGAGAACACTGGCTCGATAGGACACTGGGAATCGTCGGTGATAATGCTGACCTTCCGCATCAGGTCCCGAACCGCGATTTGCGCGACAAAATCGTCGGACAGCTCCGAGAGGCCGACCTTGCCCGCGACCAGCGCCGAGGCGACCGCAAACTCGAGACTGAACTTCGCCTCGAGACCCGTCACAGGAGAATGGTTGCGCAACATCGAGGCCTGAGCTACGCCGATGCGCGCCCGAATCTCCTTCACATCGTCAGCCCGCAGGCTGCGGGATCGCGCGAGGTCAAGCACGCCATCAATGACCCGGTGCGTCGCATAGCAGGTCGGATACTTCTTGATCGACAGACCGTAGTCGAGCACTCGCAGCGTCTTGCCGAGCTGGCTTGCCGACGAACTACGGTCGACCCGCCCGTTTGGCGAGAGCGCGGCCAAGTAACCGGCATGGTGCTCGAACGCATCCGGAGCAGCCGTCAGTCCCGCCGCTGCCAGGCGCACTGCATCGATTGATGCAGCCGCAGCTCGACCCGCATGCAGGGGCTTGGTCATTGTGCCGAAGTTTGCGACCACGCCGCACGCCATGCTGGCCGCGAGTGCGAGCGCGTGTCGGCACTGCTCGGGCGAAAGGCGATTGAGATGTGCGATCGCAGCCGCTGCGCCGACAGTGCCGAGCACCGCTGTCGGATGCCAACCCTTGAGGTGGTAGGCATCCTGCTCGCGCACGAAGAGTTCTGCCCAGACTTCGTATCCGACCAGATACGCACGCAGCGCATCTGCGCCGCTCGCATCGAGCCGCTCGGCCTCAGCAAGGATCGCGGGCACCAACACGGTGCTCGGGTGGCCGCCGAGCGCAACGTCATCGAAATCCAGGGCATGGCCGGCGGTTCCGTTGACCAGCGCTGCATCGGAACTCGCCGCCCGCGTTTCGCCGAACAGGATCGAGGCCTCGTCAGCAAGCGATCGGCGATCCGCGACAAACTGCCTCGCGATCACGACGACTGGCTCCTTGCGGCCGGCGATCATCGTGGCGATGGTATCGGCGAATCCGGACTGAACGATCTCGATAGCTCGATCGGGAATCGCTGCAAACTTCGGATCGGCGGTGAAACGGGCGAGTTCTTCGGTCAAGCCGGTCATGGTGCCTCTCTCTCGGCTAAGTTGAAGGCTGATCCGGGAGCGGCGTGACGCCGGCCGCCCCCCGATTCAGTCAATAGGAGCGCGGCAGCCCCAAGACATGCTCGGCGACATAGGCGAGCACCAGATTGGTGGAGATCGGCGCGATCTGCATGAGCCGTGTATAGCG
>JRYH01005733.1_pt1 | contig 18015 bp, 18 predicted proteins | sample 235351 | NCBI WGS metagenome assembly JRYH01 (sample SAMN03074221, study PRJNA261480) | activated sludge metagenome | biome: Wastewater Treatment Plant; feature: Wastewater; material: Activated sludge; isolation source: activated biomass of a wastewater treatment plant treating wastewater... ... | reverse complement strand
TGGTTTGAGAAGCGCGGTCGCCCCTGATTGTGCAGGCGTGCAATTGTGCACAGGCATCAGATTGCGGACGGTGATCCCGGCTGGGGATTCTGCCCGGCGCGCAGCGCGACCGTCACCTTTGCCGCGATTTCATCAAGCGTCGCGGTTAGCCGGTTGATCTGTGAGACTGTCGCAGTCATTTCCGGACCATAGCGCGTTACGAGATACTCCCGGTTATCGACCATCGCGGCGAGATGGGCGGCGGTACGTTTTCGCAGCCGAAGGCCACTCTCGATCGCAAGCGCGGTGCGCTTTGCAAGGTCGTGCTGCATCGCCCGGACGCTACTGGCGCTGTGGTTCTGGTGAAGCAAGAAGGCGTTCAAATAGAGTTCGATCGCATGGATCGCGGACAATCTGCATGGGGCGCGAGATAGGGGATCGCCTCGGCGACCAAGTGCCAAAAGGTGATGGGCCGCCCTGCGATACTCTTCGGCCAGGCGATGAATATCGTGAGGCGTGGCAAGGTCTCCGGGGTAGGTCGCGACTGGTCCTGCGGTCATTCGTCAACCGTTCCTCTCCCGCCTGGCAGGTGTCGATAGAGCGTTGCGGGTGAGACTTTCAGCCTTGTAGCGACTTCAGCAACGGTGATCTGCGGATCGCGGAGCATCGCCTTCGCGGCCGCCAAATCGGAAGCGGAAAGGGCAGGGGGCCTGCCGCCCTTCCGGCCACGCTCGCGAGCGGCCTTCAACCCGGCGCGGGTGCGCTCGCGGATCACAGATCGCTCAAACTCGGCGAGCGCGCCGAAAATGTGAAAGATCAGCTTGCCTCCGGCGGTCGATGTGTCGATCGCCTCGGTCAATGACCGCAGGCCGATCCCCTCGGATTCCAGTTGCGCAACAGTTTCGATGAGCTGGGGCAGGGAGCGTGCCAGGCGGTCGAGCCGCCACACGACCAGACTGTCGCCCTTGCGCATGAAGGATAGAGCTGCGGCCAGTTCGGGCCGATCTCGCTGTGCGCCGGATGCTTTCTCCATGAATAGCTTTTCGCAGCCCGCCGCCTTCAGCGCGTCGATCTGCAAGGCGGGGTTCTGGTCCTGGGTCGAGACGCGGGCATAGCCAACGAGCACGGTCAGCGATCCCGTGAGATCAGCGGCACCCGCCCGGTCGTTACGTCTGTTTCGGCAATAAGCATCAGGTGAGAAACGATGTCCTCGATACTTCCCTGCATCATTGCGTCGATGCACGTTTCGAGGCTGACGTTGTAAGTTACGGGTGTAGCTCGGCTTTCCCCCTCGAAGACGGCGACAATCCAGCTTTCACCGGCGATGGCAGCCCGAACGGTCAGGCTGCGGCCTGCATGTTGAAAATCTTGCTCTCTGGTCATGCTACCTCTCTTAAAACTCGTCTCACTATGGCGGATTTGAGAGACTTGTTTCAAGAGATAGTTTTGAGAGGCCAGGGGCCGTGTATGCAAGTGGGGCACGTGCCTCTTCGGCGAGGCTCTCAAAAACGGTCGTTTTCGAGAAGGGCGAATTTTGGGCGACCTGCATTTCAGCCGCCTGCGGCGGCAGGCTTGGCAATGAAGTTATGTAAAGCGTCACTTTACAGGCCACAGCTCGGCCTGTAGGATAGCGGCTATTGGGAGGTGCGCGATGAGCGACGACCACGAGAACCGGCTGAAGGAACCTGCCCATCCCGGCAGCTTCGTGAAGCATGATGTCTTGAAGCCGCTCGGCCTGTCGGTGACGGACGCGGCGGACGTTCTGGGCGTCACGCGCCCCGCTTTGTCTGCGCTCTTGAACGAGCGCGCGCACCTGTCGCCGGAGATGGCAATCCGGATCGAAAAAGCCTTTGGCGTCTCGATGGAGACGTTGATGCGCATGCAGAACAGCTACGACATTGCCCAGGCCCGCAAGCGGGAAGGGGAGATCAAGGTCGAGCGATATACCGGAAAACCGCACGATCCGCAGCCAGAGCTGCTGTGATCGGGCGAGAAAGATAGGATTTTCGTTTGTCACGCCTTACCGATTTAATCGCACAAGCGAAGATGAAGGACCCCGCGCTAGGGCATGAGCTAGAGCGGGAGTTCAAAGTCCTGTCCGCCCGCCGTTCGTTCGGCCTCAATTTCGAGCGTCACCGCCCCGAAAGCGTCGAGCTGCCCGGCCGCCCTGTCCGCAAGGGAGACAAGGTGCGCGTGTTGCCGCCGCGCGGATCGACCGCGAAGGGTGACCAACGGCTTTGGAAGGTCGTCGGGTTTGAGCGAGTAAAAGACCAGAGGCTTGCCCGCCTTGAGCTTTTGAGCACTGAAGAGCCGGGCGGCAAATCAGTGCCGTTGGACGACTTAGTCGTGGTCGCCGAGTTCCGTGACTACATCTACCCCGGACTCGTCAGCACGGGGAAGGTCGACAGCGGTGTCGATAAGCCGTTTCACACGATCATTAACGGTGAAAATTTTCATGTTCTGGAAGCCTTAACGTTCACCCATCGTGGGAAGATCGACGCGATTTACATCGACCCTCCATATAATTCCGGCGCGCAGGACTGGAAATACAACAACAACTACGTTGAAAAGGACGATCTCTACCGCCATTCAAAGTGGCTCGCCATGATGGAGCGGCGATTAAGGGTCGCAAGAGAACTTTTAAATCCGCTAAATAGCGTTCTTATTGTCGCAATCGATGACAAGGAATTTGCGCGTCTGGCGCTGCTGTTGGAGCAAACATTTCCCGACGCCCGGCAAGAAATGATTACGACCGTTATCAATCCGAGAGGAAAGTACAGGCAGGGAGAATTCGCCCGCTGCGAAGAGTATATTTTCTTCCTGGCGTTTGGCGCTGCGAAAGTGCTTGGGGAACCTGATGGAGACTTCGCTGCCGGATCAACGGTCAGCTGGAGGACGTTGCGCAGGAGCGACCTGTCTTCAGCGCGGGGCACGAAGAAGGGCGGAACATCTCAATTCTATCCCATCTACATTGGCAGTAGTGGGCGGATCGAGCGCATCGGGGAGGCCCTCGATCACGCGGTTGATCGAAAGACCGCACCCCAGTTGCCTGGATGCGTAGCTGTTTTCCCTGTCCGTGATGATGGTACAGAAATGAACTGGGGGCTTACCGGGCCTTCTCTTCAGTCTCTCCTGGACAACGGATATGTCCGCGTTGGACGCGCTACACCAGATAGGCCGCAGAAATTTGAAGTATCCTACCTCACGTCTGGAAGAATTGCAGATATACAAAGCGGCAGAGCGAAAGTCGTTGGCAGAGCCGAAGATGGAAGCGTGATCGCAAAATATGAAACTAGCAAAATAAAGATGCCTGTTTCTACATGGGTCAGGCCTTCGCATAATGCTGAAATTTATGGAACAGACCTACTCAAGTCGCTCATTGGGGATCGCGCGTTTCCGTTTCCCAAGAGCTTGCATGCTGTGGAGGATTGTTTGCGTCTTTTCGTTGCGGACAAGCAAAAAGCAATAATTCTCGACTTTTTCAGTGGTTCAGGCACCACCGCCCACGCCGTAATGCGTTTAAACCGTGAGGATGGCGGCCGCCGCCAATGCATCTCTGTAACGAACAACGAGGTCGCAGCAGAAGAACAGGCTGCGCTTCGCAAGAAGAAGCTGCGCCCGGGTGATGCCGATTGGGAAGATTGGGGCATCTGTGAATATATCACGAAGCCCCGTATCGCCGCTGCTATCACGGGCAAGTCGCCTGACGGCAAAGAGATCGAGAGCGATTACAAAGTCACTGATGAATTCCCTATGGCCGAAGGGTTTGAGGAGAACGCAGAGTTCTTCACGCTGACCTATGAGACGCCGGTAGCCGTCAGCCATAACCGCGCTTATGCCCGCATTGCTCCGCTCCTTTGGATGCGCGCAGGTAGCGAAGGAAGACGGATCGATGCGCTGCCGGCCAAGGGATGGGAAATTGCTGACACCTATGGCCTGTTGACCGACCTGGACAAGGCAGCCCCCTTCTGCAAGGCCATTGCGAGAAAGGATGCAGTCCGGTTCGCCTATATTGTGACTGACGACGATCGGCGCTTCCAATCTGTGGCACGCCGTCTGCCCGTTACCGTCGAACCCGTGCGGCTCTACGAGTCGTACCTGACCAACTTCCGCTTCTCGATGGGACGGTGACACATGAAGTTTACGCTGAAGGATTATCAGGACGAAGCCGTCAAGGAAGTGCTCGATCGGCTCAAGAAGGGTCGCAAGCGCTGGCACGAGGATGGCGATAAACACGCCTTCTCACTCACCGCGACAACTGGCGCGGGGAAGACGGTGATGGCGGCAGCTGTCTTCGAGGCACTGTTCTTCGGCAACGACGACTATGACTTTGAAGCGGACCCAGGCGCCGTAGTAGTCTGGTTCAGCGACGATCCATCCCTCAACGAGCAGTCGCGCTGGCGGCTTCAAGAGGCATCCGACAAGCTCACCATCTCTGATCTAGTGCCCGTCGGGAATTCCTTTGCTGGGGAGACGTTTCAACCAGGTAAGATCTACTTCCTGAACACGCAGAAACTCTCGAAGAACAGCCTGCTTGTTCGAGGCCACGACGAGGATGATCCTGCACTGGAGACCGCAGACGGTCAGCGCATCATGCCCGATATGCGCTCGCACACGATCTGGGACACGATACGTAACACCATCGACGATCCGGATATGACCCTCTACCTCGTACTCGACGAAGCTCACCGGGGCATGAGGGAAGGCGCAAGGTCAAACGGCGACGGAAAGCCAACCATCGTAAAGCAGTTGATCAACGGCTCAGGCGGCGTGCCGGGTATACCCGTCGTTTGGGGGATCTCGGCAACAGTACAACGCTTCAACGATGCAATCGCAGGGATGCAGGGCCGCGATACATTGTCTCCTGTAATCGTCGACCCCAAGAAGGTCCAGGAATCCGGACTTCTCAAAGATACGATCAATCTCGACATCCCAGCCGAAGCCGGCGATGTCTCAACTGTGCTGCTGCGGCGCGGAACGGACAAGCTGCGCGAGATTTCCGAAGCATGGGCAGACTACGCCAAGCAGCAGGACGACGCTGATCTTGTCTTGCCGCTCATGGTCTTGCAGGTCCCCAACTCGCCAGACCCGAAGGATATCGCCAAGTGGCTTGATACTATTTTCGAGCAATGGCCGGACTTGCCGCATGACTGCATCGCCAATGTCTTTGGCGAACACAAGACGGAAACATTTGGCAGGCACACGGTTCCGTACATCGCCCCGGAGCGCGTCCAGGAATCAAACTGGGTACGAATCCTTGTTGCAAAGGATGCAATCAGCACAGGTTGGGACTGCCCCCGCGCCGAAGTAATGGTCTCCTTCCGTGCGGCATCGGACAGGACGCACATCACGCAATTGCTTGGACGCATGGTACGCACACCGTTAGCGCGCCGCATCCCAGGCAACGAGCGTCTGAATGCGGTGGATTGCCTGCTTCCGCACTTTGACAAGAAGTCGGTCGAGGCCGTGGTCACGGCACTGATGACAGGCGGCGAGGCCGGCGAAGAGCTGCCAGGCCGCCGGGTCCTGATTAATCCGCAAGAGATGAAGCCCAATCCAGCCATCCCGGAGGATGTTTGGCAGAAACTGCTTTCGTTGCCATCTCAAACACTCCCGAAGCGACACACCCGTCCGATCAAGCGCTTGACGGCTCTCGCCCATGAGCTGGCTGCGGATGGTCTCATAGCCGACGCCGGCAAGAAGGCGCACTCGGAAATGCACAAGGTTCTCGATGGGGCACGAGTCCGCTATGCCGAAGAAATCAAGAAGGCCCGCGAAGCTGTGCTCACGGTTGAAGGCAAGACAGTAAAGGCCGATGTCGAAACCAGAGGCATGACCTTCAACGATTTCGTTGAAGCCGCAGACTATGCTGTCATTGAGGATGCCTACAAACGCGCAGCCCGCGTGATCAGCCCGGATCTGGCGACCACCTACAGCGAGCACCTGGCCAGAAAAGCGTCGAACGACGAAGATCCTGATGAAGCGCTCATCGAGGCTCATACGGTGGTCGCTGCCATGGGCCTTGTTTCAGACATCAAGGACGATCTCGATGCAGCTGCAGCGAAGCTCGCGAACCAATGGCTCACGCAGCATCGCGTACCGATCAAAGCTCTGTCAGACGAGCGGCAAGAGGTCTATCGCCAGATCCGCGAAATGAGCGCTGATCCTCTACCTGTCGATCTTGCACGGCCCAATACCTGGCTTCAGATGACGTCCGCACGCAAAGCCGACGGAAAAGAAGAGCCTCTTCCCCGGTTCGCAAAGCATCTTCTTTGTGACGAGGACGGCTTTTTTCCGGGTGATTTCAACTCTTGGGAAGCCAAGGTCGTTAGCGACGAGCTGACGCGGGGGACAACAATCGGTTGGTATCGAAACCCGGCCCGGCCGACGCAGGATTCGCTCGGAGTAATTTACGAGAATGGAGGCGAGGCGAATATTGTCCGGCCTGACTTCATTTTCTTCGCTCGCATGCCCGATGGGTCGATTGCAGCCGACATTGTCGATCCGCACGGGGACCAATACGCCGATGCACTACCCAAACTGAAGGGCCTTGCGAAGTATGCCGAGGAGAACGCTGATCATTTTCGACGGGTTGAAGTGCTAGCCGAGGTCGTAGGAAAGTTCCGCGTGATTGACCTTATGCAAGCTTCGGTCCGCAAAGCAGTGCAGTCGGCCACCACGATCGGCGAACTCTATGGAAGTGATGCCGCCAGCGACTACGCCTAGGGCATTGCTACGCAGCCATCGTCGGCGAGCTTGCCGGCATGTTCCCCGCGGTCATCCTCCTACTCCAATAGTCCGGCCCGCGAAAGCGCTCTCTCATGATGCCGAGACTGCGCCGGTGCGCGCTCGCTTCAAGGGCATGCCCTCGGCTTGCGGCTTCGCCGGCCGCCGGCCCGTGTTTGTACCGGGCCGGTTCCGCTCCCGCCTGGCCCGTCGCCTTCGTCCGGCATCGAGACCGCCATCCCGGCGGGCTCGCAAGACGAAGGAGACAGTCAATGACCGACACCATCACCATTCCGCTGAACAGGCTTGCGCCATGGGACGGCAATGTCCGCAGGACAGCCATCCATGACGGCATCGCCGAGCTTGCAGCCTCAATCGCGGCCCATGGGCTGCTGCAGTCACTGGTCGTGCGCAAGAGCACCCGCGGCAAATACGAGATCGTCGCCGGGCAGCGCCGCTATCTTGCCCTGACCGCCCTCGTCAAGGCCGGGACCATCGCAAAGGACCATCCGGTTCCCTGCATGCTTGCGACGGACAACGTCAATGCAACGGAGATCAGTCTCGCCGAGAACGTCGTGCGGGCCCCCATGCACCCGGCCGACCAGTTCGAGGCGTTCCGGATTCTCATCGATGACGGCGCGACGATTCCTGAAGTCGCGGCGCGCTTCGGCATCACGGAAACCGTGGTCGCCAAGCGTCTGAAGCTCGGGCGTCTGTCATCCGTTATCCTCGACGCCTATCGCAATGGCGATATCGGGCTCGAGGCGGCCCAGGCCTTCGCCGTCACCGACGACCGCGAGGCGCAGGAACGGGTGTTTGCCGAGCTCGCGCCCTGGAACCGCGATCCCTACGCCATCCGCCGGGCGCTGACCGAGGAGGACATTCCAACCTCTGACAAGCGCGTCCGCTTTGTCGGTGTCGTGGCGTATCAGGCCGCAGGCGGTGTTATCCGTCAGGATCTCTTCTCGGAGGAAGGCGCCGGTTATCTCCAGGACAATGTCCTGCTCGACCGCCTTGTAACCGAGAAGCTCGATGCCATCGCCGCCGGGGTCAAGGCCGAGGGCTGGCACTGGGTCGATATCCTGGCCGATGCCGACTACCGGGCCTTCGCCCGCTTCGAGCGGCGGCTGCCTGAGCAGATCCCGCTCTGCGATGCCGATCAGGCTGAATACGATCGACTGTCGGAAGAGTATGATGCGCTCGTTGACAGCGACGACCCTGACCAAGCGCGTCTCGACGAGATCGAAGCCCGCATGGACGAGCTGACCCTGAAGACGGAGACGTGGTCCACCGACACGCTTGCCCTCGCCGGCGCGATGGTCTCCCTGGAGTATGATGGCGATGTCCGTATCGAGCGCGGCCTGGTGCGCAAGGAAGACGCCCGCAAGGCTGAGCTTGCCTCGATTGACGCCACGGACACCGACGATCGCACTGAAACTCCTGCACCGTCCGGGCTTTCACCGCGACTTACCGAGGATCTGACGGCCCAGAAAACCGCCGCCATCGGGGCTGTGCTGATGTCCCAGCCGGACATTGCCCTGGTGGCCGTCGTGCATTGCCTGACTCTCGATATGTTCTATCCGGGATGCGGCACGGAAAGCTGCCTCAAACTGTCATCACGATCCCCGGCCCTCAGCAGCGCCATGGCGAAACCCGAGGCCTGCAAGGGGCTTGAGGCCATCGAGCAGGAGCGTGCCTGCATTGGCGACCGCCTCCCCGGTGATGCTGATGACCTTTGGGCATGGTGCCTCGAACGCCCGCGTGACGAGCTGCTTGGCATTCTGGCGTTCATCGCGGCGAAATCCGTGGACGGCGTGCAGCGCAAATCCTACAGGCCGCATGCGTCGCGTCTCATCAACGCGACGCAGCTTGCCGAAGCCCTGCGCGTCGACATGACCGAATGGTTCACGCCGACCGCCGAGAGCTACTTCAAGCGCATCAACCGCACGCAGATCCTCGCCGCCATCGACGAGGCCAACGGCACACACGCGCCGGCTCTTGAGAAGCTCAAGAAGTCCGAGCTTGCGATGCGGGCCGAGCAGCTGCTTGCGGGCACGTTCTGGCTGCCGGAGCCGCTGCGCCTGGCCGTCAACGACAACAACGACGCCAATCTCAGTCACGCCGCTGAATAGGCTGCTTGCTTCCGGCTGCGCCGCAAGGTGCAGCCGGATCTTTCATCCCCGCAACACCGCCACGTAATTACGCATGGGCTGGGCTTGCCGCCGCGGGATAAATGATGCTCCCGTCATCCCGAACCATGGCGCCCGGCGTCAGACGGGCAGGTTCCAGTCGTCCCACACCCATGATGTGCATGACCGTCTCGCCGCCTGCGATCAGGTAATCAGCGATGATGCGGCGGTGGCAGCGCCACCATACGGCCTCCGAGCACATGATCGCGCAGCGCCGGCGATGTCCTTCGCGACGCAGATGCTCCAGCCCCGTCTTGAAGGGCTCGGTGAGTGCATAATCCGCATAGTTCCTGAAGCTCTCATTCGACCAAAAGCCGTTAAGGCCCTGCGAAGCGTGGCGCGCTTTTCCGCGAAGCCCGCCTAGAGCCGCCATATGCTCGTAGGCAATCCCGCGCGGTGCGAGAGTCTCCGGCAGCGTCTCCCTGTTGAATTGCGGGTTGGTCCGCGACTTCGGGATGGTCCTGACGTCAGCCAGAAGCTCGATACGGTTTTTGCGGAGCAAATCGACGAGGGCGTCAATGCTGCGGGTGGAATGACCGACTGTGAAGAACGGATTGCTCACGCGCCCTCTCCGGCATCTGGCGTCCGAGCGCCTGCATCCCTCACGTAGTGCGTCCACTGGCCCGTGCAATGGGCAGCCTCGTTCCGGCACAGGCCGGCGTTCCGGCTGGCCGGGCTGCCGCCAGTTCCTTCGAGCCCTGCAAGCGCATTCCGCGCACCGCCCGGGCGGTCTCTTCACGATGCCAAGCATGGCAGCGGGCGCGTCCGCTGCAAGGGCAAGCCCTCGGCCTTCGGCTGCGCCGGGCCGCCTCGCCGCCGGCGGGCTTCGGTTCCGCGTCCGCTCCGTTCCCGCCGCCCTTCGTCCGGCATCGAGACCGCCATCGGGGCGGGTTCGCGAACGAAGGACAACATCATGCCCGCAAGAAAGGACAACACCCCGCGCCGCGATCTCCATGCCGAAATCACCGGCAAGCTCGTTGCTGCCATCAAGGCCGATCCCGGCAAGCCCTGCATGCCCTGGCGGCGATCGTCCGGGCCTCTGTTCATGCCCGTGAACGCGCTGACCCGTAACGCCTATAACGGCATCAACATCGTCAGCCTCTGGGTCGCCGCCGAATGCTCTGGTTTCAGCGCGCCTGTCTGGGCCACCTACCGGCAATGGGCCGAGCTTGGCTGCCAGGTGCGCAAGGGCGAGAAGTCCTCGCTCGTCGTCTTCTACAAGGAGTACGACTCCGAGCCTGATCCCGATAACGCCGACGATGACGGCAAGCGCCGCGTGGCGCGCGCCTCCTGCGTCTTCAACGCATCGCAGGTGGACGGCTACACCGCCCCGGATGCGCCGCAGCCGCTCGGGCCCATCGAACGCCTTGCGGCCGCCGATCGCTTCATTGCCGCCACGGGCGCCCGCATCGAGCATGGCGGCGATCGCGCCTTCTACCGCCCGTCGACCGATCACATCCAGATGCCCGACGAAACCCTGTTCTGCGGCACCGATACGATGACGCGCAGCGAAGGCTACTACGCGACCGTCACGCATGAGCTCACCCACTGGACCGGCGCGAAGCACCGCCTTGCACGTGAATTCGGGAAGCGTTTCGGCGACGCCGCCTATGCCGCCGAGGAGCTGGTCGCGGAGATCGCATCCGCTTTCCTGTGCAGCGAGCTTGGCATCACGCAGGATTGCCGAGCCGATCATGCGCAGTATCTCGCGCAATGGCTCAAGCTGATGAAGGAAGACAGCCGCGCCATCTTCACTGCCGCCGCGCGCGCGTCCGAGGCTGTCGCCTATCTCAAGTCTGCGCAAGCACCCGCATAGCGGGCGTTACGCACCGCTTCCAGCATTGCAGCGCCGTTATTGGTCCATGGCGTCCATATCGCTCCCCGCTTCACGATTCGCCGGCGTGCCGGTCCTTTGGGGAATTTTAAGAGCGCCCTTCGGTTCTGTTCGACCCAAGGCCGAAGCTGCTTGCCGCACTTGGCCTGATCGCTCTCTATCAGCGGCGGCGGCGCCCGATCTTCGGATCGGTGCCCGGATTGCCGTTGGGGTACCGGTGTGAAGCTCAAGCACAACCGCGTCCCTCGATGATGGGGCCTAACCGAGCCCGATCGCTATGGGTCAACGGGCTGCCCGATCCGTTCGCGCCCCGGGGGAAACCCGGGCGCTCCCGCGTGGCCCGTATGACCCGCTCGCGGGCATCGGTTTTCTCGTCCCCATCGGGACGGGCGTGGTGCTCGTCCCACAACGACAACAACGGAAGATCATCATGAGCACCAAATCCAAAGACACCAAACGGCCGACCCACGCCCTCTGGCATGTGGAGGGCGAAGGCGAGAAAGCGCGGTGGACACGCATCGGCGCCGCCTGGATCCACAAGGACCTCAAGGGCGCGAATCTCAAATTCGATCTGTTTCCCACCTCGAACGCCGGCCGCGTCGTCGTGCGCGAGGTAAGCGACAAGGACGACGCCAACAATTCCTCCAACGGCGCAAGCCAGGGAGGTCAGCGATGAGCACCGCTCCCTTCAACCCCTATGCCGATGACGCCTTCGAGATCTTCATCGGCACCAGCATCAACCGCGCCGAGGATCTCTACGAGCTTGACGGCGAAACGCTCTTCCGCCGCCGCGGTGGCCAGGTCGAGACCTTCGATGCGGAGCTGCTCACCCGGCGGTGATGATCCGGCGGGTCCGGCCCGGGGCGCGAACGCGCCCCGGGTCTTCGTGCAAGATCACTGGCTCTTCCTCAGCACGAGCCCCACGCGCCTGCCGGCCTGCCCGTCTTCGTGCAGACGCGCCGCCGCAGATTCGGCCATGGCCTCGAACGCGTCCCAGGCCGCCTCGTGGTCCTCGCCGTTCATGCCGATGAGCAGACGCAGCGCATCCGCAACCAGCTCGCAGGCCAGGGCGTGACCGCATACGGTCAGCCCGTCCCCGAGATAATGCACGGGATAGCCAATCTCGATGCGAGACCCCTTCACCGCCATGCCATCCCCCCTGTTCTGTTGGCGTCCCCCGGTAGTGCGGCCGCGTTGCGCGTTCTGGTATTGCCGGCGCGCGGGGACGCCATGGAAGCGCGGATGTCCTGGAAGGCGAGGTTGAGCTGCGTGCTCACGATCTTCGCGTCGAGCTCGTGGGGCAGATGCCGCGCCACCGTGATGGTCTGCCCGTCGAGGAGGTTGAAATCCACGCAGAGATTGGGGTGCCACAGATAGGCGGGCGCGTAATAGGACTTTATCTCTATGCTCGCGATCATGTCGGGCCGGAGGGGAACGGGCTCGTAAACCGGCTCCCTGCTGGCCTTGCCCTTGGCGTAGAGCACGGTGTCATCCGCGCCGAAGATGAGGATGCAGCGCCAGCAGGTCCGCCGGATTGCTGTCTTCCCCCTGAACCATCGCATAAACATGACGGTGAACAGCCCCGCGCTCGCCGCCGCGATCTGCGCGGCCGTGCCGAGCGTGCCGTGTGCGATGAACACCAGGAGCGCCGCCGGAACGGCGAAGAAGGCCACGATAAAGGAAATGGCCGCGGGGAGTCCAAGAAGCCAGAGTTTGAGAAGGCGCGGCTCGTACCAGGTCATGCCGGCCTGCAGAAGCTTCCCGTCGCTGCCGAGCGTGCGGACTCTGAATTCATCCATATCGATCATGCGTCACCCCGGGGGAGTCGGAAGCCGCTCGAAATACGCAGGGCGCTCGCCGGGGACCAGGACGAGCTGGCGGCCGGTTTCGCGCGCGAAATGCATCGTGATCTCCGCAGGCGCGAGCAGCGGCACCGAACGGATGTTCTGACGCGTTCCGAAATCGCCCTGCGCGCGCTGCGCGGCCGTCACGAAATGCGCGTGCTCCTCGATGATGGTCGTCTGCCCGAGAAGCGCCGACAGATATTTCGTGGTGGTCTCGTCCATATTGGCGAAGGCCTGGATCGTGCCCGCATTGCCGAGGAAGGTTTCCCAGGAGTCGCGGTAGTGCCGCTTCAGCTGCGTCAAATCCTGCAGCACGCTCCAGAGCTTGACGCCGAACCCGGCCATCAGGCCGGCAGCCGTCTCGATGGAGCGCATATGGCCGAGCGCCGGGAATTCCTCGAGCACGAACAGGACCGGCAGATGTCCGCGCGGGACCGGCGCGCGTTCCATGGCGTTGAGCGCCTGCTGGATGACGAGGCGCAGCCACCGGTAATGCGTGCCCATGCGCATGCCGGGCAGCACGAGATAGAGGCTCATCCTGCCCGATCGCAGATCCGAGAGCCGGAAATCCGATTGCGCGGTGATGCCCAGAATGTCGTCGAGCGGCGCGGTCTGCTCCTGCGCGGTCGAAAGGATGCTCTGCAGTTCGCGTCCGCCGGCTTCGCTCTTGCCGAGGAACGCCGCGCCGATATTGGCGACGACGCCGTCAAAGGCCGCCGACTCCGCCATGGACGCGAAGAGCCTGTCCAGTTCCGCGGGGACGTAATGCAAACATCTGCGCAGTTCGCGCAGGCCTGCCGCCTGGGGCTCGCGGTCCATGAGATGCAATGTGATGCCGCGGGCCAGGTTCTTCGCGCTGTCGGTCCAGTGCGGATCCTTGGCGTTGTTGATGATGAGCGCGTCCGCCAGCTGCGCGGCATCCGCGGCGACATGCTCGGGCCGGCCCATGCCAAGCTCGGAGAACGGATTATGCGAGGCCGAGGCGATGCCGGTCTCGCCGAACGGATCGAGCACGAAGACGCGCTGCCCCATGCGGGCGCGGGCTGCGGCTGTCGCACGCGCCAGCTCGCCCTTGGGGTCAAGCACGACCACCGAGCCCGGATAATGCAGCAGGTTCGGAATGAGCACGGTGGTGGATTTGCCTGCGCGCGATCCCGCAACAGTGACGACGTGGCGGTCATCGTCGCGGCCAAGCACGCGACGCTTCCATTGTCCGAGCATGACCATGCCCGGTGTCCAGTCCCAGCCGGGACCAAGCTCCCAGGGATGGCCCCAGATCTGCGAGGGCGGCGCCTCGGGGCAGCCGGCCGCGGCCGAGCCGCGCGGCGGGAAATCCGTATCGTGCATTGTCCCGTCTCCACGTGATGAGATCCGGCGGCAGGGCCTGGCCCGCCGCCCCCATGAGACGCAAACAACAGACGCAAGCAACGCGATTGCTGCAGGTGGCTCGGGATGCGGCTGGAGCGTGCTCGCGCCATATCGGGAGCTTCGAGAAAAGAATAGCGATGGAATTACGGACGTAAACGCGTCGGGAAATTCAGCGGTGATAGGAAAAGCGCGGCCATGCGCCGGCATGTTTTCAATAAAATAATTGGATGGTGGTGCGAATTTTTCGGCGTCGTGTTCAGGACGGCATCGCATATCCTTTTGTTCGACCTGAAAGCACCCATCCTTCCGCCCCGACCCACGCACTAATCAAGCCGCACGCGCGCCGCATCGCGCAAGGACGCAGCCGCAAAGCGGAAACCGAGCCGCAGGGACCCGCGCGGCGCATGCCGCGCGGGTGGGCGCAGGTTGTCCTTGCGCGGTGCAAGCGCGGCGGCAGCGTGGATCCGGTCGGGGTGGCGCTGATGAAAATAAATATGCGCGAACTCCCGCGCGATGTTCTTCCACGTTATGCCAAAAGCCGGGACATTGCCGATGTTATGGCAGGTTCCAGATATTGCCTTTTGCATATGCCCATAACAAAACTTGGGAATAACTGGACAAAAGCAAATGAGACAGACGATGCAATGCACGTACGGTAAGGCAGAGGGGTAGCGAGATGTGGATTTGATATCGATATTACCCGCTTACGCGGATATCGAATTCAAATCCCTCTCGCCGGGGAGAGGGCTCCGCCACTCCCCTGGACCCCTCCGGTCAGTGCGTGAGCCTGTGCCGTACCCAGCCATGAACAGAGGCTTCAGTGCCAAAGCGACGGACACACGAAAAAGGCGCCCGGACGAAGATGGTCTGTATCCGCTTGACGGAGGACGACCACGCGCGCTGCAGCCGGCAGGCGCGCGAGCTTGGCCTCACGCTGTCGGGACTGTGCGAACGCCTTGTCCTTGACGGCAAGGTCGACATGAGCGCGCGCCCTGCCTACCGCGTCATGGATCCGGCGCTGTTCACCGAGCTTCGGCGCATCGGCAACAACGTCAACCAGATCGCCCACGCAACCAACAGCAACCTTCCCACCGATGTGATGTTCGCGTGGCGGACGCTCAACAAGCTCCTGAGCATGTTGCTGGCCCAGGAGCTCATCAACCAGAAGGCCCAAACCCTCGGGACGAGGACCACCGACGATGATACCCCGCCTCCACAAACGCGGGCAGAGTTTCAAAGGAGCGTGCGGGTACATCCTGCGCGACGCAGCGACGACTTCCCCTGACCGCGTCCTTTGGACAGATACGCGCAACATCGTCTCGCATCCCGATGATGCGTGGTTCGAGATGTTCTGCGTCGCCCGTGACCAGGCCATGCTCAAGCAGCAGGCGGGCCGGGACGCGCGCGGGCGCAAGAATACAAAGCCCGTTCTGCATTACAGCCTCTCCTGGGCGATCAGCGACAACCCCTCCCCCGAACATATGCGCGCTACGGCGCTCTCCAGCCTCAAGGCGCTCGGCCTTCTCGACCACCAGGTGTTGATGGCGGCGCATGGCGACAAGGAGCATCTCCACGTTCATATCGTCGTCAACACCGTCCACCCGGATACCGGGCTCACCGCGCCGCTCAAATACACCAAGGAAAGGCTTTCGCGATGGGCCGAGGCCTATGAGCGCGAACACGGCATCCATTGCGAGGAGCGGATCAGGAACAATGCCGAGCGCGCGCGCCTCAAGGCCGAACGCGAGTCCAGCCGCTTCGCCGAGCCCCAAGACTCTGCCAACCGGAACGAGGCCCCCTATGTGCCGGTGAAGCACCGGGCCAGGAACCGCAAGCAGTGGCTTGAGCGGCAGGACATCATCGATCGCATGGTGCGGCACCGCGCCGAGCTTGATCGCCGGCACCTGACCGAACGCGACGTCACGTGGGGGCGCCACCGCCAGGAATTTGCAGCCCTGATGGAAACAACGAAGAAGGCAACCGACAACGCAAGGAGCCATGTCAGCGATCAATACCGGCGGCGATGGCGGGCGCTCTATGCCGCCCAACGCAAGGAGTTGCGTCAGGTCACCGGCAACGATAGCCACATCTTCGAGCGCGCCGTCTATGTGTTCGTGAACAGCGAGCGCCTCGGCAGCGGCAAGCCGTTATCGATGAATCGCAAGCTGCAGCTGATCCTTTCACCGAGGAAGCTGGAAGATGCGGTCGGGCGCATGCACCGGCGGGAGCGCAACCGCCTTGCCCAGGTGCAGAAGGCGGACACGCATGAGCTGGTCGAACGCGTCTGGGGCGCGCACGCGCCGCGCTTCGAGGCGCTGAAAACCCGGCATGCCGCCGAACGATCGGCAGAGCGGCTCCAGCAGGCGGAGGTCACGCGCCGATCGGTTGGATTCCTCCGCGCCAAAAACGAACTCATCCTCGAGCGCGAATACGGACGCCCGGTGCGCGTGGCGGCCGATGCGCCGCCCTTCGAGACGGATCAGGCATACGTGGCGCGCATCCGGGCCGAGAGGCAGGCTTTCTATGACCGTCAGAGACGGCCGGAGACCCCGGAGCTCAGGCGGCCGTCGGCCACGCCTGCACCGGCGAAGCAGCCGGACAATGATGCCGGGCCCCCCTCTTCCGCGGTTCCCTTCAACGAGACAGCGGCGCCACAAGCGGGTGACAGAGCGGCCGGGATCCGCCGCGATATGGAAGAGTGGCGACGGAAGAATCGCGGCCGCGACTTCGGGCGGGAGCTTGATCCATAGCGGATCAGAGATCGAAGAACGCCGTCGGCGCGAAGTTGCGCGCCGACGGGTCCTTGCCTTCGAAGCCCCGGCAATTCACGTATACCCCGGTTTGCCCGATGCGGTAGACACGCCGGATGTGCGTGTGCCCATGCACCCACGCCACAACACTGCCCATCTTCATGACGGCTCCGTCGAGATTGCTCGCGAACGCCCCATCAAGCCCGTTGCCAAGTTGCATCGGGTTAAGGCCCTGACAGCTCGGCGCGTGATGCGAGATCACAACGTGGCGCTTCCCTTCTCCGGCACGAACCTCAGCCAGCAAGGCCGCCCATGCCTGATCGTGCGCGGCCAGCGCGTGCTCCGGCTGGAACTTCACCAGCGTCTCCTGCCCATCGGCACCCATCACGCGCGTCTTGACGAAGAAATATTCGCCCAAGCGGCGACGTACCCCGTTCACGCTCGCCGCGCTGCGTCCCTCGAAATCCGACCAGAGCGTGGTGCCGAAGAAGCGTACGTCGTCAATCTCGGCCACTTCATTATCGAGCACGGTCAAGCCTGGCAGGTGCTCTCGCAGGAGCCCCGCTGTCTCCTCAAACACGCCGTCGTAGTGTTCGTGATTGCCGGCAACCACGAGCACGTGTGCAAAATTCGCACGTGCCGCATCAACGAAGCGCATCACGCGCGTCCGCTGATCGATGCTGTACTTGTCCTGCCGGGCGGGATCGATGCACCGCGCGTGGCACAAATCCCCGGCGATGATGAGCACATCGCCTTCGGGCAGCGTCCATTGAAAGTCTTGGGACTCGAGATGAAGGTCGCTCAGATAGTGGCAGCGCATCGGTACCGGCCCGCGAATCGGATTCCACGGATCGAGACTGCACTGCCGGGCGCAGGTTGTCGGTTAAGCGGCATTAACACGCCGCCTGCCGATCGAAACCCACAGCACCGCGCGCACCGGATTCCCGCCCGCGCTCAGCGGACGCACGGTCACACACCGCGCTGAAGTTACGGCACGCGCGCGCATGTCCAGCGAGGCCACGAATCTGCATCCGTGTGTGACCGGTGTGTGACCGAGAGGTTTTGAGATTCGCGCTGTTGGGCTAAGCGCTTGAAGTCATTGGTGGACCTCTCAGGAAAAACATCGAACCAAATCTTTGATGAACTTGCCAATTGGGAGGAGGTTCTGAAGGGGTCCTCACTGGCAGACCCGACGCCGCCAGCGTCATGAAAAGTACCTCCCTAATTCAGCACCGCAGAGCGGAGACCTCGGGCAAGCGTGAAACGATCCGGTTCTGGATCGCCATTCACGTGAGATCGCCACTTGTCGATCTGGTGTATGAGCC
>JRYH01007584.1_pt1 | contig 18041 bp, 23 predicted proteins | sample 235351 | NCBI WGS metagenome assembly JRYH01 (sample SAMN03074221, study PRJNA261480) | activated sludge metagenome | biome: Wastewater Treatment Plant; feature: Wastewater; material: Activated sludge; isolation source: activated biomass of a wastewater treatment plant treating wastewater... ... | reverse complement strand
GAGATCCCGGTCGACATCGTGAACCTGGGCCTGGTCTACCTGTGCCAGGCCATGCCGCTGCCCGACGGCGGCTTCCGGCTCGACGTGCGGATGACGCTCACCGCGCCCGGCTGCGGCATGGGCATGACCATCGCCGACGAGGCCCGCGAGAAGTTGATGAGCATCCGCGGCGTCGAGCAGGTCGACGTGGATCTCGTCTGGGATCCGCCCTGGAGCCGCGAGATGATGAGCGAGTCGGCGCGGCTGGAAATGGGGCTGATGTAGGCGCGGGCGGACCGCTCGGTCCGCCGTTCTCACCTGGCGATCTCGCCGTCCAGGTAGTACCACCGCCCGTCCTCGCGCACGAAGCGGCTGGTCTCGTGCAGCCGCTGCGCCCGGCCGGCCAGCTTGCTGCGCGCCACGAACTCCACCGTGGCGCGGTCCGCGCCCTGCGTTGCGCACTTCCTGACCTCCAGCCCCAGCCAGCGCAGGCCCGGCTCGTTCGGCTCGAGCCCGCTCGGTCGCGTGTCCGGATGCCAGGTGGCGAGCAGGTAGTCGCTCAGCCCCAGCACGAAGGCCGAGTAGCGCGAGCGCATCAATGCCTCGGCGGTGGACGCGGCCAGGTGCTGCGGTCCGGCGTGCCAGCGGCCGCAGCACTCGGCGTAGCGCCGGCCGCTGCCGCAGGGGCAGGCCGCGCCGGGGGAGATCGGATCGGGGGAAGGCTTGGTCATGGTCAAGCGCGATTATCCCCGCCGCGCTAGATTGCGGGCATGAGCATCGACCCGATATCCGCGCTGCTGGGCACCGCCAGCCCCTGGGAGTGGTGGCGCGGCGTCGACGACCTGTGGCGCTGGGGCCTGCACGCGCAGAAGATCTGGGCCTACGACGCTGCCGACGAGGCACGCCGCGCCGAGATCCGCCGCGAGCGCCTGGCCGGCATGATCGAGCACGCGCGCACGCGCTCGGCCTTCTATCGGGCGCACTGGCGCCACGTGCCGCCCGGCTGCGAGGACCTGAGCGCCTATCCGCCGGTCTCGCGCGGGCAGCTGATGGCGAACTTCGACGACTGGGTGATCGACCCCGACCTGCGCAAGGCCGACCTGCTGAAGTTCGTCGCCGACCCCGGGCGGATCGCCGAGCCCTACCTCGGCAAGTACGCGGTCTGGACCAGTTCCGGCACCACCGGGATGCCCGGCATCTACGTGCAGGACGCCGACGCGCTGGCGCTCTACTCGGCATTGATGACCTGCCGCTTCGATCTCGGGGCGAGCGTCGCGGACCCGCGCGCGCTCGTGCCGGAGCCGGCCCGGCTGGCCTTCATCGCCGCGGTCGAGGGCCACTTCGCCGGCGTGGTGTCCTGGGAGCGGCAGCGCCGCATCCATCCGGCGATCGGCGCGAGCGCGCGGGCCTTCTCGATCCTGCAGCCGCTCTCCGAGCTGGTGGCTGCGCTGAACGACTGGCGGCCCGCCTTCGTGGCCAGCTACCCCACGATGCTGATGCTGCTCGCTCGCGAGCGCGCCGAAGGGCGGCTGGCCATCGAGCCGCGCGCGTTGTGGTGCGGGGGCGAGGGCCTGACCCAGGCCGACCGGACCGCGATCGAAGGGGCCTTCGGCTGCCCGGTCGTCGAGGACTACGGCGCGTCGGAATGCATGAACATGGCCTTCGCCTGCCGGCATGGCCGCCTGCACGTCAACGACGACTGGGTGGTGCTCGAACCGGTGGACGAGCAGGGCAGGCCGGTGCCGCCGGGCGAGGCCTCGGCCAGCGTGCTGGTCACCAATCTCGCCAACCGGGTGCAGCCGCTGGTCCGCTACGACCTGAGCGACAGCGTCACGCTGGACGACTCGCCTTGCCCCTGCGGCTGTGGCCGGCCATCGGTGCGCGTCGAAGGCCGGCGCGATGACGTGCTGCTGCTGCGGCGGATCGGACAAGGCAAGGGCGAGGTGCGGATCCTGCCGCTGGCGATCGAGACGGTGATCGAGGAGCAGGCCGGCGTCTACCGGTTCCAGCTCATGCAGACGGCCACGGACGCGATGAGCCTGCGGATCGAGGTCGCCGACGACGCCGAGCGCGCGAAGGCCTTCATGCGGGTGAAGCGGGTGCTGGCGCGATACCTGAAGGCGCAAGGCGCCACGCCGGTGACGCTCTCGCTCGACCCGAAGCCGCCCGAAGCGAACCCGGTCAGCGGCAAGCTCAGGCAGGTGCGGGCGCTGCCGCCCGGCTCGCTTCAGCCGACGCTCACGCCGACCAGCGCGCCGATGCCGTAGGTGGCCGCGCCGGCGGCCGCGCCGATCGCCAGCATCCGCAGCCCCGACATCAGGGCGTTGCGCCCGGTGAAGAAGGACAGCGCGGCGCCCACCCCGAACAGCGCGGCCGCGGCCAGGCCGATCGAAGCCGGAAAGGCCACCGCCTCGCTCGCCAGCAGGAAGGGCAGCAGGGGGATCACCGCGCCGACCGCGAAGGCCAGGAAGGACGAGATCGCCGCGCCCCAGGGCGAGCCGAGCTCGTCGGGGTTCAGGCCGAGTTCCTCGCGCACCAGCGTGTCGAGCGCGCGTTCGGGGTCGGCGATCAGTGTCCGGGCCAGCCGTCGGGCGTCTTCGCGGGGAAAGCCCTTGGCCTGGTAGATCAGCGCCAGCTCCTCGGCCTCGGCTTCGGGGTATTCCTCGAGCTCCTCGCGTTCCAGGCCGATCTGGTACTCGAAGACCTCGCGCTGCGAGCGAACCGACACGTACTCGCCGGCGGCCATCGAGAAGGCGCCCGCCAGCAGCCCCGCGATGCCGGCCAGCAGCAAGGTGCGCGGCTCGGCTGCGGCGCCGGCCATGCCCATGATCAGGCTGGCGTTCGACACCAGGCCGTCGTTCACGCCGAACACCGCCGCGCGAAGATTGCCCGCGCCGGTGCGATGGCGGCGCCCGATGTCGTCGACCCGGATCGGATGAGGGTGCCCGGACGGCGCGGGCGAGGAATAGACCGACAGGCCGCGGACCTTGAGCGTGGCGAGCACGCCGCGCATCGGGCGGATGCCGATGCGCCTGGCGAGCCCGAGCGCCAGCCGGGCGCGAAATCCGAGCGGCACCTCGACGGGCGGCTGGCCGCCGGCTTGCCGCATGCGCACGGCCCAGAAGGCCGCCTGCTGGTCGGCCGCTGTGGCGAGCTCCTGGTACATCCGGGCGATTCGCGGCTCCCGCTCGATGTCCGCCAGTTCGCGGTACAGGCGTGCCGAGCGGGCCTCTTCGAGGAAGCCCGACGTGGCGGTGCCGAGATCCGATGCGCTCATCGCAGGGATCCTACCCCGCAGCAGAGCGCCCGGGCCAAGGCCGGCTACTTGGCCTGCAAGCGGTAGATGTAGTCGATCAGCGCGAGAATGCGCGTCCGGACGTAGACCTCGGGATCGTACGGAGTGTCCATGTAGTGCTGGGCCGCCTGGACCCGATACTCGTAGCCCCAGACCGGCATCTCGGCGGTGCCGTGCGCGGTGGCCTCCCGGCTGCCCTCGATCGTCGCGTAGAGCTTCGCGACCGGCATGACGCCGCCATTGTTCTTCGCAAGCATGGTCAGGTCCGGTGCGCTCTTCGTGAGGTAGGGCTTGACCGGTCCGTCGCCCTTGCCGGCGGGGCCGTGGCAACTGGCGCAATTCGCGTCGTACTCCCGCTTGCCGACATCGGGCTTCTGCTGGGCTAACGCGCTGCCGCCAGCGATTCCCAATCCCATGCCGAGCAAGGCGGCGTTCAACAGGATCCGTTTCATCGTGGTCTGCTTGATGTGCAGGCTTGACGCCTGTTCAAAGTCTGCGCGGCTCGCATTCGCCCGAATTGACGTCGGACAAGTTTGACGAGAGCCCGGCTGTGCTTTGTTGCCGATCTGCGATGATCCCCTTCGCGCCAATATTTCTGCGGCGTGCCATACGGACCGCGCCCCTTGGGGGACTGATGATTTCCCGCTTTCTCGACCGATTCCCGCTGAGCCTCTTCGTGCTGCTCGCGCTCACGCTGGGGCTCGCCCCCTACCTGCCCGAGCCGCACGTCTGGGAGAAGCTGAAGATGCTCGCTGCCGGCGCGCTCGTGCGCCCGGTCGACATCTTCGACCTGCTGCTGCACGGGCTTGCGTGGGTGCTGCTGGCGCTCAAGCTGCTGCGCCTGCGGCGGCGGGCCGGCTGAAGGACCCTGCGCATCATGTTCAGCTATCGCCATGCCTTCCACGCCGGCAACCACGCCGACGTCCTCAAGCACCTCGTGCTCGTGCAGCTGCTGCGTCACCTGACCCAGAAGGACACGCCTTTCTGGGTGATCGACACGCACGCCGGCGCGGGGCTCTACGCGCTCGAAGGCGAATGGGCGGCCAAGCGCAGCGAGTTCGCCGACGGCATCGGCCGGCTGTGGGGCCGCGCCGACGCGCCGCCGGCGGTGTCCGACTATCTCGACGAGATCCGTGCGCTGAATCCGGAGGGGCGCTTGCGCCACTATCCGGGCTCGCCCTTCATCGCCCTGCGCCACCTGCGCGAGCGCGACCGGTTGCGCCTGTTCGAGATGCATCCGACCGAGAGCCGGGTGCTCGCCGGCAATATCGGCGAGGCGGGTCGCGAGGCGCAGAAGCACACCATCGTCGACGCGGGCGACGGCTTCGCCGGACTCAAGGCGCTGCTGCCGCCGCCGCCGCGTCGGGCGCTGGTGCTGATCGACCCTTCGTACGAGGACAAGCGCGACTACGCGCGGGTACTGGCCACGCTGCGCGACGCGCTGTCGCGCTTCGCGACCGGCTGCTACGCGATCTGGTACCCGCTGGTGCAGCGCCCCGAGCCGGCCGACCTGGCGCGGCGGCTGCGCAACCAGCCCGGCATCCGCTGGCTGCACGCCACGCTGAGCGTGCGGCACCCGTCGGCCGACGGCCTGGGTCTGCACGGCAGCGGCATGTTCGTGGTCAATCCGCCGTGGACGCTGCAGGCCACGCTGAAGGAGTGCCTGCCGTGGCTGGAGGCGGCGCTGCGCCGGGACGGCGGCGCGGGCTTCACGCTGGAGACGGGCGGCGAGGAGTCCCGTGCCTCGAGCTCGGGCAGTCCCCGTCGCAATCCGGCAGCCGACGCGCGCGTGCCGGCAACCGGACCGCGGGCCGTACGGGCCCCTCGAGGCCCGGGGCGGCGTTGAAGCTCGCGGTCGCCGGGCTCGCGCTCGCGCCGCTGCTGATCGCGCAGGGCAGGCGGGTGCGCAGGATCGCGCTTCGCCTGCCCGAAGCGGCGGGGCCGCGCGAGGGGGCAGAAGGCCTGCCCGAGGAGGGCGCCGTCTGCCCGTTGCGGCTGCTGTTGGTCGGCGATTCGTCGGCGGCCGGCGTCGGCGCCCCGACGCAGGACCAGGCGCTGGCCGGCAACCTGGCGCGGGCCCTGATCGGCCCGGCTGCGTTCGACAGGGTGGCCTGGCGGCTCGAGGCGCGCACCGGCGCCGCCGCCGCCGATGCGCTGGCCATGGCCCGGGCACTCGCGCCCTGGCCCTGCGACGTGGCGGTGCTGGTGGTCGGCGTGAACGACGTGACCGGCGCCACGCCGCCCGCTCGCTGGCAGCGCACCGTGGATCGCCTGGTCGACACGCTGAGGCATCGGCACGGCGCGCGAATCGTGGTGCTGTCCGGCCTGCCGCCGATGCACCGCTTTCCGCTGCTGCCTCAGCCGCTGCGCTGGTACCTGGGCGAGCAGGCCCGCCGGCTCGACGCCGCGCTGGCGCGGCGCGCCGCCGCGGATCCCGCGCTGCGGCACCTGCCCTTGCCTGCGATGGAAGAGCGCTCGACGGCGCACGCCGGATCGCCAATCCCCGTTGACGCGCCGATGGCCGCCGACGGATTCCACCCGTCTCCGGTCGGCTACCGGATCTGGGCCGGAGCGCTGGCGGACGAGGTGCTGCGTGCGATGCCCAGCCGCAGCGCGGGCAGCCCGGCCACCGCGGCCAGTGCGAGCACGAAGTAGGCGGCCTGCCAGCCGGCGGCGCTGCCCGGCCCGCCGAAACCGTCAATGGCGAGCCCCATCGCGAGCGGCCCCAGGAAGGAGGCGCCGAAGCCGACGGTGGAGTGCAGCGCCATCGTGGCACCGCGACAGTCGGGCTCGGCCGCCCCGACCATGCCCGAGGTCAGCGAGCCCGAGTCGGCCGGGACTGCGAAGCCGTGCAGCAGCAACAGCGCCAGCACCAGCGGCCAGGGTGCGGCCGAGGCGAACCCAAGTGCGATGGCGATCAGCGACGAGGCGATCATCACGCCGGCGATCAGCCGGCGGCGGCCGAGCCGGATCGCCATTTCGTTGCCCAGGATGCTGGCCGGCATCGCGATCAGCGTGACCGCCACGCTGACGCCGACGGCGTCGATCCAGCCGGGCGCGCCGCTGCGCGCGGCGGTGAACAGCCAGAACGACACGATCCAGGCGCGCATTGCCGCCAGCTCGAAGCAGTGCGCGCCGTAGCCGAGCACGAAGGCCATTGCCGGGCGGTTGCGCAGAACCGGCCGGAAGTCCAGCAGGCGCGCGCCGGCGCGCGGCGTGGGCTGCCAGGCCGGCAGCGACAGCGCGACCGCCATCATCACCAGCGGCCCGCAGCCCACGCCCACGAACGCCGCCTGCCAGCCGAACTGCCGCTCCAGGAGCTGGGCGCCCAGGAAGGACAGGCCCACGCCGATCGAGTAGCTCGAGGTGTAGAGGGTGATGCTGCGCGAGGCGTCGCCCGGCGGCAGCCGGTCGGTCAGCGCGCGCAGCCCCGGCATGTAGGCGCCCGCGAAGCCCGCCCCGGCGAGCGCCCACAGCAGCGCCGCCGACCAGAAGTCGCGCGCGAGGGCGGCGAAGGCGAAGGTGGCCAGCGCGCTCGACAGGGATCCCACGATCAGGATGCGGCGCGCGTCGACCCGGTCGGTCAGCGTGGTGGTGAGCGGCACCACGCAGGCGTAGCCGATGAAGAAAGCGCCGGATATCGCGCCGCTCTCGGCGGCGCTGAGACTCCACAGTTCGGCGAAGCGCGGGATCAGCGCCGAGAAGGCCATGTGCGGCAGCAGGCTGCCGAGCTGGCCCGCGCACATCGCGGCGACGAGGGTGGCGGGGCGCATCGGTCAGCCTGGTGCTTGCAGCGGGTGCAGGGGGACTGGCATCGGTTGACCCGCGTCAGGGTGCGGGCGGCAAATGACGGGAATAATGATGACATCGGGCAGGCAGTTCCATGCGTGCCGTCTGCCCCGTGCATCTTCCTCCTCCACTATCCAGACCGGAAAACGTTCCATGATTCGTAAAGTCGAAGGCGACATCCTCCTGACCGAGGCCCAGTTCATCGCGCACGGCATCGCGCCGCAAGACCACTTCGACACCGGCCTGGCGCTGGCGCTGCGCGAGCGCTGGCCGTCGATGGTTCGCGACTACCGGCATGCGATCCACGGCAAGCCGCTGGCGTCCGGCGAGACCTGGGCATGGCGCGGCGTCGATGCCGACGGCAGCACGCGCGGCATCGTCAATCTGCTGACCCAGGACATGATGGGAAGCGGCGGGTCGGCCAGACCCGGCAAGGCCACCACCGAGAACGTGAGCCGCGCCTTGAAGGCGCTGGCGAAGTTCGTCCGCGACGAGAAGGTGCAGAGCCTGGCGCTGCCTCGCCTGGCCACCGGCGTGGGCGGTCTCGAGTGGGCGCAGGTCGAGCCGCTGGTGAAGCAGCACCTGGGCGACCTGGACATTCCGGTGGTCGTGTACGAAACCTACCGGGCCGGCGTGCAGGCCGACGAGCAGCTGGGCTGACCGCCCGCGCCGCGCGCCGGCGCTTCGGTTTTCAGCGCGTCGCCGAGGTCGCCAGCTCGATCTCGCCGCGCGCCTGCCGGAGCACCGACACCGAGGCGGTCAGGGCGAGCGTGGCCATCACGCTCGCCACCACCAGGTCGGGCCAGGCGGTGCCGGTGCCGAACACGCCGAGCGCCGCAATCCCCACCGCGACGTTCCCGATCGCATCGTTGCGGCTGCACAGCCACACGGAGCGCAGGTTGGCGTCGCCTTCGCGAAAGCTGAACAGCATCACCGCGACGCCGGCGTTCACCGCCAGCGCCAGCACGGCGATAGCGCCCATCGTGATGGGCTCGGGCGCCGAGCCCGCCGCCGCGGCCCAGGCCGCCTTGCCGAGCACGAAGGCCCCGTAGGCGCCCATCGTGGCGCCCTTGATCCAGGCGGCGCGGGCCCGCCACAGCAGGCCCATCGAGAGCACGGCCAGCGACAGCGCGTAGTTGGCCGCGTCGCCGGCGAAGTCGACCGCGTCGGCCAGCAGCGAGACCGATCCGGACTTCAGGCCGCCGACGATCTCGACCGCGAACATCGCGGCGTTGAGGATCAGGGCGATCCACAGCACCCGGCGAAGCCGCGGGCTGCTCGCGTCGAATTCGGTGGCACTGCAGTGATCGCCGTGGCAATGGGACACGATGAGTCTTCCGTTCGAGGATGTTTCAATGACTCCATTGGAAAGCCTGTAGTCGCTACGGAGTCAAGGGGCTACAATGATCGGCAGTTCTGTCCATCGGAGCACCCCATGCGTATCGGCGAGCTCGCGAAGGCCACCGGCGTCGACGTCGAGACCATCCGCTACTACGAGAAGGCCGGCCTGCTGCCGGAACCGGCGCGCGAGAGCAATGGCTACCGCGCCTATGGCGTCGATCACCTCGAGCGGCTGGCCTTCGTGCGCCACTGCCGCGCGCTGGACATGCCGCTCGAGGCGGTCCGGCGCTTGCTGGAGTTCGTGGCCCGGCCGGAAGCCGACTGCGGCGACATCAACGAACTGATCGACGACCAGCTGGGCCGGGTCCGCGCCCGGATCGACAGTCTGCGGGCGCTCGAGCGCCAGCTGGCGGCGCTGCGGGCGCAATGCGGCGAGCCGCACGAGGCGCGCGAGTGCGGAATCCTGCAGGAACTGGTGGCGGCAGCGCACGGCGAGGCCTGCGCCTGTCACGGCGCGAGGGGCTGAACGGCGGCAACGAGGCCCCGGGCGCCGGCGCCGCTTGACCGTCGTCATGGTCCTGACGCGGAACACAGGTTCTAATTCCAGGGATTCGAACCGACGATCGGACGAGACGGCGCGATGTTCCCGCGGGTGGTGACCTTCGTTTACCTGATCTACCTGGTCACGCCTATCCTGCTGCTCTTCGTGGGGTCCTTCGGCAACCTGTGGCTCGGGACCCTGTTGCCCACCGGCTTCACCACGCGCTGGTACCTCGAGGTCGCCAACGATCCCAGCTTCCAGCGCGCCTTCATGGCCAGCCTGATCGTCGCCGGGGCGGCCTGCGCGGCCTGCCTGGCCATCGGGCTGCCGCTGGCCTACGCGGTGTTCAAGGCGCGCGACCCGCGCATCCGTGCGCTGTCGCGCGCGCTCTACCAGTTGCCGATCGCACTGCCGCCGCTGGTGCTCGCCTTCGGCTACATCCTCGTCTTCTCGTCCGACACGCTGCCGTGGCTGGGCAGCATCTGGCTGCTGATCGCCGGGCACATCGTGCTCGGCCTGCCGTACTTCCTGCAGGCGGTGGTGGCGGACATGCAGCGGCTCGGCCTGCAGGTGCTCGAGGACGCCGCCGAGTCCTGCGGCAGCACCGGCCTGCAGCGCTACCTGCACATCGTGCTGCCCGCGCTGCGCCACTCGATCCTGTCGGGGCTGATCGTGGTGGCCGCGCTGTCGATCGGCGAGTTCCAGTTCTCGAACCTGGTCGCCGGCTTCCTGAACCGCACCTACCCTGTCGTGCTGCTGCAGGCCTTCTACGGGGCCACCGGCTTCGCCTGCGCGGCCACCGTGATATTGCTGTTGCTCGCGCTGCTCGCCTCGGTGTCGGGGGCGCTCACCGCCAACCGCGCCGCCCGGATGACGCCCGCCCGATGAACGACGCCGTCGACCTGGAGAAGCTGAACTTCGCCTACCCCGGAGGCGGGGCGGGCATCTTCGACCTGTCGATGTCGATGGCGCCCGGCGAGCTGGTCGTCTGCATCGGCCCATCGGGCTGCGGCAAGACCACGCTGCTCAAGCTCATCGCGGGCTTCCTGCGGCCCGACTCCGGCGTCGTGCGGCTGGCCGGGCAGGACGTGACCGGCACCAGCGTGCGCGACCGCGGCTGCGGCATCGTGTTCCAGTCCTACGCGCTGTTTCCGCACATGCGGGTGTGGGAGAACATCGCGTATCCGCTGCGGGTGCGCGGGGCCGACGAGAAGGCGCGCCGCGCGAAGGCCGACGAGATGCTCGAGATGATCGGCCTGCCCGGGCTGGGCGATCGGCTGCCGGCGCAACTGTCCGGCGGCCAGCAGCAGCGGGTGGCGCTTGCGCGCGCGCTGGCCTTCGAGCCGCGGGTGCTGCTGCTCGACGAGCCGCTGTCGGCGCTCGACGCCGCCACGCGCGTGGCGATGCGCGACGAGATCCGGCGCATTCCCAAGCTGCGCGGCATCGCGGCGCTGCTGATCACGCACGACCAGGACGAGGCGCTGTCGCTGGCCGACCGGATCGCGGTGCTCAAGGACGGCAGGCTGGTGCAGATCGACGAGCCCCATACGCTGTACGACCGGCCGGCCGACGCCTTCGTCGCCGGCTTCGTGGGCCGCGCCAACATCGTCGACGGCGAGGCCGACGGACCCGAGAGCGGGCGCTTCGCGATCGGCCGGCTCGCCACGCCCGCGCACGGGCGCGCGGCCGGCGCGCCGCTGCGAATGCTGGTGCGCCCCGAGCGTCTCGAACCCGCGAGCGTGCCGGACGGCGAGAACGCCTTCGCGGTGCGCGTGCTGCACGACCGCTTCTACGGTGCGACGCGCCAGCTCGAACTCGCGATCGGCGAGGCCGTGCTCGAGCTCGAGACCACGTCGCGCGAACCGATCACCCACGTTCGCGTGCCCAGGCACGCGATCCAGTTCCTGCCCAACTGAAGGAGCTCTCGAAATGGACCCGACCAGACGGATGATTCTCGCGGGCGCCGTGGCGCTCGCGGCCGCCCCGACCCTTGCCCAGACCGTGCTCGACTCGCCGGAGCTCTATCCGGGCGAGAAGGCGCTCTACGAGGCCGCGAAGAAGGAAGGCATGGTGGTGAGCTTCGACACCGGCCCGACCTGGGCCAACTGGGCGGCGCAGTTCGCGGCTTTCAAGAAACGCTACCCCGACGTCGAGCTCGTCTACAACGACCTCGGGTCCGCGGCCACCGTGGTGGCGCTCGACAAGGCGCGCAACCGGCCGCAGGCCGACACCGCCTACTACTTCGCGGCCTCCGCGGTCGATGCGGTCAAGAAGGGCGTGGTCGCGCCGTTCAAGCCGGTCAACTTCGACAAGCTGCCCGAGGTGTTCAAGGAGCCCGAGGGGCGCTGGTTCACGATCCACACGCTGACCATCGCCTTCGTGGCCAACACGAAGCTGGTGAAGAACGTGCCGCAATCCTGGGAGGACCTGCTCAAGCCCGAGTACAAGAACTCGATCGTGTTCCTGGATCCGCGCTCGACCGGGGTGGGCCAGGTGATGTCCTTCGCCGCCAACTTCGCGGCCGGCGGCGACATGGACAACGTCAAGCCCGGCCTCGACTACCTGGGCAAGCTGCACCGCTCGGGCAACATCCTGCGGGTGCTCGGCACGACGCCTTACGCGCAGTTCGTGAAGGGCGAGATCCCGATCTGGATCTCCTACGAGAACGACGGGCTGAAGGCCAAGCACATCGACGGCCTGGGCGATGCGGTGTCGGTCGTCATCCCGAAGGAGGCCTCGGCCGCGGCGCCCTACGGCATCAGCCTGGTCGAGAAGGGCCCCAATCCGAACGCCGGCAAGCTGTGGCTGAACTTCATCATGACCGAGTTCGGCCAGGGCATCTTCGCGCAGGGCTTCGTGCGGCCCAGCGTGCCGGGCGTGAAGCTGCCCGACGCGGTGGCCGACAAGCTGCCGCCCGCGCCGCAGGTCAGGCCGCTCGACGTGATCAAGGCGGCCGCGCGCAAGGCCGAGATCGACGCCGGCTGGGTCGCGGCGACCGGCGGGCGCTGAGACGGAGATGAAAGCGCGGGGATTCGCGACGCTGGCGCTGCCGGCGGTGCTGCTCCTGCTCGTGTTCTTCGCGCTGCCGGTGGTGGGCGTGCTGGCCGATGCCTTCAGCGAGGGCACGCGCGCCTTCACGCGGGTGTTCGCGATGCCGGGCTTCTGGCCCTCGGTGCTCGGCACGCTGCTGCTCACTGCCGTGGCGTCGACGCTGTCGATCGTGGTCGGCGTGGCGGTGGTGCAGCACCTGGCAAGGCTGCCCGAGCGGCAGCGCACGCTGCTGTCCTTCGTGATCGCCTTGCCGCTGACCTTCTCGGGCTTGATCGTCGCCTACGGCTTCATCCTGACCTACGGGCGCGCCGGCTTCGTCACGCAGCTGCTGGGCTTCGCCGGCGTGGAGCCGGCGGTGTTCGGCAAGGCCCTGTTCACCCCCACCGGGCTGGCCTTCGCATCGTCCTACTACCTGATCCCGCGGGTCGTGATGGCGCTGCTGCCGGTGTTCGTGAACTTCGACCGCGCGCAGCTCGCGGTGGCCGAGTCGCTTGGCGCGACGCCTGCGCAGGCCTTCCGGCAGGTGATGCTGCCGCAGGTGCTGGGCCCGATCGCGGGCGCCTTCTGCCTGATCGCCGCGGTGGTGTTCGGGGCCTACGGCACCGCGCTCGCGCTGGTCGGCACGCAGCTCGAGATCCTGCCCTTGCAGCTGTACAGCCTGATCTCCGAGACCGGGTCGGACTTTCCGGCCGCCGCCGCGCTGGCCCTGCTGATCACCGCGGCCTGCTCGGCGATCATGGCCACCGGCGAGTGGTTCGGCAGTCGGCACGAGCGGTATCTTTGAGGCATGCGAAGGAGGCGGCGGGCGTGATGACGGACCTCGGCACGCAGAAAATTTCGCTGTGGCTCGATGCCGACCGCAAGCGGCTGTCCGATGGCGCAGGGCGGGCATTCGATCCGGTGAGCCGGGCCTGGCGCCAGGCCACCGAGGGCCAGGCCACCGAGGGCCAGGCGATCACCGGAGCGCGCGGCGGATCATCGGCGCGCGGCGGATCGTCCGGGCAGGGCACGCCGATCGACCTCGCATCGGCGGCGCACTGGCTGCAACGCGAGAGCGGGCACCCGGTTCGCGTGCCGGTCGGCGTCATCGGGCCGCGCGACCCGTCGCCGGCGCAATACGCGGTCGCGGAGGCGGCCGGCAGCGCGCTCGCCCAGGCAGGCTTCGCGCTGATCTGCGGCGGCCGCTCGGGCATCATGGAAGCCGCCTGCAAGGGCGCGGCGGCGCACGGCGGCACGGCGATCGGCCTGCTGCCCGACGCCGACCCGGGCCACGCCAATCCCTGGGCGAGCGTCGTGATCGCCACCGGCATCGGCGAGGCGCGCAACGCCATCATCGCGCGCGCAGCGCTGTGCCTGGTCGCGATCGGCGACAGCTTCGGCACCCTGTCGGAAGTGGCGCTGGGCCGGCAGTTCGGCAAGACCGTGGTGGCGCTTGAAGGCGCCGCCCGCATCGACGGCGTGATCGCCGCGAGAACGGCCGACGAGGCGATGGCCTGGGTTGCGGCCTGCGCGCTCGGGTTGGCGCAGGGCGGGGCCGCTCGGGCTTGACCTGTCCCGAGAGACTTCAGGCCTGCGGGTTCGACGCTTCCTGGATGACGACCCGATCCCGCTCGATCAGCTTGCGGAACGAGGGGTCGACCGTCGACAGGTCGACGATGTCGACCTTCCATGGCAGGTCCGACTCCGAGAAGGCTTCCGCGAGGGCGGCGCTGTGCTCCATCGAAAGCGGTCGGTCGCACTCGATCGCGAGATCGAGATCCGAGAAGCGCTTTGCCTTACCCGTCGCGCGCGAACCGAATGCCCAGACCCTGCAGCGCGGCACGTGCTCCCGAAGGATCTCGCGCACGATGGCGAGGTGCCGGGATTCGATGTCCAGATGCGCCTGTGCAGTCATGAGGCGATTCGCGATCTCAGCTGATCCCTGAGGTGCCGCGCCTCGTCAAGGAAGCCCGGGATCCCCGCCACGACTTCGAGCGCGACGTCCTCGTCGTAGGTGTGGCTCGTCTTCGCCCGCATGCTCCGCCAGGTGCGCCAGCGCGGCCAGTCCCCGAGGAGAAGGCCGCGCTCGTTCCCGGAGCGGATCAGGTCCGCGAAGGACAGGGTGTCGAATTCTTCCGGGGACGGGGAGGTCCGCTCCAGGAAGCGCTTCAGCATCTTGTGGGCGAGTTCGTAGGTGAACTCGAAACGCTGGATGTAGCCGTCGCGGATCAGCGTGTTCGCGGTGTCCGCGGAATATGCCAGCAGGGCTTCTTCCAGCCGCGCGATTGCCTTGTCCAATGGCGTGATGTCGAGGGTCATGTCGATGTCGGCCCGGTTGATCGTCGCGGCGAACCGGTCCGGTCGTCCGCTTTCTTCGGGAGTCGGACAGGCTGCACGGCGTTTGGCGCAGAATAACCGGTCTTCGCGCTGCGAGGCGCGTGCCCCTTTTTGCCACCGCGTTCCCGAGACATGACCATGCACGAATTCGAAGGCGTCTACCCGATCCTGGCCACCCCTTTCCGCAGCGACGAGAGCTTCGACGAAGACTCGCTGCGCCGGATGCTCGCGTTCATGGCGCGCATCGGCGTGCAGGGCGTGACCGTGCTCGGCGTGCTCGGCGAGGCCAACCGGATGGGCGACCGCGAGCGCGAGGCGATCATTCGCATCGCGGTCGACGAGGTCGGCAGCCGGATGACCGTGATCGTCGGCATCTCTCATCCGGGCACGCGAGCCACGGTGGACCTGGGCCGGATGGCTGCCGAGCTCGGCGCGCACGCGCTGATGGTCACCCCCTCGGCCGAGCCGGCGCCCAACGATGCGCGGGTGGCGGAGTACTTCTCGCGCGTGTGCGAAGGCGTGTCGCTGCCGGTGGTGCTGCAGGACCATCCGGCCTCCACCGGCGTGCACATGGGCGTGCCGTTGATCGCGAAGATCGTGGCCGACAACCCGCGCATCGCCTGCATCAAGGCCGAGGCGGTGCCCTCGGCGCCCAAGATCGCGGCGATGAAGGCCGCGCTGTCGCGCGAGCTGCCGATGCTCACCGGGCTGGGCGCGCTCTACGGCCAGTTCGACCTGGAGCAGGGCTCGCGCGGCTACAACACCGGCTTCGCGTTTCCCGAGGTCCTGCAGGCCCACGTGGCTGCCTGGCAGCGCGGCGACAAGGCGCTCGCGCGCCGGATCTGGACGCACTTCCTGCCGCTGATCGTGTTCGAGCAGCAGCCCGGCGTCGCGGTGCGCAAGGAGCTGCTGCGCCGGCGCGGGCTGCTCGCCACCGGCACGGTCCGGCATCCGGGCGGCGCGCTCGCGCCGGTCAGCGCGGCGCAGCTGGGCGAACTGCTCGACGCGGTGATGCCGGGCGCGGACATCACCCAGCCGCTCGACGTGGCGGCCGTGATCGGCTGAGCGATGAGCGCGTCCGAACGCCTGGGGCCCCGCGTCTCGGCCGTGCTGGTCGGGCGCGCGGTGCCGTTCAGCCGGCCGGGCAGCTTCAGCGCGATCGCGAAGTCGGTCGTCACCGGACCTGTCGGCGCGGGCCCCGAGGGCCTGCGGGGCGACGAGCACGGCGATCCGCGGGTGCACGGTGGCGTCGACAAGGCCGTGCACCTGTACGCCTGCGAGCACTACGCCGCCTGGCGCGCCGAGCTGGGTCCGTTGGGCGTGCTCGACCGGCCGGGGGCCTTCGGCGAGAACTTGTCGACGGCCGGGCTCACCGAGGACGAGGTCTGCATCGGCGACCGGATCCGCGTCGGCACGACCCTGCTCGAGGTCACGCAATCGCGCCAGCCCTGCTGGAAGCTGAACGACCGCTTCGGCGTGCCGGACATGGCGCGGCGCGTGCAGGACACGATGCGCAGCGGCTGGTATTGCCGGGTGCTGGATTCCGGCAGCCTGCAGGCGGGCGACGCCATCGAACTGGTCGAACGGCCGCATCCCGAATGGCCGCTTTCGCTGCTGATGGAGATGCTCTACCGGAGGCGTCTCGATCGCGGATTGCTTGCGCGGGCACGCGCGCTGCCGCTGGTGCCGTCGTGGCAGCGCCTGATCGAGCGTCGCCTCGAGGAAGGGCGCGTCGAGGACTGGACGTCCAGGCTCGAAGGGCCGTCGCCCTGAGCCAGGCCTCGGCATGGGCCCATCCTCGGCATGAACCAGGCATTGCGGGAGCGACGATGGAAATCCTGATCGATGTCCCCTCACTCGAGCGCGGCCTTCCCGGCTCGCTCACGATTCCTCCGTCTCCCCGTGGCGTGGTGGCCTTCGCGCACGGCAGCGGCAGCAGCCGGCTGTCGCCGCGCAACGCCTTCGTGGCCGAGACGCTGCAGCGCCGCGGCATCGCCACGCTGCTCTTCGACCTGCTGACGCCGCAGGAGGATCGCGACCCCGAGGCGCGCTTCGACATTCCCTTGCTGACCCGGCGCCTGCTGGCGGCGAGCGACTGGTTGTCAGGCCAGGCCGCGACGGCGCGACTCCCTCTCGGATACTTCGGCGCGAGCACCGGCGCGGCCGCTGCGCTCGAGGCCGCGGCCGAACGGGGCGCCGGAGTGTCTGCCGTGGTGTCGCGCGGCGGCCGGCCCGACCTGGCGGGCCCCGGCCTGCTCGAGTCGGTCAGCGCGCCCACGTTGCTGATCGTGGGCGGCCTCGACGACGTGGTGATCGGCCTGAACCGCAAGGCGCTGGCCCGGCTTGCGTGCGAGAAGGAACTGGTGATCGTGCCCGGCGCCACCCACCTCTTCGAGGAGCCGGGCACGCTGGCGCAGGCCGCGGGGCACGCGGCCGACTGGTTTGCTCGGTGGCTGTCCTGATGCTCTCGACGAGTCAATTTTTTCGGTGAGTCAATGTTCTCGGTGAGTCGATGCTCTCGGTGAATCTCGGCCCCCTGGGCCTGTCGGTCGACCGCCTCGCGGTCGTGCTCGCGTTCCTCGCGGCCTTGTTGGTCGGCTGGCTCGTCGGGCGGCGGCGCGGCGCGGCCCGCGGCGAAGGCGTGGGCGCGGTGCTGCCCGACATGCTGCTGGTCGGCCTGCTGGTGGGGCGCATCGTTTTCGTGGCGCGCTGGTTCGACTCCTACCGGGACCAGCCCTGGTCGATGCTCGACATCCGCGACGGCGGCTTCGACGTCTGGGCCGGTGTCGCGGCCGCGCTGCTGCTGGCGGCCTGGCGAGGCTGGCGGCGCCCGAAACTGCGCGTGCCGCTCGCGGCCGGGCTCACCGCCGGCGCGCTCGCCTGGGGCGGCGTCGCGGTCGGCGTTCACCAGATACGCGCGTCGATGCCGGGCGTGCCCGACACGACGCTGCAGTCGATGGCCGGCGAAAGCACCACGCTGGCCGCCCTGGCCCAGGGCCGGCCGATGGTGGTGAACCTCTGGGCGACCTGGTGCCCGCCCTGCGTGCGCGAGATGCCGGTGCTGGCCGCGGCGCAGCAGCGCGAGCGCGGCATCGCCTTCGTGTTCGTGAACCAGTCCGAAGGTGCGGCGCGCGTGGAGCGCTTCGTCCGCGACCAGAAGCTCGCGCTCGACAACATGCTGCTGGATGCGGGCGGCGAGCTGGCGCGCGCCGTCGGCTCCCGCGCCATGCCGACCACGCTGTTCTACGACGCGCAAGGCAGGCTGGTGGACACGCACCTGGGCGCGGTGTCGGACGCCTCGCTGGCGGCGAAGCTCGCGCGGATCCGACCGGGGACGTCCCGATGAAGCCGGAGGACGCCATGAATGCGCCAGGCAAGTCGATCGAATCGCCGGGCAAGGCTGGGACGAAGTCCGTTCGGATCAGGATCAGGGGGCGCGTGCAGGGCGTCGGCTATCGAGCGTCGATGGCGCACGAGGCGCGCCGCCTCGGCGTGTCCGGCTGGGTCCGCAATCGCCACGACGGCTCGGTCGAGGCGGTGGCTGCCGGCCCCGAGGCCGCGGTCGACGCGCTGATCGACTGGGCGCAGCGCGGTCCTCCAGCCGCCCGGGTCGAGCGGATCGACGTGGAGGTCGTCGCCGGCGAGTTCGTCGGCTTCGAGCAGCGGCCGACAGTCTGAAGAAAGAACGGCGAGACTGATAAAAAAAGAGGTTCTTCACGGTTTTCCGGG
>JRYH01005720.1_pt1 | contig 18087 bp, 11 predicted proteins | sample 235351 | NCBI WGS metagenome assembly JRYH01 (sample SAMN03074221, study PRJNA261480) | activated sludge metagenome | biome: Wastewater Treatment Plant; feature: Wastewater; material: Activated sludge; isolation source: activated biomass of a wastewater treatment plant treating wastewater... ... | reverse complement strand
CCCTGCATCACGTAGAACTCGTCGCGGTCGACCGGCGGCAGGCCGCCCTCCGGCTCCACCAGGATCATGCCGTACATGCCGGCGGCGATGTGCTGCGCCACCATGGGCGTCGCGCAGTGATAGACGTAGAGGCCGGGCTTCATCGCCTTGAAGGCGAAGGACCTGGTCTGGCCCGGCTCGGCCAGGGTGAGCCCGCCGCCGCCATGCTCGCCGAGCACGGCATGGAAATCGATGTTGTGGTTCATCCAGCTGTTCGCGTCGTTGGTGAGGTTCACCTCGACCGTGTCGCCGACCCGCACGCGGGCGAACGGGCCCGGCACCTTGCCGTTGAAGGTCCAGTAGCGGAAGGCGGTGCCGTCGGCCAGCCTGCCCTCGATCTCGATGGTGGTGAGGTCGATCCGGACCGTCGCCGGGCCGCGCCGCGGCAAGGGCTTCGGCAGGTCGGTCGGGTCGCGCACGATGCTGACATAGCCGTCCGTCGCGGCAACCACGCCACCAGTGGCAGCAGCGGCCTGGTGCGCATGGGCGCCGCCATCGGCGCGCGCCGCGCCAGCTCCGGCCACGCCGACCATGGCCGCGGCCGCGGTGAGCGCGCCCGTCGAGGTCAGGAACTTCCGACGACCCATATTGGCGGGGCCCTTGTCCGTCAGCATCGCGTTCATGGCTGCTTCTCCTCTTCCACGCGTGTGCCTACGGGGGATATTGGAAGCAGCGCTCGGAGGCCGTTTGCGTTGCAGCAAACAGCAGGAGCCGCGAGGCCTGCAACGCTGCGGCAAACGCGCGCACCACTGCTCGAAGCGACCTCTTTGCGTCTCAACGAACCGCTAACGAATGCCGCCGCCCACGCGGTCTTCGTCATGAAGCACGCTCGGCCCGACTGCAGCTCCGCTATCTTCTCCCTGAGGCCGGCTCGCGCATCGAAGACGCTGTTTGCCAGCCGGGAAGCGAGGGCTGCCTCGGACACTTCCTGATCCGCGAGGATATGCGCGGCAAACAGGGATGCTGAGCGAATTCGTCCGCCAGGGGTCCGAACGCCGCCTCGCGCCTGGCGTCCGGAGGAGAGGCCGATCATGGCGCCGGGGTCGCGCGTTCCCGGGACCCAGGGGCGCTTCGCCGCTCACCCCGGCAAAGCGGGCGACCAGGCGAGCGCCCGACGACACCGAACGATCAGAGGACATACGAGATCTCCATCATGCAGACCCGAAAGACCCAGATCCTCATCATCGGCGGCGGGCCGGCCGGCTACACCGCCGCCCTCTACGCCGCGCGCGCCAATCTGAAGCCGGTCCTGCTGCAGGGCCTGCAGCCGGGCGGCCAGCTCACCATCACGACCGAGGTCGAGAACTGGCCGGGCGAGACCTCGATCATGGGTCCCGAGCTGGTCGCCAGGATGGCCGACCAGGCGAGCCATGCTGGTGCCGAGCTCGTCTTCGACACCGTGACGCGCGCCGATCTGTCGCGCCGGCCGTTCACGATCACCTGCGATTCCGGCGACGTCTACGAGGCCCGGACAATCGTCATCGCCACCGGCGCCACGGCGAAGTGGCTGGGCGTCCCCGGCGAGGAGGCCTATCGCGGCTTCGGCGTCTCGGCCTGCGCCACCTGCGACGGATTTTTCTTCAGGGACAAGACCGTCGCGGTCGTCGGCGGCGGCAACACCGCAGTCGAGGAGGCGCTCTACCTGACGCGCCATGCCGCCAAAGTGATCCTGGTCCATCGCCGCGACGCGCTGCGCGCCGAGAAGATCCTGCAGGATCGTCTGCTCGCCCATCCGAAGATCGAGGTGGTCTGGAACGCCGCCGTCGAGGAGATCCTCGGCAACGGCTCGATGCCGCTCGAGGTGACGGGCCTGCGGCTCAGGGACACCATAAGCGGCGAACCTTCAGAGCGCGCCGTTGATGGCGTGTTCGTGGCGATCGGTCATGCCCCGGCCACCGGACTCTTCCGGGATACGGGACTCTCCATCGACGCGGCCGGCTATATCGTGGCTGAGCCGGGCTCCAGCCGGACCAGCATTCCAGGCGTTTTCGCCGCCGGCGACGTGCGGGATCCGGTTTATCGCCAGGCGGTGACGGCCGCCGGCATGGGCTGCATGGCGGCGATCGACGCCGAGCGGTTTCTGGAGACCCATGATCACTGCGAACTCGAATCCCACATGCGGACGGCCGGCGCGCAGAGCCGCAGCGCCGCCTGACCGGTTTGCGACTCCTGGTCTTCAGAGAGACGGCGCCGCGCCCCCGACCTGGCGTGGCGCCGGCCTTGTCATGGCGGGGGCGGCAGCGGGCGGCCCGGGGCGCCGGACTCCGCAGGGGCCATCAGCCAGGAGCGGAACATAGTCGGCGTCGGCTCGCCTCGGATCCAAGACGCGGGCGCGACGGAGCGCGTCGACCAGCGCGCGCCGGCCGAGCTCTGCCATGTCGGCGGCGCGGCGGTACTGGTCGTTGATGACGAAGCCCGGCGCGGCCATGATCCCATCGCGCAGTGCGCGGGTGACCTCCATGGACTGCCGGTTGTGCTCGGGATCGCGGGCGCCGAGCCGCGCGACGAGCGCGCTCTCGAAGGCGCTGCGTTCGCCGATTGGCATCATCGCGAAGGCCAGGGCGCGGGGCGCGAGCTCGGCATCCGCCGCATCGCCGATCTTCTCCGGCGCGAAGCCGCCATCGAGAATGCGCCGGACCGCGCGCGGCGCCAGGTCCACGGGAAACCGCCCCAGCTCGTGGTCGAATCCATTGGGATCGGCGCCGCGATAATCCACCTCGACCAGGGCCCGACCGTCGTCCTCGCGAAGCGCCTTGCCGTAGGCATGCGTCAGGCCCTGCAGGATCTCGGCATCCGGCTCCTGGCGGGCGAGCGCCTTCAGCTGCAGCGCCATCCGCGAGAAGGTCTTCGAGGAGAGCTCGGTCACCCTCTCGAGACCGAGGTCCGCATCGTCGAGCCGGATCCTGAATTTGCGCCGGTAGGCATTCCATGTGACGACGACATGGCTCGAGAGAATCGCCTGCTCATTCGCCTCGAGCCGGCGGCGGGCGGCCTCCTGGTGAAGCCTTCTTATGTCGTGCGGCATTGAGCGCTCCCGATCGATATCGCGGTCCCGATCCACAACAGAATATTGCTCCGGAACACGCCGCCCGGCGGAAATCGAGACAAGTCTGATCGCCGGCCATCGCCGGATCGCCTGCGTCGCAGGCCCGGCTATCAGGACCGGATGTCGATCTCGAGGCCGCGGGCGCAGCGCCCTCCCGTCGGGCATTGGCCATCCTCGATGGTGCGGCCGCAGCCGCAGAGCGTGCGGTGACTGCGCCCGGGCTCCAGCTTCTGCGCCTCGACGAGGGCGCGCACCGCGTCTGCCTTGAGCCGCTCCGAGATCCGGTCGAACGACAGGCAGAGCTCGGCCAGGTCGCGCGCCGCATCGTCGCTGTCGGCGGCGCTCGCCACCTTGCGCTTGAGCCGGCGCGTCAGCTGGTCGATGTCGTCGCCGTGCCGGCCGAACGCGTCGGCCAGGAGCTTCATGACCGAGGGCGAGAATCCACCGAGCGGATAACCCTCGTCGCGCCATCGCCCAGGACCGTTTCCGCCGGACGGGTCACTGACCGGCATAGGGCGGCTCCGGGAATTCCCCGTAGGCCAGCGCGGAGGACGCGCTCCAGCTGCGGATCACCTCCTGGAAGAGACGCGCCTGGGACGGCATCAGGACCGACTTCGAGAAGGCGCCCGAGCGCTGCCGCCAGATCCAGAACTCGCCGCTGCCGTCGCCCGCCAGGCACACCGCCTGAAGCTCGCCGGGCTGCGCGCCGCTGGGCGCGATCGCCCGGCCTTCACCGGCCTCGTTTCTGGCCCATTCCAGGCACGACCGGCCGTCCGCGAAGAACACCCGGGACGGCTGCCAGAACTTCACGAAGGTGTCGCCGGAGCGCTGAGTGCCGTCGACCCAGACCAGCGCGAAGCGCGTCTCCGGATCGGCCCCGAACGCAGCATCCGGCAGCGCGGCAGGTCCGCGCATCACGACCTTGTGGCGGCTCGTCCCGACGAATCCCTCCGTCATCTCATCTGCCATCGATCCGGCGCGCTCGCTGAAATCCGCCTTGATCGACACGATCGTCGGCACGTCCGAGGACGACCCGGCGGACGCGGACGCCGCCTCCGCTGCCCCGGACGAAATCGGCGATTTGCCGCTAATCCCATCGATCGGAGCCGACGAATCCGCCGCTGCGGCCTCCGGCGCAGCAATCGCGACCGGCGCGTCCGAAAGCCCGCGGTCCCGATGATCTTGCGTCCGGACCACCATATCTGCGGCTCCCGGCGCCGTCAGGATGGTCGAGGCTGCGTCGCTCGTCGCGACGGATCCTGCGCTCTCCCCGGTCTCCCGCGCCACGATCTCCCCGGTGCCGCTCGATGCGGTTCGTTCGTGGCCAAGCGGTTCAACGCTGGCGCCGTCTTCGACGACCGGACGGGTCGCGATCTCGCCCACCTCCTGCTCCAGCCATTCGCCGGCAGGGATGGCCACATCCTCGGCCGGCACTTCCGCGGCGAGCCGTGCGCTCTCGTCAGCGGCCGCCGGCCGCGCGGCCGGCACGCTCTCGCCCAAGCGGGTCGCCGCATCCGATGCCGCGTCCGACGCCCCGCTCGATGCCGCTTCCAGCGCCGCGGCCCCCGACTCCTCACCGGAAACGTCGGCACCGCCGGAAGTCAGGAACTCCAGCATCGCGGCGCCGGCATCCCCGGTCCCCGCCTCGCCGGCCACGACGGCGCCTTCCGCGTCGACGGCAATGGCCGGTTCGTTTCCGATGACTGCTCCGCTATCGAGGACGGACGCATCCGCCGGGGCATGCCGCGACTGGATCGCCTGAACGACGGCGGGCGGCGGCGGTGGCGGCGCCTTCGCTTCCTGAGCGATGGCCGACGCGGAAAGTCCCGCGGCGCCGAAGGCGGCCATGATGCCGACGAACGCCACCGCCCCCGCGACGCCCATCCGCGGGCCTCGTCCCGAACACAGGTCCCGATTGCCGCCGCGCCCGGCTTCGCTTCTGGACTTCATCAGCATTGTCCTTCCATTGGCGCCGAGCGCCTCTTCATTCCCTCCATACATATAGAGGCCGCTCCCGTCGGACGCCCGGCCGGATCGATCGCATGACCCGCGCCGACCCTCGGATGAGCGCGCCCGCGGTTCCATTGCGTCCGAAGGCCGACGCCTCGACCAGGCGGCCCACGCACCCGATTTTTCACCATTCGTCGCGCGCGGCCGGGCGAAGCGTCAGAACCGAGACTAGCTCCACTATCGAGGACACGGGCGACGCGGCGGCAATTCCATCATTGGCCGCTCCAGCCGGCTCCCGTGATCTTCCCCTTTTGAACCAGTATCCCCGGCGCGTTCGCCGGGCGAGTTGGGAGAGCACGATGAGCACCGAAAGCAAGCCCTTCGCCGCGGGCTCGATCTTCAGCGACGAGAAGATCGGCGAGCGCGTCGCAACCTATGACGAGGTTCGGGGGCGCCGCTTCGGCGGCTCCTACACCACCGCCGACGTCGCCATGGGCGACTACGACTACCGCGAGGAGAGCGGCGATCGTGACGGCTCCGAGATGAAGGCGGCCGAGGATGTCGCCCGCATCAACGTGAGCGCCTCGCAGGCTTTCGGCAATCCCCGTGCCACCAGCCGCATGACGCCCAGCCAGCGCGTCCACTCGATGTGGTACCGCTACGCCGAGACCATGTCGCGCTACGACGCATCGACCGCGAAGCTCCTGAACGAGCTCGCCTTCGCCGGCTGGCAGGCCGGCCGCGACACCGCCGAGCGCCTGGCCGACGAGAAGTTCAAGGGCCGCGGCGACAAGGGCGGCTTCTCCGACCGCTTCCTGGTGGTCGCTCAGACCGAGGGCGAGGCCCGCATCGTGCGCGCCTGGATGGACATGGCGATGCGCCATGTCACCGACGGGCAGACGCTGGGCGACGATCGCCCGCTGCGCTTCAACACCGAGAACCTGCCGCCGGTCGAGGACGTGGCCGAGCTGCTGCGCTCGACCCGTCCGGGCCTCGAGAAGGACTCCGTCATCGGCGTCGTCGCAGCACCCGGCGCCGAGCGCGCCGCCGTCAGGTTCATGGCCGCGCAGGATCACCAGGTGATGCCCGGCGCCGGCCGTCAGCTGTGGAACGACATCGGCAAGAACAAGTCGATCAAGCTCAAGATGCTCGAGGCCAAGCGCCGCGAGCAGGACCAGCGGATCAATGAGCGAGTCTCCTGGGAGGCCGACCGCCTGGTCGTCTTCATGAGCGGCGACGCCGAGGTCGACCAGGTCGTCATGCCGGCCGCCGCCCGCGCCTTCCAGCGCGGCACGCTCGCCGTCGCCTTCGACGCCGGCGGCAACGAAATCTCGCAGTTCGCGCTGGGCGAGGAGGCCGATCGCCAGTTCCCGTCCCGTGCCGTCGAGCAGCATCTCTCCGAGATCCAGCGCTTCATGGCCGTGCCGGCGAACTCGCCCGAGGGGCGCCTGTTCCTCTCGCTGCTGCCGAAGATGTCGAGGCCGGCCATCGACGCGCTCTCCAACACTGAGCGCAGCGTCGGCGACCTGCTCGCCCTCGCCCGCTCCGATGACGGGCGCGCGACGCTTTTCGCCGAGTTCAAGCTCGCGTCCGAGGCGCTCGTCGCCATGTCCTCCGGCAACGGCATCACCGCCGCCGGCGCCGCCTGGGATCGCATCAAGGCCGACTGCAGTCACGCCGGCGTCGTCATCGTCGGTCCGGAGAGCTTCCCGGGCAACCTGCGGCACGACCCTCATGCCCCGGCCGTCCTCTTCGTCCAGGCCAAGGACCCGCGCGGTCTGGCCGGCGCCGCGCCGCACGTGCTGATGGCCGGCGACGACGGCATGCCCGCATGGATGGCCCGCCGCTCGGCGACGCTGGCGCAGATGGTCGCGGCCGAGGGTGCGGCGATCTCGCAGCTCGAGGGTTGCGGACAGCCCGGACGCCCGATCGGCGAAGGCGCCATTCTGTGGCTCGCCACGGGCCACGGCCACGCCGACGTCAAGGCGCCGACTCTCGAGTGGAGCCGGGATCGCCTGCCCAGCGCCGTCGGCCCCGCCTCGACCTGGGAGATCCAGAAGAAGCCGCTCGACCGCAAGGACCTGTTCGAGCTGATCGAGACCCGCGGCGAGGCTGCCCCGGCGATCGTCGAGAAGATCTATGCCGATCGCATCGATGCGAAGGCGGTGAAGAGCGGGCGCGGCCAATCCCTGAGCGACGATGAGGTCAAGGAGCGGGTCGCCCAGCTTTCGGCCGAAAAGACGGCCGAGACGGTGAGCAGGCTCAAGTCCAAGGCCTCGGCGATCGAAGCCGAGCGAGCCCGCGAGCCGGCGTTCGCCGCGCGCAAGGAGGTCGTCGAGGCCGGCGGCTACGTGGTCTCGGCCCAGCCGCCGCGCGAGAAGAACCTCGCCTACCGTTACCAGACCCGCACCGTGAGCGGATTCCCGACGGTCGCGACCCAGGAGACCCGCCGCGAGACGGCGCGGCTCGCGGTCAACGCCGCCGAGGCCCTTTGCGTCACCTACACCCGCGGCGACGTCGCCTCCTCGGCGATGATCGGGGCGGCCGTCGAGGGCGCCAAGGGCATGATCGCCGTCTCCGTGCCGCAGGCCCGGGAATACTCTCCGGCGGTCGAGCGCCAGGTCGCCCTCTATACGAGGCCCGGCCGCCAGCTCGCCGAGCTCTTCAACAACCTTCCCGGCGACGCCAAGCTGAAGCTGGCTCGCGACCATGCCGAAGCCCAGATCTGCGGCATGACCGGGGAAGACCCGAAGGGCGCTGCAGGCCGCGTCGCGAACCGCGTCAACGGCCGCCAGAAGGCGCGCGTCGCCGACGCGAAGGAAACGAGGAAGGCGGCGGAGCGCGAGCTCGCCTGATGCACGGCTCCCGGCGCGTGGCGGCTCACCCGCGCCGGGACCATATCCAAGACGTGCGCGCCTCGAGACGCCTATCCCCCGTCGGACATCATACGGGAACGGATCTCAAGGCTCGGCTTTTTGCCCCGGGGCATCCCAGCGGGCCCGACAGGAGAAGACAGAGATGACCAGCCTTTACGAAGACGCTCGCTCGCTCGCCGTGTCCTGGGCGATCAACGGCCCGGGGTCCTTCGGCATTCTCGGTGACGCGTTCACCGAGCAGATGGACACCCTCCTCTCGGTCTTCAAGAATTCGACGCCGCGCAAGTATCGCCAGGAAGCGCGCGAGCGCGCCGGCAACCACGACTGGCTGGATCGCGATCAGATCGGCCAGATCGCCACGTCCGCTCTCAAGACCATCGCCCGCTCGGAAGAGCTGAAGGCGATGGCGCCGAACCTCACCGGCTCGGACCTCGCCTTCTTCTCCCGCGCCGCCTACCTCATCGACTCGCGCCGCCACGGCGACGATGCGCTGGCCCTCGCCGGAGACTGGATGCAGGGCATCGCCGATCAGGCGAGCGAGTCGACCAGCACGCTGCGTGACGCCATGGCCGAAGCCGCCGTGACCGCACGCGCCTTCCAGGTCGCGATCAACGACGAGGTCCACGCGCTGCCCGGCGGCGACCCGGAGCCGCTCCGGGCTGCGACCGAGGACCTGCGCATGGCGCTCGACGCCGCCGAGCCCTTCGCCGGCGCTCGCGTTTCCGCGCTCGAGCCCGCGCTCGATGCCGCCCAGTCCGCCCTCGTCCGTTTCGCCTATGACGGCCGCGTGATCGTCGAGGCCGAGGATACCGGCGCCGTCCAGGGCCAGAAGGAGGCGCAGGCGCTCGAGGTCGCGCTCGATTCGCTGGGCTACCCGATCCCGAACGCCCTCTGGATGGATCCGGCGCGCCAGATCGACGTGGTCGAGCGCGCCGCCGCCGAGCGCGCCGTGCGCGCGAGCCTGGGCCTGCTGGAGGCCATGGAAGGCCGCTTCGACCTGACGGATGCCGCAGCGGCGGCCGCCAAGGCCGGCCTCGAGGAGTCGATCCAGGACGCCGGCTACCTGCTGCCGAAGGAATCCGCCAGCCGCGCCGTCTCCGTGGCCGAGCAGTCCGCCCGCGGCACCGACGAAGAGATCCTGGCGATCCTCGGCGCCGCCGCCACCCTGGTCCAGGCGGTGGGCGAGGATCCCGCGTCGGTGATGCGCGCGACGAGCACCGACATCAGCCCGCTGGCCGCGAACCTGGCGCAGTTCAACTATCACGGCCTGTCCCAGGCGCTCAACCAGGCCGGCATCTTCAGCCAGGCCGATGCGGCGAGCGCCGAGATCGTGACGGGCCTCCATCCCTTCGATTTCGCCTATGTCTCGAAGGAGCGCCTGGAAGGCATCCAGGCCGACGACCAGGACGCCGTCGCGCGGCGCGCCGCCGACCTCCTGGCCGAGCGCGATCCGGACGAGTTCGCCGCTCTCTTGCAGTGGACGACCGTCAACGCGCGCAACGACATCGAGGCCGTCGCCCGCTTCAATCGCGAGCTCCACAACGCCGGCATCCGCCGCGACGACGTCGTGGTCGTGCTCTCCGAGGGCATCGAGACGGCCCGCCTCGAGGATATCGAGTACGGCCGCGCCGAAGGCATCCTGGGCGAGAACGGCGCCTCGATGGCGATGAACCGCGGCGAGGCCGAGCTCGTCATGAAGCTCGTCGAGAGCGTCGATAAGATCGTCGACAAGGCCTATCAGCATCCCGAATCCTTCGAGGACGCCGCCTTCCCGGTGAGCCTTGCGGCCAACGCGGTCGATGCGGCGCACCGCCTCGAGACCGAGACCTCGGTCCGCTCGACGCTGGCCCACATCGCCGCCGGACGTCGCGACGCGCTCGGCCTCTCCCGCGAAGGCGCCGCCTCCCTCGAAGCCTTCATCGGCACCGCCACCGACGCCATGAAGGCGGTGGTGGCCCAGGACGACTACGTGATGAAGGTGGTCGACCAGGGTGCCGCGGCGGCGCGCACCCGCGGCGAGGACGACGTGCCGAACTTCGCCGGCGAGGGCGTCAGCCTCGACGAGGACAGCCCGACTCGCGATCCGCTCAAGGATCAGCACGGCGACAAGAAGATCATCGGCCAGACCATGTGGAACGGCTGGGCCGACCGGGTGAAGGGCAACGAGGACCTGAAGCGCAACTTCATCGCGGCGCTGCCAGGCGGCCTGATGACCCGGCTCATCAAGGCCCACGAGCGCATGGCCGCGCGCGGCGCCCAGCTGGCGGTGGCCGGCATGGCCGGCCGTGAGGGCGCGCCCTCGCTCGCCAGCCTCGCCGTCGGCGTCGATCCGGCCGGCTACGCCTCGGTCCAGGAAGCGATGGGCATGGGGCTCGGCGGTCGCGACGGCAAGACCAAAGCCTCGCTCATGGAGGAGCGGGCGATCGCCGAGATGATGAAGCCGAAGATGGAGATGAGCTGGGACGACTGGCGCGTCCTGCCGGCCAAGGTGAAGGCCTCCCAGAATCCCTACTTCATGGACGTGAAGGTCGGCGACAACACCTTCGTCATGCAGCGCGGCGAAGCCCGGGCGAACGAGCCCGAGTACATGAAGCGCGCCTGGGCCAAGGATCTCTCGGTCAGCGGCTCCGGCCGCGGCGACTTCGACGCCGAGAAGCGGCGCCTGAAGACGGCTCTTGCCAAGATGATGAAGACCTCCGAGGGCGAGCCGAACCGCGACTTCATGTCGTTCCTGGTTCGACTCGAAGGGCGCCCGATCGTGGCCCCCACCCGCAACGCCGCCGATGCGCTGCGCGAGGTCTCTGACGCCTACGTCGTCAGTCTGGAGAAGGCGCGCGCCGAGGCGAGTGCCAAGATCACGGCCGAGCGCGACAAGCGCCTGGCCGACACCAGGATGACGGTGGTTCTCGACAAGGCCGACGCGACCCGCCTGATCCAGGTCTGGGAAGGCGCGGGCTCGAAGGCGATCGGCTTCCCGACCATGGTGAAGCACGGCGACGGCGTGGCCATCGTCCACGACGACCTGCCGACGATCCGCGGCCGCCTGGCCGACGCCAAGCCGGTCGAGTCCCTGCGCGACGGTCACCGCATGACGGTCGTCGACCTGAACGCCCTGAAGCAGGGCGTGGCCAAGCTCGGTCCGGTCTGGGACAAGATCGAGATGAACCTCGAGGGCTACCGGATCACCTCCTACGGCCCGCACGACCTGAAGGAGCCGCAGAAGACCCTCGCGGCGCCCGACCAGCGGATGAAGCCGAGCGAGCTCGTGATCTGACGGGGCAACCCCAGACGTCAAAAACACCCCGTCGCAACTCGGGCCGGATCTCTTGAGATCCGGCCCGTCTCTTTTGCGCCAGAGAGATTTTGCGCCAGAGAGATTTTGCGCCAGAGAGATTATGCGCCAGAGCGATGCGAAGGACCGAGGGCGGCCCTAGCAGACGCGGACGATCAGCCGGTCAGGCCGCGCCGGACCGGGAGCCCGATCCTGCGATGCGCCGCCTGGCAGATCTGCCGTCCACGTCCTCGACGCCCTGCACCGGCAACGCGTGGAATGTCGTTCGGCCGTTCATGAGTGCCCCACGATGATCGTCCGCCTCCGCCGCGCGCGCGGCACCCTTCGATGCGCCAGGCTCTCTGACACCGCCCGTCCGGCCGACATCCGGCTTGACGATATCCGGCTTGGCGACATCGGACTTGGCGGACACCGTTTCGTCTGCGTTTCCCCGTGCCGTGCGATGCCGGCGTGCCGGATGGTCGACGCCGGGCCGCGCGCCGCCATCTAACGATGCGCCCCGTTGCGACGGCGCGTCATTGAGTCCGGCGGAGACGACCGGGACGGACAGACGCGCGCCCATCTCGTCCAGCCGTCGCGTCAATTCCGCGATCTCCAGGCGGCTCAAATCCCCTTGCGCCACGAGCAGATCGAGCTTGGCCGAGACCTTCATGAGCAGCGCCTCGAGTCCGCCGATCAGGCCGCCGCCCTGACCTGCCGCGCCGGACTGCAGAATAGCGAACTCCGACGTTCTCCTGACCACATGCTCCGCCGCTTCAGCGACGCTGGAGCGTGCGCGATCGAGTGCTTCCGCACGATGCTCCTGCTCCTGGCGGCGCTGCTCCAGGAGCGCCCGCTCGAGCGCGACCTCCCGCTGGCGCCGCGTCGCCCTTTCGGCATCCTCGACGGGCTCCTCGTCCTCGACGAAGGGCGGCAGGAATACGAGCTCGCGCCGCGCTTCGGCAACGATCTCCGCCCGGTCTCGCGCTGCCTGAAGCATTTCCGCGAGCTGCGCCCGGGAATCGATCTTCGGCTGGTGCCGGATGCGCATGTAAGGCGTCATGCCGGTCTTCATGAAGCCCAGGAGAGGAAGATCGAGGCGTTTCAGATGACCGTCGATCCGGTCCAGGTATTTTTCGCTCACACCCTTCTCGGTGCCGAAGAAGCGATCCTCGAATTCAACCGCCCAGGGCTCGGCGTCGCCAATCCGCCCTCTTATGCGCAGCCAGGAGTCGATGAGAACGATCTCCTCGGATCGATCCAGATTGTACCCCGTATGCTTCGGGCTGATTCTAAAGGGAAACATGGTCTCTCCTTGCTCGGGAGGAGCTCGATCCGGCGAGCCTAGAGGAAAGGACCGGACCGAGGCAACGCGAGGCCCGTCCTGGCCGGACCGCAAGGCCACGGGATTGCCACAGCACACCCAGAACCTCCGAATGAGACACGGGGGCGAGCGACCCCGAGGCCGCGCTCTTCTCTCGCCCCGGCCAAATCCGTCCCGACAAGGGCTCTCGCCTGGATCGCGGAGCGTCTCCCGCCGAGACAAGCAACCGTTTGCGGGCGGCGGGTGACGAGGCGGCGAGGCTCGCGGCCGGCCGCTATATCCACATGAGAACGGGCTGCCGTCGATTCCTGTCTGGAAATGCATTGTGCAGCCACCCGGCCGGAACGGCCGCGCAGGGACGAACCTTCTTCGGGAATCATCGGGCATGGCCGATTCGACTGAAAGCCAGCCGACCCTCTCCGGCGCGTCGCGGACTCCGGCCTTCGCGAGGCTGAGCGACGTTCATGCAGCCGGGATCGACGACCTGGCCCAGGTTCTCGACGCCGACCGGCTGGCGGTCTTCCACTGGCTCGGCAACCAGGGAGTCGATCCGGAGAGCGCCTTCCGGGTCACGACCGACGAACGAACCTATCCGACCTACCGAACCCGTTATCTGCAGAGTGAAGCAGACGCCGTGGCGCGTTCCGCGCAGCTGCATGAGGCGCTCAGGTTTCACGCCGAAAACGGCAAGCTCTCGACCTATCACTGCTGGAACTGTCAGACCAAGTTTCAGGCCTACGACAAGGGCGCCCATGTCTGCGGCGCCTGCGGCTGGGACCTCGACGAGGATGCGCCGTCCAGGGACGAAAGCCGAAGCGCGACAGGCGAGATCCGGCCGGCCGGGCCGGGCGCCAATGCAACTGACGGCCCCTCCGATGACGACCCTGGCATCAGGGGCATCACGACCAGAGAAACAGGAGACTTCGCCATGACCGCCCCTGACGCCGCCGACCCGCCTCTCGACGAGGCCGCTCTCGCGCAAGCCCGATCCCGCAACACGCGGTCCATGGACGCACAGCCCGATGCCTCGAAACCCGAGGCGGAGTCCCGCGGCAACGACACGCCCCCAAACGACACGCAGTCGAGCGACAGGTCCCGCTCGAATGGAACGCTCGTGCTCGACGTCAAGGAAATCTCCGGCTTCGCCTTTCCCGACGGCACCAAGGCCTTCAAGGTTTCCGGGCCGGAAGCCAACGGGCGCGACGACCGGACCAAGAAGGCGATCCTTCCCGATGATCTCGGACGCAAGCTCGAGGCCGCCGTCGCCCATCTCGGAACCGACCTGTCCGACACGCCGGCTCGCGTGACGCTCGAAGGGCGCTGGCGCAAGCGCAGCTGGACGGGCCGCGACGAGAAGCAGCGCACCGCCTGGGAATTCCGCGCTGACGGATTCACCTGCGGCGACGTCGTCGCGCGCGCAACCCGCGACGCGGCCCGGGACACGACCGGCGAGCAGCACGGCAAGGATGCAGCCGCGAAGACCGAAGCCGGTGCCCGCAAGCCGATGAAGTCCCTCGACCTCGTCATTGCGAATGCCGAGATCAGGCACAGCGTCAGCGGCCATACCTGGCTGGTCATGACCGGCCGGGACATGGATGGGAAGCGTCGCCTCGCCGTCGCCTGGAACGACGATGCCCGCGCCATGTCGGATGCCATCGGCCAGACCCTCGCCGACCGCACCGGACAGACCGGCTGGATCGACGACGCCAACCAGGTCCGCGTGGCGCTCAAGGGGAACTGGAAGAAGAAGAGCTTCACGGATCAACAGGGCAAGGCGCGCGACAGCTGGGAGTTCGTGGTCCGCGAGTTCTCCGAGCTGATGCGGCACCAGGCCGAGCCTGCGCGCGAGGACATCAAGGCCGGCAAGTCGCCTTCTCACGCCCCCGAAATGGCGCGCTGAGGTCGCGAGCGCCGAGGCCCGCAGCTCTTACCGGCCGGCGGCGCGACCGACGATCTCGCGACGCGCCTCGATCAGCATCCGGCACAGTTCCGCGGCCTTGCGCCGCCGCTGTGCCGGATGCCAGAAGGAGATCACAGTCCCGAGCTCGGGGATCCCGGTGAACGAGATGTCGTCGTCCTGGTCCCCGAGCTTCGCCTGGCGCCAGTCGGCATCGCTACGGTCATAGAGCCGGGCGACATGCGTCCCCACCGAATCTCCGCCGCACAGCGTAACGTGCGGCCGGTACAACCCGAGCTGTCGTCTCAGCATCCCGCTGTTGTACGGATCGTCCAGGAATCTCCTGACCTCGCCGTCCCTGGTCCGCGACGCGCCAGGCGTCTTCTTCAGGTTGACGACCGCGATCCGCGCGATCTGCCTGATCCACTCCTTCGCGTCGACCCCGTCCTCGAGCGGCTCTCCGTCGATGAGGCAGGACGCCCAGCGCGCCATGGTGGTCCAGGTATATCGACGATAATCGGCATCGCCATACCACCCAGGAGCATCGCGAAGATCGAGCCGGCTGCCGTCGCCCGGGCCGTTCGGCTCCTTCAGAACGAAGAGCAACCGGGCCCGCGGCGGCCTGTCGGCGAAGGACGCCATCGCGCCATCCCAGACCAGCCGGACGCCCGTTCTTTTCCGAGCTCGTGTTTCCCAGGTTCGGAACAGACGGTCTTCGTCACGCCGCAGCCGCGCCGCCCCTTCGGACAAACCCCGCTCCGCCAGCCGGATCACGCCGGCGCTCCGGACCTTCCGAGCATGCCGCGGCCCTCACGCAACGGATGAGAACCTGCGTCCCGACAGCTGTCCGGCCGTCTCTTCGAGGCCGCTTCTGCCGGACCACCAGACACCAGGGATCCGATCGCCATCATCAATCTCCACACGAGCCGGTCCACTCGCAGCCGAGCGGCCTGGCGTCAAGGAACCTATCACGGCTCAGCGCTGCCCGAGAATCGGGCTCATTGGCTGGCCCGGCAGGGTCGCAAGCGCGCGCATCGTCCGACGAAGGCCGATCCCGTTCGGACCACACTCGGATCATCGACCCGATACGCCGGCTCCCATGGCGCCATCAACGCGACGCCCTAGATCCAGATCAGGTTGCCAGGTCCACATCGTCCTCGGCAACGACGGCCTCGGGCATCCGGGCTTCGTCATTGCTCCACGATTCCGTGCCCGGGCGTCGGGCCAGCCAGGACGGCTTGCTGGGGAACGCATCGATAGTTGACTGACGAGAAGCGCCATGCCCGGGCGCGCGGCCCTGCGGGCGCGCCCGAGCACGGCGGCGCGCATCTTTGGCCACGCCCGAAGAGCCGACGACGAGCATCCGAGGTCCCGGCGTGCCGCCTCCATACAGCCGAGAATCGAGGTCCCATGGGCTGCGACATTCACTGGATCATCGAACGACGCGACTCCGACGGCGTCTGGCACGCAGTCAATTCCAAGAGCCGCTACTTCGATGCGCGCGTCGACTTCACGCAAGGCTGGATCCAGATCTCCAATCAGGCCGAGTATCGCCTGGGCGAGCGCGACTACGCGCTCTTCACCATTCTATCTGGAGTACGGCCCGACGAGGACGAACCGGAGACGCTCGGCCCCCTGATGACGGACGACCTGCCCGAGGACGCCTCGCCTTACGCCCTCGAGCAATTCGACAGCGATTGCCACAGCTGGGGCTGGGCCGACGGCGCAGCCATCACCGGCTGGCGCGGCCACGCGAACGAGACGCTCGACGACTGGATCGCGGCGCTCGACGAGGTGCTGAGCACCGGGCTCGCCGACGAGGTCATCCCGACGCGCGTCGAAACCAACGATGAATGGGGCCATCCCGGCCTTCTCGGCGTCGAGACCGGCCACGAGGCGATCGCCCGCGCCACGCTTTCGGAAGCGCTGATCGACTGGCGTGCTGATCCGACCGCATGGCGCATCCTGGTCTATTACGACAACTGAAGTCCCGGGCACCCGCCGGCAAGGCGATCCGACCAGGCCATGTCTGCCCGTCAAGCCGACTCGGCGACCTTCGTCGCGACCTCGATCACCCGTCCCTCGGTCATCAGCACGATGAGACCGCGCATTGCCCCAACCGCCTCGAGGTAATCGGCCATCTGGCGACGGTAGCCGTCGAGCGCCGCCCGATCCGGCGCCACGTCCGATTTCCAGTCGATGACGACGTCAACGGCTCCGGTCTCCGTCAGGGCGAGCGCGTCGGCAACACCAATGGTCAGCCTCTCGCCGCCCGGTCCGGCCGCGAGGAAGGCCAGGTCGGCCTCGGCGACGAGGCGCGGCCTGAGCTCGCCGACTTCCGGCAGGGCCAGCGCGCGAGCGACCGCTTCGGCCGCCTCTTCCGCCTCGACCGCATCGACCGCTCCCAGCTCCTCGATCAAGCTGGCGGCGCGGGTCTCGAGATCGGCTTCCGCCGTCTCAGTCGTCATGACCTCCTCGATCAGCTTGTGCAGGACACGGCCGCGCAAAATGCCGCCCTGGATCACCGGCCCAACCACCGGCGCCCGCTCGATCGAAGCGGCGGCGAACTCCTCCTCGGGCGCCACAACCTCCAGACTGAGTCTCGGTTCGTCTCCCACGTCGTGCCGGCTGGGCGTGCGCCGGACAAGGTTTCTGTGAGCTGCCGCCACCCGGGCGGAATCCCCCGCGTACTCGGCCGCACCTTGCGCGCACATCGCCGGATCCGGCCGAGCCGGCATCTCGGGACTCAATGCGGAGAGGTCGAAGGACGGGAGCTGCTCGAGCCGGCCTGCGCAGATCTTGCTCCAGCAGGATCGGCTGGGTTCGACCGAGTAGCGCGGCAGCAGAAGCAAGTCCCGGGCCCTGGTGTCGGCCACGTAGAGGAGCCGCATGCGCTCCCGGGCGCGCTCCTCCGCCTCCGCCTGGTTGGCCTGGGCATAACCCGGAACCTCGACCCCGAGCACGCTCAACAGCAGCCCGTCTGGGCCAGCGATCGGACCGGGCTTCTCGATGATGCCGGTCGCCATGTTGATCGACACCACGATGGGCCATTCCAGACCCTTGGCGGAATGCATGGTCACGATCGAGACGGCATCTGTCCCGCTGTCCGGCCGTCCCTCAGCGGCCCGCACCCCGTCCTCCTTACGCCGGCGCATCTCGTCGGCGAAGGCCTTGAGCCCCCTGGTGTCCCAGGCCCGCGACAGCGCCAGGAAGGCGTCCAGGTTGGCGAGGGACCGCTCCACGCTCCTCGGGTGACGCGAAGCCAGCACCGCTCGGATGGCGAAGGCCTCCACCGCGGCGGCCAGCGTCTGGTAGGGCGTGGTGATCCGCGCCAGGCTGCGCAAGGCCTGCAGCTCTTCCAGCACCTCCCTGAAGCGGCCTTGGCCCAGAGCAGCCGCGTCCATGGAGATGGAGAGACGCTTCCGTCCCGAGCCGGGGAGGGCGCCGAGCCCGTCCAGGATCTCCTCATCGGTGAATCCCGCCACGGGGCCGCGCAGGAAGGCCCCCAGGGCCAGGCTGTCCCGAGGATCCGCAAGCGCCCGGGCCAGCGCCGTCATGTCGAGAACCTCCTGGCGGTTCAGGAAGCCCTTCCCGGCCTGGGGCGCCACGGGCACGCCAGCCCGCTCGAGCGCTGCCTCGTAGATCCAGAAGGCGGTGCCCGCCGGCGCCAGCAGGGCGATGTCG
>JRYH01002302.1_pt1 | contig 18201 bp, 13 predicted proteins | sample 235351 | NCBI WGS metagenome assembly JRYH01 (sample SAMN03074221, study PRJNA261480) | activated sludge metagenome | biome: Wastewater Treatment Plant; feature: Wastewater; material: Activated sludge; isolation source: activated biomass of a wastewater treatment plant treating wastewater... ... | reverse complement strand
AGCGGCACGAAGGCGCCGGCCAGCGTGATCCGGTAGGCGTTCTCGACCATCGTGTGGATCGTGGCGTCGGTGGCGATGGCGTAGGTGGTCACGATCGTGGTGAAAGCCGCCACGGTGAAGCGGGTGGTCCACAGGAACTGCCGGTCGGTGAGCCGCGGGAAGTAGGGCTTGATCACGTTCTCGGCGAAGGTGACCGAGGGCGCCAGCAGCGTGCCCGAGGCGGTGCTCATGATCACCGAAAGCAGCGCGCCGAAGAACACCACCTGCAGCCAGAAGGGCATGTGGTTCAGGATCAGCGTGGGCAGGATCAGCTGGGTGTCCACCTCGGAGAGCTTCTCGACCATGCCGTGGTCGATCATGTTGGCCGAGTAGGCCAGGAACAGCGGCACCGCGGCGAAGAAGAAGTAGGAGATCCCGCCCAGCGTGGTGCCCCAGACGGCGACGGTCTCGTTCTTCGACGAGTTGACCCGCTGGAACACGTCCTGCTGCGGGATCGAGCCCAGCGCCATGGTGGCGAAGGCGGCGATCCAGCCCAGCATGTCGATCGCATCCAGCGAGGGCAGGAAGGCGAACTTGCCCTCGGCATGCGCCTTGGCGATCACCGTGGCCACGCCGCCGGCCTGCTCGGCCGCGTTGGCCGAGACCAGCAGCAGGCCGATCACGATCACGATCATCTGCACGAAGGTGGTCATCGCCACCGACCACATGCCGCCGAACAGGGTGTAGACCAGCACCACGCCGGCGCCGATCAGCATGCCCTGGTTCATCGACACCGTGTCTTCCGACAGCACGTTGAACACCAGGCCGAGCGCGGTGACCTGCGCCGCCACCCAGCCCAGGTAGGAGATCACGATGCAGATCGACAGCACCAGCTCGGTCGTGCGGTTGTAGCGCATGCGGAAGAAGTCGCCCAGCGTGAGCAGGTTCATCCGGTACAGCGGCCGGGCGAAGACCAGGCCGAACAGCACCAGGCACAGCGAGGCGCCGAGCGGGTCGGAGATCAGGCCGCGAAAGCCCTCCTCGAGGAAGGTGGCCGAGATCCCGAGCACCGTTTCGGCGCCGAACCAGGTGGCGAACACCATGGCCAGCACCACCGCCATCGGCAGGTTGCGGCCGGCGGTGATGTAGTCGCGGGTGTTGTGGACGCGGGTCGCGGCGAAGAGTCCGATCGCGACCGACAGCACCAGATAGGCGATGACCAGCTGCAACAGCATGTGCGTGCTCTCCGGAAGGGCGCGCGATTATAGAACCGTCAGCCGGGAACCGTCAGCCAGATCAGTGCGCCGAATCCCGCAAGGGTGAGCGCCATGAAGCCCGCCAGCCAGCGCCGCGTGCGTCGTTGCTCGGCCACCAGCCTGACGAGCAGCTCGCGCACGGCCGGATCGGACTGCGGCCGGGCCTGGCGCGCCAGCGCGTCGTGGGCCAGCCGGGGCAGCTCGGGCAGCAGCCGCGCCCACTGCCGGGACTCGAGCTTCATCCGCTCCACCATCCCCTCCAGGCCGATCTGCTCGCGCATCCAGCGCTCCAGGATGGGCTTGGCGGTGACCCACAGATCCAGGTCGGGGTCGAGCTGCCGGCCCAGGCCCTCGATGTTCAGCAAGGTCTTCTGCAACAGCACCAGCTGCGGCTGGATCTCCACGTTGAAGCGCCGCGAGGCCTGGAACAGGCGCATCAGCACCAGGCCGAGCGAGATCTCCTTGAGCGGCCGGTCGAACACCGGCTCGCAGCAGGCCCGCACCGCGCCTTCGAGCTCCTCGACGCGGGTGCTCGCCGGCACCCATCCCGATTCCACGTGCAGCTCGGCCACCCGGCGGTAGTCGCGCCGGAAGAAGGCCAGGAAGTTCTGCGCCAGGTAGTTCTTGTCGAAGTCCGACAGCGTGCCCACGATGCCGAAGTCCAGCGCGATGTAGCGGTTGAAGTCCGGCCCCGAGTCGCCCACCAGGATGTTGCCCGGGTGCATGTCGGCGTGGAAGAAGCCGTGCCGGAACACCTGGGTGAAGAAGATCTCCACGCCGTCGCGCGAGAGCTTCTTCAGGTCGATGCCGGAAGCGCGCATCCGCTCGATCTGGCCGATCGGGATGCCGCGCATCCGCTCCATGGTCAGCACTTCGGTCGAGCACCAGTCCCAGAACATCTCGGGCACCCGCAGCAGCGGCGACTTCTCGAAGTTGCGCCGCAGCTGGGTGGCGTTGGCCGCCTCGCGGATCAGGTCGAGCTCGTCGTGCAGGTACTTGTCGAACTCGTCGATGACATCGAGCGGGCGCAGCCGGCGGGCGTCGGCCGAGACCTTGACCAGCAGCGTGCCGGCGGTGCGCAGCAGCTCCAGGTCGCGCTCGATCACCGGCGCCATGTTGGGCCGCAGCACCTTGACCGCGACCTCGCGGCCGTCCTTCAGCCGGGCGAAGTGGACCTGGGCGATCGAGGCCGAGGCCACCGGCTTGCGGTCGAAGTCGTCGAAGAGCTCGTCGATCGGCTTGCCCAGGCCCTTCTCGATGGCCTTGACCGCCAGCTCGCCCGGGAAGGGCGGCACCCGGTCCTGCAGAAGCGCCAGCTCGTCGGCGATGTCGGGCGGCAGCAGGTCGCGTCGGGTGGACAGCACCTGGCCGAACTTGACGAAGATCGGGCCCAGGCTCTCGAGCGCCTCGCGCAGGCGCTGGCCGCGCGGCGCCTGCAGCTTGCGGCCCAGGTGGAGCAGCCGCACCGCCCGCAGCAGCCACGGCGAGCGGAACGAAGCCGCCGCCCCGGAGGCGGCGATTTCGTCCAGGCCGTGACGCCAGGCGACGTAGAGGATCTTGACGAGTCGGACGATGCGCACCGGCGGATTGTAGCGACCGGCCGGGCGCCGGCCGGATTGCCCGCGCGGCGCGCTGCGGCTCGCGCGCTAGAAGCGGTAGCCGAGCTCGGCGTAGACGGTACGGCCGGGCTGCCGGTACTGCACGAAGTACTCGCGGTCGGTCAGGTTGTCGACGGCCAGGCTGACGCTCCAGTGCCGGTCGAAGCGCCAGCCGGCCCGCGCGGCCACCAGCGTGTAGGCGTCGTAGGCGCCGAACACGCCCTCGACCGTGTCGCGGTTCATGTCGTCGCCCGACGGGAACACGTGGCCCACGTGCCTCGCCACCAGCAGGCCGGTGAACGGGCCGCGCTCGTACTCCAGGCCCACCGACCAGGCGGTGCGCGGCACGTCGGTCAGGTTCTTGCCGACCATGGCCGGATTGGAGTCGTTGCGGCTGATCTCGTAGCGGAAGTGATGCGTGTACGCGCCGAAGGCGCGCAGGCCGCGAACGCCGGTGGGCCAGCGCACGCTCGCCTCGATGCCGTCGACGTCGGCCTCGCCCACGTTCTGGGCGATGGTGCGGGTGACCAGCGGCGTGCTGGTCGGCAGGCCCACGCGGTAGATCAGGTCGAGCAGGTGCTGCCGGTACACGGTGACCGACGCGCTGCCGCCGCCGGTGAAGGCCATGTCGGCGCCGAGCTCGAAGGCGCGCACCCGCTCGGGCTCCAGCGTGGGGGAGGGCTCGTAGACCAGGGTCTGCGCGCCGATGCCCACGACCGTCAGGCCGTACATGTCGAACAGCGAAGGCGGCCGGAAGCCCTGGCCATAGGATGCGCGCAGCGACAGGCCGGGCCGCGCCTGCCAGACCAGCGCGAGCTTGGGGCTGAACTGGTCGAAGCTGCGGTCGGGGTACTGCGCGTCCAGCAGCGGCGGCGTGCTCTGGAAGGCGCGGCCCTCGGTCTCGAAGCGGTCGTAGCGCCCGCCGACGTAGGCGGTCACCTTGTCGCTCAGGAAATGCTCGCTCTGCAAGAAGAGCGCGGTGTTCCTCGAGCTGCCCCCGTCGGCGTTCATGATGCCGGTGCTGCTGTCGTCGTCGCGCCAGACGGAGAGCCCGACCACCTGCCGGTCGAGGCGGCTGCGGTTGAGCGCCACGCCGGTCGTCAGGATCCAGGTATCGGACATCGGCTTGCGCAGCGAGACCTCGCCGTCGATGCGCCGGTTGGGCTGGTCGGTCAGGCTGCCCGGGCCGGCATCGTAGGTGGCCCGGCCGGCCGCGGCCTGCGAGAAGAACAGGTTGTTGCGCAGCGTGGCGATCTGCGCCCGCAGCAGGCTGCCGCTCTCCAGGCGGTGCTCGCCCCGGAGGAAGACGCGGACGTCGCGCTCGCCGGCCGGCGTGGCGGTCAGCCAGTCCGTCTCGGCCAGCGTGAGCCTGCGCGTGACGCCGCCGTCGTCGAAGCGCACGGTCCCGGAATAGATGCCGGCGCCGGTCGCGTCCTGCAGGAAGCTGGCGGGTCTCGAGTAGCCGACCGAGTAGTCGGCCCAGCCCACGCCGCCGACCAGCTTGGTGGCGCTGGACGGCGAGTAGTGCAGGCTCAGTTGTGCGTTGTTCTGCGACCACGGCCGCGCGCCCTGCGTGCCCACCCAGTAGCGCGGGCTGCCGTCGGGATCCGAAGTTGGGCGCACGCCGGTGACCAGGATGTCGGTCGGCAGCGGGGCCTGACTCCGGGCCAGCGGCTTGACGACGTAGCTGCTGTCCGGGTCGCCCTCGCTCTCGCGGTAGGACGCCGAGAAGACGATGCCGAGCCCGCCCTCGTAGCGCTTGCGGTGCAGCAGCGACGCGCCGCGCTGGCCGAGGTTGCCCAGGCCGGCGCGCAGTTCGGTGACCGGCTCGTCGGGGCTGCCGGTGAGGAAGTTGACGACGCCGCCCATCGCCGAGCCGCCGTAGAGCGCCGAATAGGGTCCGCGGACCACCTCGACCTGCTCGATGCTGCCGAAGGGAATGCCGGCCACGTTGATGCCGCCGGTCAGCGCGTTGTTCACCGGCTGCCCGTCGATCATCACCAGCGTGCGCGGCGTGCGCGGAATGCCGCGCAGCGACAGCACGCCCTGGCCGGTGCCGGGGTAGGCGGCGCCCATCGCGGCGCCGCGGATGTACAGGCCCGGCACGTCGGCGAGCGCGTCGCCCAGCCGCACCGGGGCGCGGACTGCGAGTTCCTCGTCCTCGACCACGCTGACGCTGGCGGGCACGCCGAGCGCTTCGGCCGGCGAGCGCGTGGCGGTGACCACGACCGCGCCGAGCCCGCTGCCGCCCGCCTCCGAGGATTGGGCGACAGGCGCCGGCTGTTCCGCCGCCTGGGCGAGCGGCGCCGGCGGCTCGGCGGCCTGCTGCGCCTGGGCCGCCGAGAGCAGGGAGAGCGCCGCGCCTGCGGCGATCGCGCGCAGGGCCGGTTTGTGCGCTGCATGATGGCTCCTGCCCAGTGCCGGAGGCATGATGGAAAGAGCGGAACGAGCGGGACGGGCGGTCAGGGGAGGCAGTTCGTGAGCGCTGGCGGATTGCGTCGATTTCGGCACGGATTCACCGTTTCGTTGTTGTCGGGGAGCAGGCGTCACTGTACTTGTCGAAAACCGGCGGCGTACTTGCGTTGAATCAATGCGGCCGGCGCGGTTGCGGCAAAGAATGGCGCCATTGATGCAGCGCAAAAGCATATTTACAGGGTCCGACAAACCAAGGGACCAACAAGGAGAAGCCAGATGAAGGCACGAATCAAGTGGTTGCCCGTTGCAGCAGTCGTCGCGGGCGTGTTCGCCGCGGCGCCGTCCATCGGATGGGCGCAGAGCCACAAGAAGGAAGTCACCGAGCCCGAGATTCGCTACCAGGCAGGCAGCTCGCCGCTGGCCGGCCAGGAGATGCACCAGAACATCAACCCGAAGGCCCCGCCGATGACCAAGGCGGAGTTCGACAAGGCGCGGCAGATCTACTTCGAGCGCTGCGCCGGCTGCCACGGCGTGCTGCGCAAGGGCGCCACCGGCAAGCCCCTCACGCCCGACATCACGCTCGAGCGCGGCACCGAGATCCTCAAGACCTTCATCAAGTACGGCTCACCGGCCGGCATGCCCAACTGGGGCACCTCGGGCGACCTGAACGATGACGAAGTCGACCTGATGGCGCGCTACATCCAGCAGGAGCCGCCCACGCCGCCCGAGTTCGGCATGGAGGACATGAAGAAGACCTGGACGGTCCTCGTGCCTCCCGAGAAGCGCCCAAGAAGAAGATGAACAACTGGGACATCAGCAACATCTTCTCCGTCACGCTGCGCGACACCGGCGAGGTCGCGCTGATCGACGGCGCGTCCAAGAAGATCATCAACATCGTCAAGACCGGCTACGCGGTGCACATCTCGCGCACCTCGGCCTCGGGACGCTACCTGTTCGTGATCGGCCGTGACGCCAAGATCAACCTGATCGACCTGTGGATGGAGAAGCCCGACAACGTCGCCGAGATCCGGATCGGCCTCGAGGCGCGTTCGGTCGAGACCTCCAAGAACAAGAAGTTCGAGGACAAGTACGCGATCGCCGGTGCCTACTGGCCGCCGCAGTACGTGATCATGAAGGGCGACACGCTCGAGCCGCTGAAGATCCAGAGCACCCGCGGCATGACGGTGGACACGCAGGACTACCACCCCGAGCCGCGCGTGGCCTCGATCGTTGCAGTGCACGAGAAGCCCGAGTTCATCGTCAACGTGAAGGAAACCGGCAAGATCCTGGTCGTCGACTACAGCGACATCAACAGCCTGAAGACGACCGAGATCGGCGCCGCGCGCTACCTGCACGACGGCGGCTGGGACGCGAGCAAGCGCTACTTCATGGTGGCGGCGAACAACTCGAACAAGATCGCGGCGGTGGACAGCAAGACGAACAAGCTGGCCAGCCTTATCGAAGTCGGGAAGATCCCGCACCCGGGTCGCGGCGCCAACTTCGTCGATCCCAAGCACGGTCCCGTCTGGGCCACCGGTCACCTCGGCGACGAGACCATCGCGCTGATCGGCACCGATCCGGCCAAGCATCCGAAGAGCGCCTGGAAGGTCGTGCGCAGCCTGAAGGCCCAGGGCGGCGGCAACCTGTTCATCAAGACGCACCCGAAGTCGAGCAACCTGTGGGTCGACACGCCGCTGAACCCGGATCCGAAGATCTCGCAGTCGGTCGCGGTGTTCGACCTGAAGAACCTCGACAAGCCCTTCGAGGTGCTGCCGATCGGCGACTGGGCCGGCGTGGGCGAAGGCGCCAAGCGGATCACCCAGCCCGAGTACAACAAGGCGGGCGACGAGGTCTGGTTCTCGGTGTGGAGCGCGAAGAACCAGGAGTCGGCGATCGTGGTCGTCGACGACAAGACCCGCAAGCTGAAGGCGGTGATCAAGGATCCGAAGCTGATCACGCCCACCGGCAAGTTCAACATCTACAACACGCAGCACGACGTCTACTGATCGACGGTTCGTGACACAGTCTCCTCGTGAGCTTAGGGCGGCCTCTGGCCGCCCTTTTTTCAATTCAGGCGCCTTGCGGATCGGTTGCCGTGGCGCGGCACGCATCCTGCTCGGCGCAGCGTGCATCGTTTTCGGCGCAGCGCTGGTCGCGAGATCGGCCGGGGCGCTCGCCGCGCAAGGCAGGGGACCCGCGTCGGGGGCGCCGGCGCCCGCAGGCGCCGGAGACTGGGTGCTCGCCCCGGGCGATGGCGGACGAAGCCTGGCCCTGCTCGAGTGCTCGGGCGGCCGCGAGCTGGCCCGCAAGGCGCTGGACGCGCGGCTCGCCGCGCCGCCCCTGTCGTCGGGGGCGCGCGCGTGGCTGCTTGGCGCAGACGGTCGCCTGCGGGTCCTGGCCTTGCCCGCGATGCGGGAGATCGCCTCGCGTCCGGACATGCCGGTGCGTGCGCGGCTTGCGTGGTCGGGTGCCGAGGCGGGGCTGGTCGCGGTGGGCGGAGAGGGGCGCGACGCACTGCGCATCCTCGACGCCGAGACCCTGGCCGACGTGCACCGCTATCCGCTCGACGCGCCGATCGTGGTGGCGGCGCTCGCGAACGTGCCGGGCCGGGCAAGCTTCCTGGTCGGGTTGGCCGAGCCGGCGACGCCCGCCGAGGTCTGGGAGCTGGCCTACTCGCCCGACGCGCCGCCGGTGCTCAAGGGCTTGGTGCACGACTACCGGATGGGCGAGGCGGTGGCCCTGCCCGGGCGCTTCACGCCGCGCGTGGCGCCGGTGGCGTCGCCGACCGCGCAGTTGCTGCCCGGGCCGGTGCCCTACGAATGGCTGCGAATCGACACGACCGGCACGGCCTCGGTGCTGCACCTCGAGGTGCGGCGCGAGATCGCAGGCCTGCGCGAGGAGGGCGAGTGGCTTGCCGCGGCCTGGCGCGGCACGGGCGGCCGCGGCTGGCTGCTGGGCCTGCGCGACGCGACGGAGCTCCGGCGCCTCGAGTCCGGCGCCTGGCGACGAAGTCCGCCGAAGCCCCTGCCGGGCCGGCTGATGGCCATACTGCCCTTCGGGGACCTGAGCGGCGCGGCGCTGGCGCTGGCGACCGACGGCGGCGCCGCGCTGGCGAAGATCGACGGCGACTCGCTTGCCGTGCGGCGCGGAGTGACCATTGCCGGCACCAACGCGGCGCTCGTCAGCCTCGCAGTGTCCGCCGACGGGCGCTGCGTTGCGTTGCTCGACGGCGACGGCCGATGGCTGGGGGCAGTGCGGCGCGGCGAGTGAAGCCCGCCGCCGGCGTGCCGCGCCAGGCTCAGAGCGCGCCGAGCAGCGGAACCGACTTGTATCGCGCGGCCCAGACGATCGCGCCGAACAGGGCGATCGCCGCCGCGCCGGCCGCGATCCGGACGCCGCGGGTGCGGCCGCGCTTGAGCGCGATCGTGCCCAGCACGATGTACACGATCAGGCCGATCACCTTGAAGCCCAGCCAGCCCACCGACCAGGGCGCGATGCCCGCCTGCACCGCCAGCAGGATCGCGCTGGCCAGCAGGATCGTGTCCACGATGTGCGGCAACACTTTCGCGGCGCGCGATTGCAGGCGCGGCGATCCGGCGATCATCCAGGCGTAGCGCAGCGCGAAGCCGGCGATGCTGATCGTTGCGGCGGTGGCGTGAAGGTGCTTGAGGGTGGTGTAGTCGAGCATGGGCGAATGCTAACGCGCGTTCGGCCGTGCCTTGGTGTGCTCGCTCACCTACTCGGCGTCGGCGATGCTGCGGGTGATCCGCGGCGGCTCCTCGCCGATGTGCATGGACAGCCGGCGGTCGCGCAGCAGTTCGTCGGAGTAGGTGAGGCGGTCGAAGTGGCGCACGTGCTCCAGCCAGGATTCGTCGATCATGTACTCGATGAAGCGGCCGGGATCCTTCACGTCGCGGAACAGTTCCCAGGACAGCGCCCCGCGGCTCAGGCGCCGGCGCCCGGTTTCCTGCATCACGCGGCGGAACTCGTCGGCGGTTGCCGGGTCGATCCGGTACTCGATCGTGGTGAGCACCGGGCCGTCGCGCGGGTCGAACTCCCAGCCAGGCACCGGCGGCGTGAACAGGCGCGACGGAGTGAGGTCCTCGGCCGCGTTGCCGCCGAGCTTCATGTCGCGGGTGAGCCAGGCGGCCAGCACGCCGACCACCGCGGCCAGCGTCACGCTGGTGCGCAGGTCGGTCACGGTGGCGACCTGGCCCCAGACCGCGGCGCCGAGCGCGCCGCCGCCCATGATCCCCATCTGGAAGGTGGACATGCCGCGCGCGCGCACCCAGTCCGGCAGCGACAGCTGCGCGGACACCGAGATCGTGTTGGCGACGGTCAGCCAGGCGATGCCGCTGACGAACATGGCCGGGATGGCCACCCACAGGTTCGGCGCGAAGACGACCACGACCATCAGCACCGCCAGCACCGAGCTTCCGGCGAGCACCACCCGGTCGTGCGGGTACTTGCGCCGCCAGCGCGGGATCAGCATGGCCGAGACGATCGCGCCGGCGCCCATCGAGGCCAGCAGGACCGTGAAGGTGCCGGCCGAGCCGCCCGGCATCTGCATGGCGATCAGCGGCAACAGCGCGAGCAGCGCGGTGGACTGCGCGAAGAACAGGAAGATCCGGGTGAGCGCCGCCCGCATCGCCGGCGACTTGCGCACGTACTGCACGCCGACCCGCATCGCCCCGAGGAAGCGCTCGCCGGGCAGCGAGCTGGTGGTCTTGCGCTCGCGGCGCCAGGTGAGGATGGCCAGTCCGGCCACGATCGACAGCACCGCGTTCAGCACGAAGACCCAGGCGGTTCCCGCGCCGGCGATCAGCGCGCCGGCCACGATGGGCCCGATGATCCGCGAGGCATTCATGCCCACGCCGTTGAGCGCCAGCGCCTGCGGAAGCTGGCTGCGCGGCACCAGCTCCGGGATCAGCGCCGAGTAGACCGGCCAGCGCAGCGCCAGCCCGATGCCGTTGGCGAACACCAGGAGCAGCAGCAGCGTCGGGTTGATCGCGCCCGACACGATGGCCAGGCACAGCAGCGTGGCCGAGCAGGCCACCCAGAACTGGGTGACCATGAAGAAGCGCCGCCGGTCGACGATGTCGGCCAGCGCCCCGCTGGGCAGGCCCAGCATGAAGACCGGCAGCGTGGACGCCGTCTGCACCAGCGCGACCATGACCGGCGAGGTGGTGAGCGAGGTCATCAGCCAGGCGGCCGCGACGTCGTTCATCCACATGCAGGTGTTGGCGATCACCCAGACCAGCCACAGCCTGCGGAACACCGGCTCGAAGAGCGGCGCCCAGGGCGAGGAGGATGTCCTGGCGGCGGAAGGGTCGGCGGCGGTCACGGCGGGCCGGAGTTCAGCGCGCGACCATGGCCTGCGGCAGCGCGAGGACGATGTCCGGGAACACGCTGATCAGCACCGTGGCGACGACCATCACCATGAAGAAGGGGAAGCTGTAGCGCGCGACGGTGAAGATGTCCTTGCCGGTGAGGTTCTGCACCACGAAAAGGTTGAATCCCACCGGCGGCGTGATCTGCGCCATCTCGATGACCAGGATCGCGTAGATGCCGAACCACAGCAGGTCGATGCCGGCCGCCTGCACCGCGGGCAGGATCACCGAGGTGGTGAGCAGCACGATCGAGATGCCGTCGAGCACGCAACCCAGCAGCACGAAGAACACGGTGAGCGTGACCAGCAGCGCCCAGGCCGGCAGCTTCATCGCCACGATCCAGTCGGCGATCGCGGCGGGCAGGCCGGTGAAGCTCATCGCCGACGTCAGGTAGGCGGCGCCCAGCAGGATGAAGAAGATCATGCACGAGGTGCGCACCGCGCCGAACAGGCTCTCCTTGAGCGTGACCGCGTTGAGCGAGCCGGAGAAGGCGGCGATCAGCAGGGCGCCGACCACGCCGACCGCGGCCGCTTCGGTGGCGGTGGCGATGCCGGCGTAGATCGAGCCGATCACGCCCGCGATCAGCAGCAGCACCGGAATCAGCCGGCGCGAGGCGCGCAGCTTCTCGCCGAGGCTCATGTCCGCCTCGGGCTCCGGAATCTTGTCCTTGTTCATCAGCGACCAGATCGCCAGGTAGCCGGAGAACAGCGCGAGCAGCAGCAGCCCCGGCAGGATGCCCGCGATGAACAGCCGCGCCACCGAGATCTGCGCGGCCACGCCGTAGACGATCATGATGATCGACGGCGGGATCAGCAGGCCCAGCGTGCCGGAGCCGGCCAGCGAGCCCAGCGAGACCGACTCGGGGTAGCCGCGCGCCTCGAGCTCCGGCAGCGAGATGCGGCCGATCGTGGCGGCGGTGGCTGCCGATGAGCCGCTGACCGCGGCGAAGATGCCGCAGCCCAGCACGTTGACGTGCAGCAGGCGGCCGGGCAGGCGACCCACCCAGGGCGAGAGCCCGGCGAACATGTCGTCCGAAAGCTTGGTGCGGAAGAGGATCTCGCCCATCCAGATGAACAGCGGCAGCGCCGTCATGGTCCAGCTGGCGCCCGATGTCCAGGCGTTGGTGGCGAGGATCGAGCCGGCCGGCGCGCCGGCGAAGAATTCCATCGCGATCACGCCGACCGCGATCAGCGCGGGCGCCACCCACACGCCCAGGCCGAGGAAGAGGAAGAGCGCGCCCAGCAGTGCGAGACCGACCCAGAGCAGGTCCATCATTCCCCCGGGCTTTCGTTGCCGGTTTCGAACTGGCGGCCGCGAACCACGCAGACGAGCCGCTCCGCGAAGGCCAGCGCGAGCAGCGCGGTGCCCGCGACCATCGACGACTGCGGCACCCAGAGCGGCAGCGCGAGCAGGCCGGGCGAGACTTCCTTGAAGCGCCAGCTCTCGACCACGTAATGGGCGCTGTGCCAGGCCAGGTAGGCCGCGATCGCGAGCCCGATGGCGCTGGCCAGCACCTCGATGCCGTGGTGCAGGGACCTGGGCAGCAGGCTCAGCGCCGAGGTGACCCGGATGTGCGCGCCCGAGTGCAGCGCGTAGGGCAGGCCGAAGAAGCCCGACGCCGCCATCGCCCAGGCGGCGAATTCGTCGGAGTCGGGCACCATCGTGCCGAGACTGCGGGCGACGATCTGCGCGAGGATCAGCGCGCAGATCGCCACCAGGCTGATCGCCGACAGCCAGCCGGAGAGGCGGTACAGCCCGTGAAGCAGCCTCATGTCGCGATGCGCGCCGGGATCACTTGGCCGCGTCGAGCACGGCCTTGCCGTCGGCGCCGGCCTTCTTCAGCCACTCCTCGGCCATGGTCGCGCCGATCTTGCCGAGCTCGGCCTCGACCGCGGCGGGCGCCGGTCCGACTTCCATGCCGTTCTTCTTCAGCGTGGCCACCAGCTCGTCGGTCTTGGTGCGGGCCAGCTCCCAGCCGCGCTTCTCGGCGCGCTCGGCGGCCGCCAGGACCGCCTTCTGGGCGTCGGGCGACAGCTTGGCGAAGGCGCGGGCGTTCACCATGGTGACGTTCTTCGGGATGAAGGCCTTCACGTCGTAGTAGTACTTGGAGAAGTCCCAGGCCTGCGTGTCCACGCCGGTGGCCGGCGAGGTGATCATCGCCTCGATCAGGCCGGTGCCGAAGGCCTGCGGCACGTCGCCGGAGTTGACCGTGGCCGGCACGGCGCCCATCAGCTCGGCCAGCCGGGCGGTGGCGGCGTTGTAGGCGCGGAACTTCATGCCCTTGAAGTCGGCCATGCTGGCGACCGGCTTCTTGGTGTAGATGCTCTGCGGCGGCCAGGGCACGCTGTACAGCAGCTTGATGCCCTGCTTCTCGAGGCGGGCGGAGAGCTTCTCGCGGCTGGCCTGCCAGAGCTTCCAGGCGGCGTCGAAGTCGCGCGCCAGCAGCGGCACGGCGTCCACCTCGTAGATCGGGTCCTCGTTGCCGAGGAAGGAGATCAGCATGTCGCCGACCTGGACCTGGCCGGTCTGGACCGCGCGCTTGACCTCCTGGCGCTTGAACAGCACCGAGTTCGAGTGCACCTTGATCTCGACCTCGCCCTTGGTCGCCTTGTTGACGTCCTCGGCGAACTCCCGGGCAGTGACGGTGATGTAGTTGCCGTCGGGCTGTTCGGCCGACAGGTTCCAGCGTTCGGCGGCCTGGGCGGTGGTGGCGCACAAGGCCAGGGCCGCCATGGCGGGCAGCGTGTAGCGACGAATCGGGTTCATCAGCGGAGCTCCTTCGGTTGTCGGTTGCGGGATTGTGAAGGGATCAGGCGCCGAGGCGCCAGAGCATCCTGAAGGCGTAGACGCCTTCGGGCGTCACGCCGAGCGCCCCGGCCAGCGCCTTCGCGCGGTCGAGGGCAGCCTCGGCTTGCGTGGCCTCGATGGTCACCATCATATCGGCCGGCGCCGGCGGCGTGTTGGGCGTGACCGGCGAGGACAGCCCCGAATCGGTGCGCAGCACCGAAGCGCGCACGATGTGATCCTCGCGCGCGACGCTGGAGAGCGCATCGCGCAGCGCCGCCATGTCGGCGCCGCCTTCCGGGATCACGAAAGCGGCCAGCGCGCCGCCTTCGCCGCCCGGCTCGCCGAGCTCGAGCGCGAGCTCGCCGACGCGCCGCTGCGTGCCGCGCATCCGCTCGAAGTTGCGAAGCGACCATTCGGTCTGGTTCGCGAAGGCCTTGCGGTAGGGCTCGCTGCGAAAGACGTCGAGCGTGTCGGTGTAGTACAGGGCGAGCCAGGGGCGCGGGCAGTCGCCGATCGCCTGGAAGCGGCGGGCCGACTGGAAGCCGGGGATCGCGACGCGCTCCTGCATGTGCTCGCGGTCGTACCAGCGGTTGAAGTCGAGCTCGAACGCCGGGTCGACGTCGGTCCAGATGCAGAGCTGGGCGCGGGCTTGGGTCATGGCGGGAGAAACCTGTCGGGAGTGGATCAACGGCGCCCATTATCAGGCCGGAGACCCGGCCGGAGTCCGATCGCCCGCACGGCGATGCGAGTGAGCTGGGCCACGATCTCGTCCTGGCCGAAGCGGCCGGCCGGACGGTACCACGCGTAGAGAAAGCCCGGTATGCCGGCGACGGCCAGTGCGGTGACCTTGGCGTCGTCGAAGTCGGCCCGGCCGTCGCGGCGGGCCTGCTCCAGCAGCGAGGCGGTCTTCGCGTAGAAGCCGTTGGCCAGGCGCTTCGCGGCCTTGCGATAGCCGGCGCCGTAGACCTGGGGCTCGCGGTAGGGCAGCGTGGCGGCCGGGTGGTGCGCCACGGTGGCGCGGATCAGCTTCTCCAGGCCCTCGGCCAGCTTCAGGTGGGCAGGCCGCGTGTCGCCCGGATCGAAGTCCATCGCGGTCAGGCATTCCACGGTCGGCCGCCAGGAAATGGCCTCGAACAGCTCGAGCTTGTCGCGGAAGTAGTAGTAGACGAAGGGCTTGGTCACGCCCAGCTCGCGCGCGATCAGCGCGATCGTCGTGCTGGCGTAACCGTGCTCGAAGAAGAGCCGCGCGGCCACGGCCATGATGCGCTCGCGCTTCTCGTCGGTGCCGGCGGTGGCGAAGGCCTGGCGGCCGGTGGCCGTGCCCGGCGCAGGCGCGCGCGACCGCCCGGCGCGCGGCGCGGCGAGGTCCGTAGCAGATGACCCGGTTCTACTCATCGGTAGAATTGTGGCATCCTTTGACCGACGCATCCAATCCCCCCGGCGGAGACCTCCCATGACTGGCACAGGCGCCCCCAGGCCGCTGCACGAATACCTGCGCGATCACGCCCGCGCGCGACCCGCCCACCCTGCGGTCCTCTGGTACGGCGCGGCGCTGAGTTACGGCGAGCTCGACCGCCTGAGCGACGGATTCGCCGCGCGGCTTGCAGAGCTGGGCGTGCGCAAGGGCGAGCCGGTGGCGCTCTTCATGCAGAACTGCCCGCAGTACCTGATCGCGCACTACGGCATCCAGAAGCTCGGCGCGATCGTCTGCCCCTGCGGGCCGCTCAACAAGGAGCACGAACTGCAGTACCAGCTCGACGACCTCGGCGCGCGGGTGATCGTGGCGGCGGCGCCGCTGATGCCGGTGGTCGACAAGGTGCGGCCGGCCACCGCGCTGGAGCACGTGTTCGTGGTGCGCTACGCCGACCTGCTGCCGGAGGTCCCGTCGATCGACCTGCCTGAGGAACTCGCGCGCGAGCGCTCGGAACTCGCGCAGGAGCTCGCGCAGCGGCGCGCGATTCCCTCGCAGCCGAATGCGATCCCGGAAGGCGCCGAGGACTTCCTCGCAGCCGCGCGCAGCGGCGCGGTGCCGCCGGCGGTCGAGGTGGCCATGGACGACATCGCGCTGATGACCTACACCTCGGGCACGACCGGCTTGCCCAAGGGCGCGATGCTGAGCTTCGACAACGCGCTCTACAAGACCGAGGCGTCCTGCGACATCTACCGCGTAGGCGCCGGCGACACGATGCTGGCGATCGCGCCGCTCTATCACATCGCCGGCATGCTGATGGGCGTGAACATGACCGTGTACGCGGGCGCCACCACCGTGCTGCTCTATCGCTTCGACCCGAAGGCCGCGCTGCAGGCGATCGCCCGCCATCGCGTGACCTGGTGGTACAGCATCGCGCCGATGAACGTGGCTGCGATGCAGGTGCCGGGCGCGAAGGAATTCGACCTGGCCAGCCTGAGGATGAACCCGGTGACCAGCTTCGGGATCGCGTTCACCGAGGCGCTGGCGAGCCAGTGGCGCGAGTTCGCGCCCAACTGCCTGAGCTACGAGGCGGCCTACGGCCTGTCCGAGACGCACACGATGGACACCGCGATGCCGCCGGACGCGATCCGCTGGGGCACGCACGGCAAGCCGGTGCCCGACAACGAAGTGCGCATCGTCGATCCGGACAGCGGCCGCGAGATGCCGGCCGGCGAACCGGGCGAGATCACGATCCGCGGCCGCGGCGTGTTCAAGGGATACTGGAAGAAGCCCGAGGCCACCGCCAAGACCCTGCGCGAGGGCTGGGTCCACACCGGCGACATGGGGCGGGTGGACGCCGACGGCTACCTCACCTTCATGGGCCGCTTCAAGGAGATGATCAAGGTCTCCGGCTACAGCGTGTTCCCGGAAGAGGTGGAGTCGATCCTGATCCGGCACCCGGCGATCGCGCAGGCCGGCGTGATCGGCGTGCCCGATCCCGAGAAGGGCGAGATCGTGAAGGCCTTCGTGGTGCTGAAGCCAGGCCTGCCCGAGGCCGGGCGGCCCACCGAGGCGGACATCGTTGCCTGGGCGCGCGAGAACATGGCGGTGTACAAGGCGCCGCGCCAGGTGGCCTTCCGCGACTCGCTGCCGGCCACCGGCGCCGGCAAGATGCTGCGCCGCCTGCTGAAGGACGACTGATGCCGACGTGCGGCCGACGCCGAAGGACGACCCTCGCGTGAACAAGCTGAACAAGCTCCTGATTGCCAACCGCGGCGAGATCGCGCTGCGCATCCTGCGCGCCGCGCGCGACCTGGGCATCGCCACGGTGGCGATCCATTCGCGCGACGACGCGGACTTGCCTCACCTGGAACTCGCCGACGAGCGGGTGGCGCTCGACGCGAGCGGGCCGGGCGCCTACCTGGATATCGCGGCGATCGTCGACGCGGCCTCGCGCACCGGTTGCGACGCGGTCCACCCCGGCTACGGCTTTCTGAGCGAGCGGCCGGAGTTCGCGGCGGCCTGCGCGCGCGCCGGGCTGGTCTTCGTGGGCCCCACGGTGGCCCAGCTCGAGCTGTTCGGGGACAAGGCGGCGGCGATCGATCACGCCCGCCAGTGCGGCGTGCCGGTCATGCCGTCGACGCGCGGCGGGGCCACGCTGGCCGAGATCGAGGCCTTCTTCGATGTCCGGCCCGACATCGTGATCAAGGCGGTCGGCGGCGGCGGCGGGCGCGGGATGCGCGCAGTCACCTCGCGCGAGGCATTGGCCGAGGCCTACGCTCGCTGCACCTCGGAGGCGCGCGCGGCCTTCGGGCTCGACGCGGTCTATGCCGAGCGCCTGATCGCGCGCGCCCGTCACGTGGAAGTCCAGGTGGTCGGGGACGGGCACGCGGCGATCGCGCTGGGCGAGCGCGACTGCACGCTGCAGCGCCGCTTCCAGAAGCTGGTCGAGATCGCGCCCAGCCCGGTACTGTCGCCGGCGCTGCGCGAGCGGATCGTCGAGGCGGCGCTGCGCATGGCGCGCGAGGCCGGCTATCGCAGCCTGGGCACCTTCGAGTTCCTGGTGGACGAGGGCCCCGACCCGGAGCTGCCCTTCGTGTTCATCGAGGCCAACCCGCGCCTGCAGGTCGAGCACACGATCACCGAGGCGGTCACCGGGGTCGACCTGGTGGCGGTGCAGCTCGGCATCGCGGCCGGCCGCTCGCTGCGCGAGGTCGGGCTCGATCCGATGCGCCCGCCGCGGCCCGAGGGCTTCGCCATCCAGTTCCGGATCAACGCCGAGACGCTCGACGCGCAGGGGCTGGCGCGGCCTGCCGCCGGGCGGCTCGAGCGCTTCGACCTGCCTTCCGGTCCCGGCGTGCGGGTGGACACCCACGGGCGTCCCGGCTACGCGCCCTCGCCCAACTTCGACACGCTGCTCGCCAAGCTGATCGTGTCGGCGCGCGGCGACTTCGCCGAGACCCTGAGGCGCGGGCAGCGGGCGCTGGCCGAGACGCGGATCGCGGGCATCGCCACCAACCTGCACCTGCTGCGCGCGCTGGCCGAGCGCGAGGAGTTCGCCACGCAGGCGGTGCACACGCGGCACGTGGAGGCCATCCTGGCGCCGCTGCTGGCGCGCGCCGATGTGCTGGCCGTGGGCCCGGGCCTGGGCCAGGGCGCCTGGGGCCGTTCCCTGCTGGAGGCGGCGCTGGCCTCCGGCAAGCCGGCGGTCCTGGATGCCGATGCCCTCAACCTGATCGCCGCCCGGCCGCGGGCGCTGCCGCAGGCGATCCTGACCCCGCATCCGGGCGAGGCCGGCCGCCTGCTCGGCCTGGACAGCCAGGCGGTGCAGGCCGATCGTTTCGCCGCCGCCGAGGCCCTGGCCG
>JRYH01002983.1_pt1 | contig 18320 bp, 19 predicted proteins | sample 235351 | NCBI WGS metagenome assembly JRYH01 (sample SAMN03074221, study PRJNA261480) | activated sludge metagenome | biome: Wastewater Treatment Plant; feature: Wastewater; material: Activated sludge; isolation source: activated biomass of a wastewater treatment plant treating wastewater... ... | reverse complement strand
GGCGATGTCACCGATTGTAAAAATGCCGAATTGCATTGCTGAAGCTCCTCTAACTCTAGATGCGATTTTGCAGGATCAACGCTCGCTGGCCGGCTGTGGCTCGAAGCGTGCCTTCGAGCATCGGGGCCAGGAGGGTGGAGGCGATGGCGGCGGCGCCGAGGAACGCGGCTCCCGACGTCCAGCCATAGGCTTCGATCGCGGATCCAACGGCGACCGGGCCGACAAGCTGCCCGAGATTGCTTCCCTGCATGAGTAGGCCCATCGTCATCGGCGCCAGCGTTGGACGTGGCGAAAGAATTGGAACGGACGAGATCAGCGTTGCGGGGATCAGCCCGCCGATTGCCGAGAACAGGACACAGAGCGCGACCGTCGTCGTGTCGTCAGATGGCACGAGGAAAACCCACGCCCCGGAGGCCCCCATCAGGAGAGCGGCGACAATGACCAGGCGGCCGCGGCTCGTTCCGCGAGACAACAAACTGCCGGCCGTCATATTGCCCGCGACGTTGGCGAGCGTAATGAGGGCGCTGAGGACACCAGCCGTGCCAAGAGAGATGTTCAGGCGTTCGACGAGCAGGATCGGCAAGAAGCTGAACAGCGTGAACATCATCAGGTTGTAGAGGCCGAAAATAGCGAAGAGTAACGCGGGCCCACGGCTTCTCACCGTGAGGGAGACGTCCTCACCGAAGCTGCCTTTGATGTCGTAAGTCATGGTCTGTGCCGGCGGTACGGTCGCGGTGATCGACAGCAAGCTGAGCAGCGCGAGGGCACCGTTCATCCACCAGATGGCCTGCCAGCTCGAAACGAGCGGCCCCGTGAGCAGCGCGAGCGCCATGCCTGCGGGCATGAAGCAGCTCCAAAGTGCAAAGACGACGTCACGCTGCGCTGACGAGACGATGCGCATGAGCACGGCTGGGCCGGCCACCACGACAAGCACGAAGCCGAAGCCCTCGATGAAGCGAGATACGATGAGCGGCGCGAACCCCTCGCTTACGGCGCCGGCCAGGATTCCAAGGATCAGGATCGCGATCCCGGCACAGAGCAATCGGCGATCGCCTATTCTCGCGACCATCGCGCCAGCGGGCATGCCGCCGACAACACCAATGATTGCAAAGACAGAGGTGAGCCAACCGAGATCGGCGAGGTCGAGGCCTGTCTGCAGCAAGGGACTGGCGATCAGCACCTTGCCAACCTGCATCGCCGAAACCATGCCGGCTGCGACGACAGCGGTCACCGCAAGCCAGTTGGTTCTGTCTTGCGCGACGGCCATTCGATTTCTCCTCGTCCTGCTTGCAACCTGGGGCGGGGAATTGCTTCCGCTGTTCCGGTAAAAGGTGGGCGTGTTGATCGATCTACGAAAGTGGCATAATCTGCATCAAACTGATCTAAGGAATCGATCATGTTAGATGCCCTGACGCTCGACCAAATGAGGACTTTCGTGGTCGTTGCCGAAAGCGGCAGCTTCCGGTCAGGTGCGGCGCGCCTTTCGCGCGTCCAGTCGGCGGTGAGCCACGCCATTGCGAATCTGGAGACCGAACTGGGTGTTTCCCTGTTCGACCGCTCCGGCCATCGGCCGGTTTTGACGCCGGAAGGGCAAGCACTGCTCAGCAACGCACGCGATGTCCTGCTGCGCGTCGACGCGATGCGTGCGCGTGCGCGCGGCATGGGCGAAGGCGTCGAGCTCGAGCTGTCGCTGGTCGTCGACGTTCTGTTTCCGCTCGCGAGGGTCGGCGCTGCGCTGAAGGAGATGCGCTCAGCTTATCCATCGGTTTCCGTCAGGCTCGCTGTGTCGCCGATGGGTGGTCCGCTGGACGGATTGATCAATCGCCGATTCACGCTGGGCATCATGGCCGGCGAGGATTTCGCCGATCCGGCGATCAGCCGGCGCGCCTTGGCCGAAATCCAAATGATCGCCGTGGTCTCCGCCGAACACCCGCTCGGCCGCAACTCCGCAAGCGTCAGTCTCGATAGTCCTGACCTCGCCGACTATCTGCAAATCGTCCTGTCGGACCCTTCGCAGCGCTCCGAGGGCCGCGACTTCGGGGTGCTCTCTCCGCAGACGTGCCGGGTCGGCAACCAGGACGCCAAGTATGCGCTGATCCTGGCGGGGCTCGGCTGGGGCCGGCTGCCAGATTGGCAGGTGGCGCGAGATCTGGCCGAGGGTCGGCTCGTGCGTTTGCCAACGGCGTCGCTCGGCCGAGACAGTCAACTCCCCATTGAGGCCTATCTCGTTCATCGGATCGATGAGCCGCTCGGGCCGGCTGCGCGGACCTTCGGAGACGCCCTCGCGCAGCTCAGCGGGGCATGAGCGCACACTGTATCTGCGCGGCCCGCGCTTGCCGAAACGGCAAGCGGCCTTGCATCGCCCATCAGTGGCGGCCGACGACATCGTCCAACACCGTGACCAGGCCCGCTTCCAATAACTTTTTCAGACGGACGAGGTTGGAGTGGACGTCGCACGCGGGCGGCTTGCCGAGGGCGCCGAACACGATGTCGGCGAACTCACCAGCCGGCATCTCTATTCGTTGGTGCACCATCGTGGCGGCTTCGTCGGTGCAGGCAAAGGCGACCTGCCAGCGCACCGGCGCGAGGAGGCATTGCATTTCGTAGGCGATGACTGCGTTCGTTCGCACTTCAGTGATGAGCACCGGCCAATGTACGTCGAAACCGAATGGTGTCCTGATGGTCCAGCAGAACGCGCCGTCTCCGGTAAGGTCGACGTGGACGACGTCGTCGAGGAATCGCGGCAGGTTTCGAAAGTCCCGGTAAAATTCGAAGACGGCCTCGACGGGACGCTGGATAAGCACTGCGCCTTCGATCGTCCGGGATGCGGCGCGATATGCATGCATTTGCAGGCTCCCCTGCCTCACGATCGTATGCACGGTGAACTCAGTTGTTTGCTCGGCTCAGTCCAAGCAACAATTAGGAGGCAAATGCCTTCGTCGCGACAGGCAATTAAGCCGAATTGGTCGCGCACAAATGCGGATTGCTTTTCAGCAGTTTGGGATTCCGCTTTATTGCAACAGCCGGTCCGCCGTTACGTCATTAATTTGGCGGCGTGGAGAACATAACATGCCCATATGACACCAGCGCGGCCTGTTGCTGTCTTGGAGGTCGTTGCACTACTCATTTACGGGTCATAGATGCCCGCGAAGGCGAGTCACATAAAGGAGTACTATGAGCGATCCTATCCAAAAGCTCTCCTGGGACGATCTGCGCATCATACGCGCGGTCGGCAAGAGTGGAGCCCTTGCTCCTGCAGCCGAGATGCTCGGCGTCAACAGCTCGACCATCGCGCGACGGCTGGCCAAGGTCGAGGAGACGCTGGGCGCAACCCTCTTTGATCGGCGTCGAACTGGATATGTGACGACTGCGGAGGGGGAGGAATTGATGGCGCTGGCTGATCGTGTCGAGCTGGACGTCGTAAGCGTGGCCCGTCGCGTCTCTGGTCGTGCGCAGGGCCATGTTGGCGATTTGCGCATCACGACAAGCGATTCCCTCCTCTTGTACTTTCTCACGCCGATGATTGCTTCGTTCAAGGCGCAGCACCCCGCGCTCAAGGTGGAAGTGAGCGTTGCAAACAGCTCGCTGAACCTAGCGCGAGGGGAAGCGGACATCGCGCTCAGGGCGACATCGACGCCACCTGAAAATCTCTTTGGCCGAAAACTCGCGACAGTTGCCTGGGCGCCCTATGCCGCTCACCCGGACGTTGTTCCGTCCTCGCCCGGCGCAGCGGCGCTCCATGATCGCCCATGGGTATCCTACAGTGGAAAGCTATCCGGCCTCAAAGCCTACAAGTTTGTCGAGGAACGGGTAGACGAAGCTAACATTGTGTACCGGACGGATTCGGTCGCCGGCGCTGCGGCTGCCATCGCTGCGGGTCTGGGGGTGGGCTATTTGCCTTGTATGCATGGTGATCTCTCACCCGCACTCATCCGCGCTGGGGCCGTCGAACCAGAACTTGGCGATGAGCTATGGTTGCTGACCCATCCGGACATCCGGAAGTCGGGACGAATCTACGCCTTCATGACACACTGTATCGAGGCATTCGGCAATTGCCGCGACCTTGTCGAGGGGCGTCATGAATCGACCTTGGATCCGGCTGGCGTGGCGAAGGTCAGCCCGCGTGTGTGTCCGTTTGAGCCAGTACAGCCTTGAACGCGATTTCGATGATCTGTTCAGGAAAGGCGAGTCTTGATACGCCTATCAGATTGCTGGCGCACTGCGGTCGCGCCGTACCGTAGACTTCTTTGCGCACCTTGCCTGCGACAGCAAACGCGGCATCCACATCGAGAACGTAGAGGGTCTCCTCCACGACGTTGTCGAGAGTTGCGCCAAAGCCCGCGAGCAGCTTGACGGCATTGGCGTAGGTCGTCCGCATCTGCTGTTCCATCATCGAGAACTCGGCGGCTTTGCCGGATTCGTCGAGAGCTGCGGGCGCTACGAGTTTGCCGTTGTCGTCGTGGCTGAGCTGGCCGGACACATAGATCGTGTCGCCGACCTTGATCGCCTGTGCGTATCCGTAAGCATCTTCCCACGGCACGCCGAAATAGGCGGCCTCCTTGCCATTCGTTGCGTTCGGCATGTGTAATCCTACTACCTAGGCTAGCCCGGTATCAGAGCCATCGGTCCATTCCGGGGACAATCGCAAGATCAGGAACGCCTTTCAAACTGCATTCGTGCAGAAATGATCGCGCCCAAATGCTGCTCGCGCGCGAGCGACTTGGCCCCTAGCATATGAACGGCATTGGATCGCTCGTTAGCCGGCATGCCAAGCGTCATCGCCATTGCCGCCCGAAGCGGCAAAGCGAACTTATTTTCGTCGGCTTCGGTCTGCGCGCCTTACTTCTTCCGCCCTGGTGGCGTTCGCGACCGTCATCCCGATCCAACTTGATCCGATCGTAAGATCATCTGACATCGACGCAAGCGGGAAGGAGTATTGATATGAGCTGGAATCCAAGTCTTGAGCCGCATTGCCCGGACGCGGGCGAGCTCGACGCCATCGAAACCCAGATCATTCCCCGCACGCGGGACCTTGGCGGTTTCGAGGTACGACGCGCCCTGCCGGCGCCGGCCCGGCAGATGGTCGGCCCTTTCATTTTCTTCGACCAGATGGGGCCGGCCGAATTTCTGACCGGCGGCGGGATCGACGTGCGGCCTCATCCGCATATCGGGCTGGCGACGGTGACCTATCTCTACGACGGCGAATTCCAGCATCGGGACTCGCTGGGCACGAACCAGATGATCTATCCGGGCGAAGTGAACTGGATGATCGCCGGCCGCGGCGTGACCCATTCCGAACGCACGAGCGCAGCCACGCGCGCGGGCAAGAGCAACCTCTTCGGCATTCAAACCTGGGTGGCGCTGCCCGAGCATGCCGAGGAGACCGATGCGGCCTTCGAGCATCACGGCAAGGATGCGCTTCCCTTGCTCGAAGGCGAGGGCAAACGGGTGCGCCTCATCCTGGGATCGGCGTGGGGCGCCAAGGCGCCGGTGAAGACCTTCACCGAGATGTTCTATGCCGACGTGGTGCTCGAGGCCGGAGCAAGCTTGCCGCTTCCCGACAATCACGAGGATCGCGGGATCTACATCCTCGAAGGCGCGATCGAGGTCGCCGGCGAGCGGTTCGAGAGCGGCCGGATGATGGTCTTCAGGCCTGGTGACACGATCACGGTGCGAGCCGGCGAGCGCGGTGCGCGACTGATGCTGCTCGGCGGCGAAACGCTGAACGGCCCGCGCTACATCTCGTGGAATTTTGTCGCCTCCTCGCAGGAGAAAATCGACGCCGCGAAGGAAGCTTGGGCCAAGGGTGACTGGGCCCATGGGCGGTTTCATCTGCCGCCCGGTGACGATCAGGAGTTCATCCCGCTACCGGAATGAACCCGAATTTTCGTCGACGTGAGGTGCGGCACCTCTCAAACAAGAAGCGAGTGATGGGTGGCCTGACATGACCGACGAGCAGCAGAAGAATGCAACGGGTACACCCGGGCCACTCAGTTTCCCGGTTTTCCGAGCGCTCTGGATTGCGACGATCGTGTCCAACATCGGCACCTGGATGCATGATGTCGGCGCTGGCTGGCTGATGACCTCGTTGTCGCCGAGCCCGCTGCTCGTTGCGTTGGTTCAGGCGGCGACGACACTGCCGATGTTTCTGCTTGCGCTTCCAGCAGGCGCGCTGGCGGACATCGTCGATCGCCGCAAGATGCTGCTCGCCGCTCAGACCCTGGGCGTTGCGGCTGCGGCGGTCCTGTCGATCCTCACCTTGCAAGGCCTCGTAACCGCTGAGGTATTGCTGGCTTGCACCTTTGTGCTCGGCATTGCTGCAGCGCTCAGTGCGCCGGTGTTCCAGGCGATCGTCCCTGAGCTGGTGGACAAGCAGACACTGCCTGACGCCATCGCGCTGAACAGCCTCGGCGTCAACATCGCGCGGGCGATCGGGCCAGCGCTCGGCGGCGTCATCGTCGCTGTTGCCGGAACACCGGCCGTCTTCGCTTTGAACGCGATTTCAGTGCTGGCGGTGCTGGCGGTGCTGTTCACCTGGAAACGTCCTCAAACCGCTCACCCCCTCCCGCCGGAGCACTTTTTTGGCGCGATCAAGGCGGGTTATCGCTATACGCGCCACTCTCCGGCGATGCGCCTGGTTTTGGTACGGTCGATAGGCTTTTTCCTGTTCGGAAGTGCGCTCTGGGCGATGCTGCCGCTCGTCGCGCGTCGCGGACTTGGACTGGATGCAGCCGGCTACGGCGCGCTTCTCGGCTGCATGGGTGCGGGAGCGGTGGTCGGCGCGCTGGTTCTGAAACGGGTGCGCAAGAAAATCGCCGCCAACACGATATCGGTCGGCGCGACGCTGCTCTTCGCACTTTCGACGCTGGCCTTGGCACTCGCTAACAATGTCTGGATCGCCGGAGTGGTTATGTTCACCGCCGGCCTGGCCTGGATAGGTATGCTGACGTCGCTGAACGTTGCGGCGCAGATGGCGTCACCGGGATGGGTGAAGGCACGCGCGCTGGCGGTCTACCTGCTTGTGTTTCAGGGAGCGATGACCGGTGGCAGCATCCTGTGGGGCTCCCTTGCAGCCAGCACCAGCGTTGCCATGGCGCTGGTGGTCGCAGCCGTTGGGCAAGCGATCGCGCTGATCCTTGCCCTTCGTTGGCGGCTGCCGCAGGATTCGACCACGGATCTGGCGCCCTCCAACCATTGGGCGGCCCCGGTGGTGTCGGTCCAGCCCGCTGACGACCGCGGGCCGGTACTGATCGAGATCGAGTATCGGGTTGACCCCACGCGCCAGGCCGAATTCGTGAAAACCCTGCGCGCGTTCCATCCTGTCCGACAGCGTGACGGCGCAATCCGTTGGGACGTTTGGGAGGACGTGGCGGAACCCGGCAAGGTCATCGAGGCGTTCATCGTGGAGAGCTGGGTTGAACACCAGCGCCAGCACGCCCGTGCGACCCGAACCGACCAAGTCAATCAGGAAGTCCTGCGTGCATTTCATCTCGGCGATGAGCCGCCCATCGTGCGGCATTTTCTGAGACCAGTGTGACCGATGACTGCACGAGGGACCGGCCGCCGTTTTGCTGTTCCTAATCGGCCTTTTCTATTCGCCTCATGCCGCACCGAAGCCGCGACACGGCAACGGAGCCAAAGTCATCTCAATGGCGCGTGTCATTTAAACTGCATTCGTGCCGAACCAATCACGCCGAAATGCCGCTCGCATGCGGAACGGCGCTTCCTTATTCATTTGGACAGCATCCGTAGAGGTGCGCCGGCGTGGTGCGAAGCTCGACGCACAGGAAGGCCCGTTAGCCTCGCATGAAGCGGACAGGTCGTCGGCCGTGCCCGCATCAGGCGAGAGGTTTGGTTCGTGTCCGAACTGACCGCGAACGGGCCGGATACGCAGCGAGACCTCGCGATGTGAGCCAGTTTCGCCACCTCCGGCGGTTTCTGCGGAGGGCATGAGGACATTACGCATGAAACCCTATCTCCTTTCGCTTGGCGCCGGCATTTTGGTGGGTGTGATCTATTCGATGCTGGGTGTGCGCTCTCCCGCTCCGCCGACAATCGCGCTGCTCGGGCTGCTCGGCATGCTCTTGGGAGAGCAAGCGGTCCCGCTGGCAAAACGGCTGGTCCAAGGGGAGCCGATCATGCCCTACGTCCGCACGTCGTGCGCGGAACACGTCCTTGGCCCGCAAGCAAAGCAATCACCCCAACAAGGGACCGAAGCATGAATCTGACACGGCGCGAAACCCTTGCCGCAGGAACAGCAATGCTGGCTTACCCCTTTCATGCTTTCGGACAATCGGTCGATACGGATCTGATCATTGTCAATGCGAAGGTCTCCACGCTTGATCGGCAGAATCCGGACGCGCAGGCGGTCGCCATTCGACACGGCCGCTTCCTCAAGGTCGGGACTGAGGCGGAGGTCCGTGCAGCGGTAGCGCCCGGTGCAAAGGTGATCGACGCGAGGGGCCGACGCCTGATCCCCGGCCTGATCGACAGCCATACCCACGTCATCCGCGGCGGCCTCAATTACAATATGGAGTTGCGCTGGGACGGCGTGCCGAGCCTCGCCGACGCGATGAAGATGCTGAAAGACCAGGTCGCACGCACGCCTTCGCCCCAATGGGTTCGTGTGATCGGCGGCTTCACCGAGCACCAGTTCGCCGAGAAGCGACTGCCGACCATCGAAGAGCTCAACGCGGCCGCGCCCGATACGCCCGTCTTCATCATGCATCTCTACGATCGCGCGCTCCTCAATGCGGCGGCGCTGAGGGCGGTCGGCTATACGAAGGATACACCGAACCCACCGGGTGGCGAGATCGTGCGCGATGCCCGCGGCAATCCGACCGGGCTTTTGATGGCCCGGCCCAATGCGATGATCCTCTATTCGACATTGGCGAAAGGACCGAAGCTTTCGCCGGAATATCAGAAGAATTCGACACGCTATTTCATGCGCGAGCTCAACGGGCTCGGCGTGACCTCTGTCGTGGACGCCGGCGGCGGATTCCAGAATTACCCCGACGACTACGCGATCATCGACGAACTGCACCGCGACGGTCAGCTCACCTTGCGTATCGCGTACAATCTGTTCACCCAGAAGCCCAAGGAGGAACTGAGAGACTTCACGACCTGGTCCTCGCAGGTGCGGCCGGGCCAGGGGGACGATCTCTACCGCCACAATGGCGCTGGCGAGATGCTCGTCTATACGGCTGCCGACTTCGAGGACTTCCGTTTTGAGCGTCCCGAGATGCCACCCAGCATGGAGGCGGACCTCGAGCCGGTCGTGCGCCTGCTCGCCGAACAGCGCTGGCCCTGGCGCTTGCACGCTACCTATGACGAGACCATCAGCCGGGCCCTCGACGTGTTCGAAAAGGTGGCCAGGGACGTGCCGTTCACCGGGCTCAACTGGCTGTTCGATCATTGCGAGACGATCAGCGAACGCTCGATCGACCGTATCGCCGCACTCGGCGGTGGTATCGCGATCCAACACCGGATGGCCTATCAGGGCGAATATTTCGTCGATCGGTATGGTGCGAAGGCTGCCGAAGCGACACCGCCCATCCGGAAGATGATGGCGGCGGGGATTCCCGTCGGCGCCGGCACTGACGCCACGCGCGTCGCCAGCTACAATCCCTGGGTCGGGTTGCACTGGCTCGTGACGGGCAAAACGGTTGGCGGCACGACACTCTATCCGGAGGCCAACCGTCTCGATCGTGAGACGGCGCTGAGGCTCTGGACTGAGGCGAACACCTGGTTTTCCTGTGAGACGGGCAAGAAGGGGCAGATCAAGGCCGGACAGCTCGCCGATGCGGTGCTGTTAAGTGACGACTTCTTCGCAGCGCCGGATGATGACATCATCAACATCCGCTCCGCGTTGACCTTGCTTGGTGGGCAGGTCGTGCATGGGTCGGGGGATTATCAGGGGCTCGCGCCCGCACTGCCGCCGGTGCTGCCCGACTGGTCGCCGGTTGCTGCGTTTGGAGGTTACGCCCCGGTGCAGCGAAAGATGCTTGCGACCAACTGCGGCTGCTCGACGGCTTGCACCGTGCATGGTCATGATCATGCCGCTGCGCTCGCGTCCAATGTTCCCGTCAGCGATGCACGAAGCTTTTGGGGCGTGATGGGCTGCGCCTGCTGGGCGGTGTGACGATGATGTCCCGTCCTTCGCTCTCTACCCCGCGCTTCGTCGAGGCCATCCTGAATGCGCCGCTGACGTGGTTCCTTGCCAGACTGGCCCTGGTTTGCCCCTATCTGATTGGCGCCATCGTCAAGCTGACCGATTTTCAAGGGGCCGTTGCCGAACAGGCCCATTTCGGACTTTCGCCGCCCGCCTTCTGGGCGGTGCTCACGATCGCCGTGGAGCTGATCGGTCCAGCTCTCATTTTGTGGGGCCGCTTCGTATGGCTCGGGGCCGGGATGCTCGGCGTATTCACGGGACTCGCGGCGATCATCGCTAACGCCTTCTGGACGATGGAGGGCCAGGAGCGCTTCATGGCGACCAATGCGTTTTTCGAGCACATCGGTTTGATCGGCGGAATGGTGCTGGTCGCCATCCTTGCCGAACGAGAGCGGCGACAGTGACGGGCGGCGACTAAGCGATTTGGCGGCTAACGACGCCGTTGTATCTGACGCGCTGAACAGATTGGAAGGACGCGCTATGGCACCAGAGGACAAGGCACCCAAGGTCCGCCACGTCGTCGTTGCAACCGCCCCCACCGATCATGGCGCGGTGGTTGGCCGTGTCGACGGGTTTGCGTTTCCTGTCGGCGTTCCGGGCGGAGTCGGCCGGACATCTCCCGGCCCCTATCCTTACGATCTTCTCAGCGCATCTCTAGCCGCATGCACCGCGATGACCGTTCGCTTTCACGCCCGGCGTCGGAAATTTCCGCTTGAGCGGATCGAGGTGAGCGTCAGCTTCCACCACGGCGCCAAGGGCGAAAGAGATTCGTTCGAGCGAACGCTCGTGATGGAAGGAGAGCTCGACGCGCAGCAGCGCGCGGTCTTACTGCAGGCCGCTAACCTCTGCCCAGTTTGCAAAGTTCTCGGCATTGGTGCGGATATTCATACACGTCCGGACACCACTACTCCGCGATCGAACGCAAGCGCTCACGCCAGCTATGAAGATGACCTGGCCGAACTCGAGATCCCGAATATCGATCCGGATTGAATGTATCGTGTCGTCCAACCGCGATTAAAGCGTCCGCGGGCGACGCGGCACGCCGGTATCACATTCCAGCGGTGCGCGGTCCCACTGGCCGAGGCGTGCCGCGGCGTCATACGTCGTCTGGAGAAACAGCATCAAGGTTGCGTCGGGGTCGTCCGCCTTGCGCACCGCTTCATAGGGCAAGATGAATTCACCAAGCGCAGTGTCGAAATAGGCGGCCGGGGGCGCAATCGGCGCGTCGGCAAAACCGTCCGGTCCCGGATAGGCGTATGAATAGAACGCGGGAAAATCGATGCCGCCGCCGCCCGGCCAGAATCCCGCCGAGGAGACTTCGTGTGAATAGGCCTCGCATGTGACGTTGTCGGGAAGGGCCGGAACGCCACCAGGATGCAACGGCGCCGCCCGGCCGGAAAAGCGCGTCACCGCAAGATCGAAACTGCCCCAGAACAGATGCACCGGACTGACCTTGCCAAGAAAGCCGGATCGAAACTGTTTGAACACGCGATCGACCTGCACACAGGCCTGAAAGAAACGCGTCACGGCGTCGGCGTCGTAGGGACGCGCCTTGTGGTCGTCGCGAAACGGCTGCGCATCGGCAATCTCGTTGGGCTGACCGTGAAATTCGGGCGTGCCACCGATCTCAGCAACCAGGCCAACGAATTTGGAATGGAAGTCGGCAACTGACATCTCTGCCAGAGCGAAGCTGGCGCGGCGGCCGTCGCTTGCCATGCCAATCACCTTGTGGTCGATCAGATCGAGTTCGATCTCGATGCCGCCCGGCCCATCTGGAATGATCGATGTCGTCAATCCACGGGCGTTGACGTAGAGGGTGGCGTGCCAGGAATGGTTGATCCAGGGAGTGCGGGCCAGCCTGTATTTGCCGACCACCTGTGCGAAGAGGTGCAGGGTAGCGCAGGTCTCGCGCCAAGGCGCAAACGGAATATCGGGCCAGGACATCGCCATCGTATCCTCCTTCTGCAATCACCACCGGATCCGACTGCCGGTCGATCAGATATCTGGTTAGGCTGCGCGAGTGCGTTCGCCAGTCACGTAAACGCGCGTTCGGGCGAGACCGCTAAAGCCGCTATTTCACCATGCCGAACGGATCCGTTACGACGTGTCCGTTAGCGTTGTTCCAGAAGTTCTGAACCACGAACCCGTACTCCGGGAGGTTCTTGTTGAAGGGCTCTAACATCGCGTTGGCGGTCGGCAGCTTCCAGTCCGCTTGAAGCTCGCACGCGAGTGCAAAGGTCGTGACCAGTTCAGCGCCGGCATTCGCCATGCGCGACATCGCCGCTTCTGCCTCGTAGCGACTCCACGCACCACAGGCGTCGACAACCGGGTACACGCTGTAACCGTCATTCAGCATCGAGAGCGTCGGCAAGGCGCAGCAAGTGCCGATCGTCACGCCGGCGATGATGATGTGCCGACGGCCGGTCGCCTCCACGACCTCCTCTAGGGCCTTGCGGAAGGTCGGATCCTCATAGCAATTGACGATCCCGGTGCGTCGGTAGATCGGTTGATCGGCGAAGAGCTCCTTGATCTCTGGCAGCGTGTCGCCGTTCTGCCACTGTGCGTTGGACGAACTGACCAACACAGGTAGCTGCAAGGCCTTCGCGATACGCGCCAGTCCGACGATATTGCCCTTGAGTTCAGCCAGAGACGTCGTGTCGCGCGCTCCCGCCAGCAGGCCGATCTGGTGATCGATGAGCAGCACGATGCTGTTGCCAGGGGTCGGCTTGTCGTGGCCGTAGCGGCCGGCGGCGCGGGCCTCAGCCGCATTCACGCGATTGGGCAGAGTTCCGTCGGTGATGGGGCTTACGATATCGTCCGTCCGCGTCGTCGTATCGGTCATGACAAAGTTCGCTCTCTCTGCTTGTGGCCGTATCGACGGCCGTCGGACTGGATGTTGATCGGCATGACGGGAGCGCAAGTGACACCGTATTGCGCTTCCGAGACCTGCGTTTGCAGATTTACAGATTTTCAATTCGTTCCGAACAAGCAAATTTGCGTAATAGAAACTGCACTGCTGCGGGATTTCAGACCGATCTAGCAATCAAGATGACAATCCAACGCGTTTGAGCGACGTTGGGTGACGCAGCAGCCCAATCGACCAGAAGCCTCGTCGCGGTCACTGCTAGTGTCGCTCTGGCATGCGGGCAATTTCAGCCGTGGCATGCGTGCAAGTCCGAGATGCCGAGGCGAAACGCAACTGCTCCCGCCTTTGGCACAACCGCGCCGCAACTGCGCGGGACAAAATCGGCAAAAATGCCGTTGGCCTCGCCCCCGCACAAGACCTTATTCATGGCAATCACCGCCTGATGCGATCGATCCCGACGTCAGATGCGGTTTCAACCACGCGCGTCCTTACAGTGAGGGGAGATAGATTTATGGCTTCGGCGTCAAAGACCAAAACAAGCATTTTGCCGTCCGGCGGCGGTCAGGCACTGTTCGATCCGTCCGACATCGTGTTCCTGCTGCTCGATCATCAGGCCGGACTCTTCCAGGTGGTGAAGGATATCCCGGTCGCCGACTTGCGGCGCAACGTCGAGATGCTCTCCAAACTGGCGACGCTGCTGAAGATCCCTGTCATCACGACCGCGTCGGAACCGAACGGCCCCAATGGGCCGCTGATGCCGGAAATCGAACAGTACGCTCCGCATGCGCAGTATGTGCCGCGCAAGGGCGAAGTGAATGCCTGGGACAATACGGACTTTGTCGAGGCGGTCCGCGCCACGGGTCGCAAGACGCTCATCATGGCGGGCGTCTGGACCAGCGTTTGCGTGATGTTTCCGGCGCTCGATGCGAAAGCCGCAGGCTTCGATGTCTACGCGGTGATCGACGCCTCCGGCGATCCGAGCGAGATGGTCTCGCGCACAACGCTCGCCCGCTTCGCACAGGCTGGCGTCATTCCGACATCGACCAATGCGGTGCTTTGCGAAGCCCACCGCACCTGGGCCCGCCCCGAGGCTGCGGAACTGGCCAAGCTCTACATGCTGACGGCTCCGAACTACGCCGCTGTAATGGAAAGCTACCTGCGGGCACTGGACGTTGGGAAAAAGTCCAACGGGTGAGGCCGCGATATCGCTCCTCGATTGCGCTTGGGAGTGCCCGGTCGATTTGGAGAATCGGCTGGGCGTTTCCCGGCTCTGCTGCCTTGCTTGGCGCGCCAACCCGGCAACCCGCGAAGATGACCTGTAGGCCATCTCTCTCCTCACATTCTAGCCGGGTTCGCGCTCCTCGCTGGCTTGATTTTGGGTGTGGCTGTCCTGATCCACGGGCTCGGTTTGATTGTGGTCAGCCGGGCATCGGCTACAACCGACGACAGGCATCGTGCTGCAGTCCCCATCACCGCGACGGCGCGATCCAGTTCGAAATCAAAGCAAGCCTGGGGCGTGCGAATTCACGCAGCGGCGGAGCCTTGCCTGAAAGAGGAGCAACATGATGTCCGATGTGATTGCCGGGATCCGGGTCCCTGATAGCGCGATCGCCCGCGCCGCGACCCAACTGGTGCGCGACACCGAGGATGACCTGCTGTTCAACCATAGTCGGCGTGTCTTTTTCTGGGGCGCGCTCACCGGTGAGCGGCGCGGGCTCAAGTTCGATCCCGAGCTGCTTTATCTCGGTGCGATGTTCCACGACATGGGGCTGACCGAGAAATACTCGAGCCCGAACCTGCGCTTCGAGGTAGACGGCGCCAACACCGCCCGCGACTTCATGAAGGGCTACGGCGTAAGCGNNTCTGGACCTCAATCGCGCTCCATACCACGCCCGGAATTCCCGAGCACATGCGTCCGACGATCGCGCTGGTCACCGCCGGCGTGGAGATGGACGTGCTCGGCATCGCCTATGACGACTTCACGCATGAGCAGCGCGATCACGTCTGCGCCCATCATCCGCGCGAGCGAAACTTCAAGGAAGGCATCATCGATCATTTTGCGCAGGGGATCATCAAGAAGCCCGAGACGACCTTCGGCAACGTCAAGGCCGACGTCCTGGCGCTCAAGGATCCCGATCACTTCGTACGCGGCAACTTCTGCTCGATCATCCTCGGATCGGCTTGGCCGATCTGAGGGAAAGGGCGCGGGCGAGTGGAAACAACTTTAGCGAAGGAGTGCAGTGAATGACCGATAAATCGAAAATGTCGCACGCGAACGGTGCGCCGGTCGTCGACAATCTCAACATCCAGACGGCGGGTGCTCGCGGTCCGGCGCTCCTTCAAGACATCTGGCTCATCGAGAAGCTCGCGCATTTCGACCGCGAGGTGATCCCCGAGCGTCGCATGCACGCCAAGGGCTCGGGCGCCTTCGGCACTTTCACCGTGACCAACGACATCACCAAGTACACCAAGGCCAAGATCTTCTCCGAAGTCGGCAAGAAGACCGAGATGTTCGCGCGCTTCACCACTGTCGCCGGCGAGCGCGGTGCGGCCGATGCCGAGCGCGACATCCGTGGCTTCGCGTTGAAGTTCTATACCGAGGAAGGCAATTGGGACCTCGTCGGTAACAACACGCCCGTCTTCTTCCACCGCGACCCGCTGCGCTTTCCTGATCTCAATCGCGCCGTCAAACGCGATCCGCGCACCGGCCTGCGCTCGGCCGATAACAACTGGGACTTCTGGTCGCTGCTGCCCGAGGCGCTGCACCAGGTGACGATCATCATGTCCGAGCGCGGCATCCCCAAGTCGTTCCGTCACATGCACGGGTTCGGCAGCCATACCTATTCGATGATCAATGCAGCCAATGAGCGTATCTGGGTCAAATTCCATTTCCGCACCCAGCAGGGCATTGAAAATCTGAGCGATGCGGATGCTGCGGCGCTGGTCGCCGGCGATCGCGAGACGCACGGCCGCGATCTCCTGAACGCAATCGACAGCGGCGATTTCCCGAAATGGACGCTGTTCATCCAGGTGATGACGGACGAACAGGCGAAGGCGCACAAGCACAATCCCTTCGACCTCACCAAGGTCTGGCCGAAGGGCGACTATCCGCTGATCGAAGTCGGCGAAATGGAGCTCAACCGCTATCCCGACAATTTCTTCGCCGAGGTCGAGCAGGCATCCTTCTCGCCCGCGAACATCGTGCCCGGGATCAGCTTCTCGCCCGACAAGATGCTACAGGCGCGCCTCTTCTCATATAGCGACGCCGCGCGTTACCGCCTCGGCGTCAACCACCACCTCATCCCGGTCAACGCTCCGCGCTGCCCCTATCACAGCTACCACCGCGATGGCGCGATGCGCACCGACGGCAATGGCGGCAGCGAACCGGCCTACTGGCCGAACAGCAAGGGCTCCTGGACCGATCATCGCCCCGAGCTGATGGAACCGCCGCTCCCGCTCGAGGGTGACGCGGCTCATTGGGATCACACTGTTGACGATGACCACTATGAGCAGCCCGGCAACCTGTTCCGGTTGATGACGTCGCAACAGCAGCAGGTCCTTTTCGAGAACACCGCTCGAAACCTGGGCGATGCGAGGGTCGAGGTGAAGCGGCGTCACATCGAAAACTGCACCAGGGCTGACCCCGCTTACGGAGCCGGCGTGGCGAAAGCGCTCGGCCTCTGAGGAATTCGAGAGAGTGCTGTCGAGCACTCTCTCGTCCCGCCGCCGCGGCGCTCGGCGGACCGCCTACCCCCAAGCGTCTTGTCCATACGATCCAACCTGAAAGAGGAAACACATGCTGGAACTTCTGAAAAAGCGCCGTACCCAATATGCGCTCGGCCGCAATGTCACGCTCGGCGAAGACGCGATCGACGCGTTGATCCGCGACGGGATCCGCAATTCGCCGTCCGCGTTCAACTCCCAAAGCTCGCGCGCGATCATCCTCTTCGGGAACGAAAGCCAGAAGTTCTGGAACATCGTGAAGGACGAGATCCGCCCTCTCGTCGGGCCCGACGCGCTGGACGACTCGATGGAGAAAATCAGCAGCTTCGCGGCCGGCATCGGCACGGTCCTGTTTTTCGAAGACCAGCAGGTCGTACAGGATCTCCAGAAGGATTGGCCGCTCTACGCGGAGCACTTCCCTTTCTGGTCCGAGCATGCTGGCGGCATGGCGCAATACGTCGTGTGGACGCTGCTCGCGAACCAGAACATCGGCGCCAGCCTTCAGCACTACAATCCGATCGTAGATGCGAAGGTCGCCGCAGCTTGGGATGTGCCGTCCACCTGGAAGCTTCGCGCACAGATGCCGTTCGGATCGAACGAGGCGCCGCTTCCCGAGAAAGATTTCATGCCGGACGAGTTGCGTTTCCGCACGCATCGGTGACGCCTGAAATGGAGTCGACGCACCTCAGCGTCGACTCCGGCGACACGTCTTTGTCCTTCACCAATGAACGAGAGGAGACATCTCATGGTGAAAACGTCCAGTTCTGAGCCCCTCGAGGCGCTCGAGTTCATTAATCCGCCTGGCCTTTACGACCCTCGTCCCAACTCCTACTCGCACCTAGCGGTGTTTCCGGCAGGTTGGCGCATGATCCTTCCGGCCGGACAGGGCGGAGAAAACGCCAAGGGCGAACTTCCGCCGACCTTTGCAGAGCAGCTTCACCAGGCGCTCGACAACACCGAGACCGTACTCGCCGCCGCGGGCGCGCGCATGTCGGACGTGGCCAAGTTCAATCTGCTTATCGTCGATCACAGCGAGGAGAAGTTCGACGCGGTTCGAAAGGAGTTCGATCGCGTGTGGGGCGAGACGAAGCCGGCGTGGACGTTGATCCCCGTGCCGGCGCTCGCGCTGAAAGGCATGTTGGTGGAGATCGACGTCATTGCTGTGGTGCCGCGGTAGGTCCGTGGCGCTTCCAAGGGGTTTCATCTGAAGAGGAAAGGCAGAAGCGGTGTCCATCAATTCTTCCCTGCGCGAGGCGAAAACCCTGATTCTCCAACCCAGTTGGGTCTTGACCTACGAGGACGGCGAACTCGAACTCCGCGCCGATCACTCTGTGGTCGTCCAGGACGGGCATATCGCGGAGATCGTGCAGGGAAGTGTCCGCGGCGAGGACACCCGTTTGCCGATGCCGGGAGAGCTGCTGATTCCCGGCATGATCTCTGGTCATACGCACGTGGCAGGTGGGTCGTGCAGCCGTGGCCTCATCGAAAGCGGCCGGCCGTGGTCTGGGCCGCTGTTCGCCATCGAGGCGCTCGATGACGACGATCTCGATGCGCTCACCG
>JRYH01001890.1_pt1 | contig 18334 bp, 17 predicted proteins | sample 235351 | NCBI WGS metagenome assembly JRYH01 (sample SAMN03074221, study PRJNA261480) | activated sludge metagenome | biome: Wastewater Treatment Plant; feature: Wastewater; material: Activated sludge; isolation source: activated biomass of a wastewater treatment plant treating wastewater... ... | reverse complement strand
AGCACGATGGCGCCGTTGATCTCGCGCCGCCGCCCCTGCCGCGCCGCGGCGGCGGCCGCCTCGAGAATGCGCCGCAAATCCGGCGAGATCGCCGTCGTCTCCGGGCTTTCGGACGCGATGCGGTCGTCCGACCGGCCGAGATATTCCGACACCTCAGCCGCGAGCCGCGTCAAATCGACATGGCTCGCCTTCAGCACGACCGTCGCCTCGGGATCCTCGGTCAGCGCCAGAAGAAGGTGCTCGAGGCCGATCTCGCGATGGCTCTGCGCGGTCGCATAGTCGGCCGCGCGCGTCAGCGTCGCCGTGAGGTAGGGCGACATGGGAATTCTGCCGAGATCGTCGACGATCATGGTCGTCATCAGCTTCCCCCAGACCGTGACGGCTTCGGCCCCCTCGGCCCGAAGCGCGAATCATCGGTCGCATCAAAGACCTAAGCCGGCCCCGCCGGGACACCGGCCGCGTCGGAGCGCCGCGCAGCCCACCGCGCGGATCGAATCTCCCTGCCGGGATATGACGTTATGATCCGGCCGCGGGCAAGGTTGGACCTCTCGGCCGGACGACTCAACGCGTAATCTTGGCGCGCGAATGTGTAGGAAATCCGTTGAGGACGGCTTCCCACCGGGTATATGTGCTCGCCGTGACGGCGGCGGGCGGCGCCCGGCCGAGACCGCGACGGGCAGCATTCGGCACCAGGGTTCGAGAACGACGATGGCGAAAGGTACGGAGAGGCCCCGCGCGGCCCCGGAGGGCTTCGATCCCATGGAGGTCTCGGCCCACGTCCAGGCCCACATCCTCGCGGAAGCCCTGCCCAATATGCTCCGCTATGACGAGCAGACCGTGGTCGTCAAATTCGGCGGCCACGCCATGGGCGACCAGGCGCTCTCCGATGCGTTTGCCAAGGACATCGTCTACCTCAAGCAGTCGGGCGTGAACCCGATCGTGGTCCATGGCGGCGGCCCGCAGATCGCCACCATGTTGAAGAAGCTCGACATCGCCTCCACCTTCGTGAACGGCCTGCGCATCACCGACAAGCCGACCGTCGAGGTCGTCGAGATGGTGCTCGCCGGCCGCATCAACAAGGACATCGTGCTCGCCATTAACCGGCAGGGCGGCAAGGCCGTCGGCATCTGCGGCAAGGACGCCAACCTGATGATCGCCCGCAAGATCACCAGCATGGCCGACCCGACCAGCAGCGAGATGCGGGACGTGGACCTCGGCTACGTCGGCGATCCGCTCGAGGTGAACCCGCACATCGTCGATGTCATCTCGAAGTCGGACCTGATCCCCGTCATCGCCCCCATCGGCATCTCGCCGCAGGGCGAAACGCTGAACATCAACGCCGACACTTTCGCCTCCGCGCTCGCCGCGCGCCTGAAGGCGAAGCGCCTGCTCCTGCTCACGGACGTGGAAGGCGTGCTCGACAAGGACGGCAACCTGATCGGCGACCTCGCCATCGACGAGGCGCAGGAGCTGATCCGCAACGGCACCATCACGGGCGGCATGATCCCCAAGATCGAAGGCTGCATCGAGGTCGTCGAGGCGGGGGTCGAGGCCGTCGTCATCATCAACGGCAAGGTGCCCCACAGCGTCCTCCTCGAGCTGTTGACGGACCATGGCGCCGGCACCCTCGTCGGGCGGCGCAAGCTCAAGGCCAAGAAGGCGGGATGATGGGCAAGCCGAACGCGAAGACGGCCCCCCTCTCCACGGCAGCCGACACGCCGGCTCTCCTCAGCCCGCGTGCCGGAGCCCCATCCCGCGGCTTCGCGCATGCGGACTCCTGGATCTTCGATCTCGACAACACGCTCTATCCGGCCGAGTGCAACCTCTTCGCCCAGGTCGACCGCCGCATGGGCGAGTTCATCGCCCGCTATCTCGGCGTGCCCTTCGCACACGCGCGCCATTTGCAGAAGACCTACTATCGCCAGTTCGGCACCACGCTCGCGGGCCTGATGCGGGTGCACAAGCTCGAGCCCGCAGAGTTCCTGGCCTACGTGCACGACATCGATCTCTCGGTCGTCTCGGAAAGCCCCCGCCTGCGCGCCGAGATCGCGGCCCTGCCGGGCCGCCGCCTCATCTTCACCAACGGCTCGCACCGGCATGCGGAGCGGGTGGCCGAGAAGCTCGGCGTGCTCGATCTCTTCGAGGATATCTGCGATATCGCGGCCTGCGATTACGTGCCCAAGCCCGAGGCGGACGCGTTCCGACGCATGATCCGCCGTCACGGCGTGGCGGCGGAGACGGCCGCCATGTTCGAGGACATGCCGATGAACCTCGCCGCACCGCACGACCTCGGCATGACGACGGTGCTCGTGCATTCGGGCTATATCGATCACCCGATCCAGGAGCAGATGAAGAGCTGGACCGAGCTGCCCGACCATATCCACCATATGACGCTGGATCTGACAGGGTTCCTTGAAATGCGTCGCGATGCGGCCCACAAATCGATGGACCTCGAAGAAGGAGAAGCACCTGATGCGTGAAACGACAGAGGCCGCCGGCCCATCCCACCCCATGATCGTGAGTCGCCGGTCGGCCATCGCTCTCAGCGGTGCGACCATTGCCGGCGTCTCCGCCCTGGCTGCCACGTCCGCCACGGTGCTGGCGCAGGATCCGCACGCCGACCACAGCCCTCACGACCATGAGGGCCACGACCCTGCCGGTCATGACCACGGCGGCCACAAGCCCGACACGCAGCATCAGGCCGTGATCGACAGCGCGATGGACTGCGTTGCGAAAGCCGAAGCCTGCGTCGCCCACTGTATCGCCTCGCTGGCGAAGGGCGATACGTCGCTCGCCGAATGCCTCAAAAGCGTCCTCGCGATGATGCCGATGTGCGCGGCCGTCGCCCGCCTGGCCGCGCTCGATGCGCCGCGGCTCAAGGACGTCGCCAAGCTCTGCGCCGACATCTGTGCCGATTGCGAGAAGGTGTGCCGAAAACACGAAGCCCATCACGCCGTGTGCAAGGCGTGCGCCGACTCCTGCGCTCGCTTCGTCAAGGAAAGCCGCAAGCTCACCGACGCCTGACGCGGCCTCCTTCACCGACGCCAGACCTGCTGGGAGAGCCCATCACCCCTGCTTCTCCCAGCGGCCGCTGTCGGACTGGCGCCAGTAGGTGACGGCGCAGTCGGCAGCCTTGGCGGCTTTCCATTGCGCGCGCGCCTTGGCGGTCGCCTCGGGGTCGCGGCCGTCGAACAGGCAGACGATGCGCACGAAGCCGGTGAAGACGCTCATCTCCGCACCATCGACGAGGAAGCGCACGCCGGCGCCGTTCGGCGTTTCGTCTCCCGTGGTGAGATAGACCGGCTGGCGGACGGGATCGCCGTCGCGCGCGGTGCCGTGCGGGAGAAAGCTCGCGTCGCTGTAGGTCCAGAGCGCAAGGTCGAGGGCTTCGAGCCGTTCGGCGCTGCCGGATTGCACGACCGCGCGCCAGCCGCGCTCCAACGTGCGCTCGAGCAACGCCGGCAACACCCGCTCGAGCGGCGTGCGCTCGAGGTGGTAGAACAGCACTTCCGTGGTGGTGTCGGCCATGGAGCGTCTCCCGATGCGCCGCAACCTAGACCATGATGCCTATCAGCATGAAGTGCGATTCATCGGTCTCATCGAAGAGAGAGCGTGATCCCGATTCAATCAAAAACGATCACGCTATAGCGGGCAACGACCGGCCCCGCGATGCCATGCAAACGCACCGTGCATCCGGAAATGTTTCCCTAGGGGGCTTGATGTTATCGAGACGCTCGCCTATCTGTGCAAGTCCGGTGCGGCGCCATCTTGGGTGACGCCCGTGCGGGCGGTGACGTTCAGCAGCATCTTCGGGTTCGCTGCCGGACTCCCGCCCGCTGCGATTCTGGTTCCCGCTGCGATCAGCGCCGCTTGAGATACTTCCTCGGCACCAGCCCCGCATCGACGAGCGCGTCGAAGCATCCCTTGCTCAGGTTGCCTCGCTTGCCTGCGAGCTCGATGCAGTTGCGCAGGGCAGCCGAGCCGACCTTGTAGGCCGGACAGTGGGTGTTGTAATCGGCCCGGCAGGCGTTCTCCACCTTCTTGCTATAGGCTGCCGCCTCGACGGTGAGCATGGCCAGCACGGCAGCCGCCGTCGCCAGCGGCCATGCGAGGCGCGCAACGGTGTTTTCGGGGGCGAGGCAAGAGGCCTTGGACATCACGCAATCCTTTTTTTGTTTCTCGACGCTCTCGATCGGCATGATCCCCGGCCGCGAGCGTATCTTTTCACGTACGGCAGCACCAGACGGTTTCATCTCAGGGCTCTGTTGTCTGGTGCGCTGCGTTATCCGCGGCACTCTTTTGTCTGACGTGCCGCTTATCCGCGGCGCTTGGGCGCGAACGGATTGTCGCCGCCGCGCAGGTTCAAGCGGATCGGGACCCCCGGCAGGTCGAACGTGTTGCGCAGACTGTTGAGAAGGTATTTCTGATAGGTCTTGGGCAGCGCGTCGGGGCGCGAGCAGAAGGCGACGAATGTCGGCGGGCGCGTCGACGGCTGGGTCATGTAGCGGATCTTGAGACGGCGGCCGGAGGGCGCGGGCGGCGCGTGGCGCGCGAGCGCCTCCCCCAGCCAGCGGTTCAGCTCATGGGTCGGAACGCGCCGGTTCCAGACCTCGGAGGCGGTGACGATCGCGCGCAGAAGCTTGTCGAGGCCCTTCTCGCTCGCGGCCGAGATCGGGATCACGGCGACGCCCGGAACCTGTGCCAGGCCCTCGGCGATCTTCCGCAGAAGCTCCTTCAGAGCCTGCTGCTTGCTCTCGACGAGGTCCCACTTGTTGAGGGCGATGACGATGGCGCGGCCTTCCTCCGTCACGAGGTCGCCGATGCTCAGGTCCTGGTGCTCGATGCCGCGCTCGGCGTCGAGCAGCAGCACGACGACCTCGGCGAAGCGGATGGCGCGCACGGTGTCGCTGGTGGAGAGCTTCTCGGCGAGCTCGGTCACCTTGGCCTTGCGGCGCAGGCCCGCGGTGTCGAACAGCCGGATGGTGCGGCCCTGCCAGGCGATGTCGCTCGCCACGGTGTCGCGCGTCAGCCCCGGCTCGGGACCCGTGATCATGCGATCCTCGCCGAGGATGGCGTTGACGAGCGTCGACTTGCCGGCGTTGGGACGGCCGACGATGGCGACGCGCAGAGGCCGCTCGGTGGCGCCGGTGTCCTCCTCGCTCTCGGATCCGCCGTCGCCGGGCTTCGCCCTCGGCTTCGGCTTGAGGCCGAGGGCGGCTAGCGCGTCGCGCTCGAGATCGCCAAGGCCGAGGCCGTGCTCGGCCGAAATGGCAACCGGCTCGCCGAGCCCGAGCTTGAAGGCTTCGTAGAAGCCCTCGTCCGAGGAGCGGCCTTCGCACTTGTTGGCGATCAGCACGACGGGGCGGCCCGATGCGCGCACGGTGCGCGCGAACGTCTCGTCGGTCGCGGTCACGCCGTCGCGCGCGTCGATGACGAACAGCACGAGGTCGGCGAGCCCGATGGCAGCTTCCGTCTGCTGGCGCATGCGATCGGCGATCGAGCCCTTCGCGGCAACCTCGAGGCCGGCGGTGTCGATGATGGTGATCGGATGGCCGCCAAGCTCCGCCTCGCCCTCCTTGCGGTCGCGCGTGAGCCCCGGCAAGTCGGAGACGAGCGCGGCGCGCGTGCCGGTCAGACGGTTGAACAGGGTCGACTTGCCCACGTTGGGGCGGCCGACGATGGCGATCTTGGGGGTCATCTCGTTTGCTCGCGTTAACGGCGGCTTATGGCCCGAATTCCGCGGAAATGCAAAGCGCGGTCCCCTCCCCCTTGTGGGGAGGGGTTAGGGGTGGGGGAAACCCCTACGGCTGATGGTCTGCAATCCCCCCCTCCTAGCCTCCCCCACAAGGGGGGAGGAACAGGTAGCGTGAATCACGCCGACCGCGTCCGTATGATTTGAACATGCGCTAGTGTCCCCCACGTCATGTCGGAGACATGCCTTCGGCATGATGGGGGAGGACAGGGTGGTGTGCATTCCCGAGGGCACTAGCGAATGTCCTTAACGGTTGCGGCTGGCGACGAAGCGGGCGGCCTCGATCAGCGTTCCGGCGCGGGGCCCGAAGGGGCGCAGCGCGTCGACCGCGGCCTGCTCGACGCGCCGCAGCTCCGCGCGCGCCGCCTCGACCCCCATCAGCGACACCAACGTGGCCTTGCCCGCCGCCGCATCCTTGCTCACCGCCTTGCCGACGGTCTCCGCGTCGCCTTCGGCGTCCAGGAGGTCGTCGGCGATCTGGAAGGCCAGGCCGAGCGTCGTGCCGTAGTCGCGCACGGCGCGACGCTCAGCTGCGTCCGCGCGCCCCAGGATGGCACCGGCTTCGGCCGAGAACGTGATCAAGGCGCCGGTCTTCAGCCGTTGCAGGCGGCGGATCTCCGCGAGCGTCAGCGGCGCGGAGCGGGTGAGGCGCTCGGCTTCGAGGTCGAGCGCCTGCCCGCCGACCATGCCGTTCGGTCCGGCGGCTTTTGCGAGGCCCGCGATCAGCTCCAGCCGAACCCCGGCGTCCGGATGCGTGGCTGGCCCGCTCAGGATCTCGAAGGCGACCGTCAGCAGCGCATCGCCGGCGAGGATGGCGGTCCATTCGTCGAAGGCTTTCCACACCGTCGGCTGTCCGCGGCGCAGCGCATCGTTGTCCATGGCCGGAAGATCGTCGTGCGCCAGCGAATAGCAATGCACGCATTCGACGGCGGCCGCCGTCTCCAGAGCTTCGCTCTCGGACAGCCCGAAAAGAGCCGCACTCTCGACGACAAGAAATGGACGGAACCTTTTTCCGCCCCCGAGCGTCGCATGGCCGATGGCGTCCGTTAACCGACGGGAGGGCGGACCATCCTCTTCAGATGGCTCTTTTTTTGCGCACAGGAGCGCATCCAGACGGTTGTCCGTTAGCCGTCTGATCCAATCGAGCCTTTGCGCGAATGTCATTGAGGAAGTACCTAGACTTATCTTTGGGGCGTGGCGTGTGGCGCGGGATATAGCATTCGTGGCGGATAAGGACATCCGGGAGGACATCGGGGCACCCGAGGAGGTGCCGCCCTCCGACGGCTCCCGCTCGGAGGGGGGGCCTGCAACACGAGATCCCGAGCGCTCCGTGACCACCGACGACGCGCCGTCCACCTCCGCTCTCGTTTCCGAGCGCGACAATCCGTTGCGCGACGGGGCCTCGCCTGAGCATGACGTGACATCCTCGCCCGTCGACGTGCCTCAGGCGGACGCTTCCGATGCCGGCGAAGCGGATGCGACGGCCGCGGCGGCTCTTCCCGCCGATCCCAATCCCAATCCTGTCAATCCCGATCTTTGGCGTACGGCGATTGCCGATGCCCTGGCTGAAGCGCCGTCGGCCGGTCCGCCGCCGTCCGCCGAGGGCCCGGCCGCCGACCACGCGTGCGTCTCCGCAACGGTGCGAGACACGCCTTCCCACGACGCGTCCACAGGCGAAGCGCCCGCCGACGAGGCGCCTGCGGGCGAAGCGGACCGCGCCCTGTTCACGACGGCGGCGCAGGGTCTCTTTCGCCCGCCCGACATCGAGGAGGAGCCGCATCTCATCACGATCGGACGCCGTTTCGATTCCTCGGCTTGCGTTTTGCGTCCGGTTGCGCCCGACATCGCGCCGCGTCCGGAGCCGGCCCTCGCGCCCCGCTCCCGGTGGCAGGCGAGCCCTTGGGGCGCCCGCCTGCGGACGGTCGTGCGCTACGTCGCCTATGCGGCCGGCGGCTATCTCGCGCTCGTGCTGATGCTCATCCCGCTCTTCCGCTTCGTCAATCCGCCGGGCTCGATGCTGATGCTGACGCAGGTCCTCACCGGGACGCAGATCGACCGCACGTGGGTGCCGCTCGAATCCATCTCCCGCAATCTGGTGCGGGCCGTGATCGTGTCGGAGGACGGACGCTTCTGCGAGCACAGCGGCATCGATACGGCCGCCATCCGGGAGGCCATCGAGCGCGCGTCGCGCGGCACGCCGCGCGGGGCCAGCACCATCTCCATGCAGGTGATCAAGAACCTCTTCCTCTGGAATGCGAAAAGCTACGTGCGCAAGGTGATCGAGATCCCGCTCACCCTCTACATGGAGCTCGTCTGGCCCAAGAGCCGGATCCTCGAGGTCTATCTCAATATTGCGGAGTGGGGTCCCGGCGTGTTCGGCGCCGAGGCGGCGGCGCGGCATCATTTCGGCAAACCGGCCGCGCGGCTCGGTGAGCGGGAGGCGGCGCTTCTGGCGGCCGTGCTGCCCAATCCCGTCTTGCGCAATGCGGGCGCGCCGAGCCAGCTCACCTCCGCCAAGGCGCGCGTCGTCCAATCCCGCGTGCGCGCGTACGGGGCGGTGGCCTCGTGCGTGGCCTCTCAGGCGGCGGCGCCGCCCGTGGCCGCCCCGGCGACGGTCGGGCGGCCACGGACGCTGCGCAAAGCGGCGCCGCCCAAGGCGGCGGCGCCGAAGCCCCAGGTCCGCAAGAAGGCGCCCGCGGCCGACGACTGGGCCCCCACGCTCAATTTCGGGCCGCCTTGAGATCCGCGGAAGTGTGTGCTTTTTCCACGGCTTGCTGCCTGCCCAAAATGATCTGGCGCCGGTCGGCGTTTGCCGCTATAAGGCCGCGATCTTTGGTTTTGGAGCCTGCGGCGGCCGATCGAGCGGTCAGCCGCCGGGATGGGCCAAAGCCGGGCCCTCACCCATTCACACCACCGAGACCTTCCGCGCGCCCGTGTGCGGCGCTGCGATCATTGGAGTTAACCCATGGCTGTTCCAAGGAAAAAGACCTCGCCCATGAAGAAGGGGCAGCGTCAGTCGCACGATGCGCTGTCGGCGCCGGCCTATGTCGAGGACAAGGAGAGCGGCGAGCGCCGCCGTCCGCACCACATCGATCTCAAGACCGGCAAGTATCGCGGCCGTCAGATTCTCGCGCCGAAGTCCGACGCGTGAGACGGCGGCCGGGATCGTCATCGATCCGGCCTCTTCTGCCTGTAGCCAGATGAACGACGGTTCCCCGGTGGGAGCCGTCGTTTTGCTTGTCGTCCCTCGCAATCTCTCGGAGGATGGAGTACGAGGCTGACGCTTGGCCATCAGGAGAGACCGCCCATGTCACTGAGAGCTATCCCGTTCACGTTCCTTGTCTTCGTTCTCTACAACGTCCTCATTCTCTTCTCGGGCTCGTCGAGCGTCGAGGCGGGAGATGGCGCGGCGGCGGCGCGCGAGCTGCTCGCGGGCGAAATCTTCAGCGTTCCCATGATCAGCGGTGCGCATTGGGCGTTTACCTGGGGCGACCTGGTGCTCGTCGTGGCGCTGGTCGTGCTGTTCATCGAGCTTCTCAAGGCGACCTACACCTCCACGTCCTCGCTGATTGACCATGGCCTGTCGATGCTCATCTTCATCGCGGCGCTGGTCGAGTTCATCATCGTTCCGCAGGCGGCAACGTCGGTCTTCTTCCTGGTACTGGTCTCGTTCCTGATCGATGTCATTGCTGGATTCACCATCGGCATCCGCGTTGCACGCCGCGACATCGGGTTCGGCAACTCCGACCTCTAAGCCTCATCCAAATCGGAACCGCGCTTCGGACCGAGAAAAACCGAAGCGGGGTGTCTTCCGTCCAGTACCGTCGCGGCGCCCGGTCCCCTTCGGGGATCGCGCGTCGCGATTTGCTGCGTCAGGGTCGAATGTCTGATAGGATCCCGGGATCGGGCGCTCCGGAATGGCAGCCGGAGCTAGCTCACGTCCGAATTTTTTGGGTCCGCAGATGGCTTGCCCTCGAATTGGATCCCTTCCGGCGGATCCGATGTCGCGTCCTGCAACGGACGCCCCGTCGCTCGCTGGGGCGATGCGGCGGCGCCCGCCCGTCAATGGGCGTGCGTGCGGTCGATCGGACTAGGTCATGACCTGGGCCGTGTCGGATCCCGATCCCGCTTTGCTCAACCGGATCCGGCTCTTCGAAGCGCTCGGCGCCGCGTTGCGCCGGAGCGAGCGCACGCAGCGGCCCGCGGGTCTGCTCGCCGTCTCGGTCAATGCGCTGGGGGCCGTCAACACGCAGCTCGGTGTCGATGTCGGCGACGACATCATCGCCGCGGCGGGCCGCCTCCTGAAATCGAGCCTCAAGGAGGCCGATACCATCGGGCGGTATGGGTCGAACGCCTTTGCGATCATCATCGACGACTGCGATCCGGCTGCGCTGCGTGATACGGCGGAACGGTTGATCGCGCTGGTCGGAGCCGCGACCCTCTCGACCTCCGCAGGCCCCATGGCGGCCACGATCTCGGCCGGCGGGGTCGTCATTCCGTTGCATGCTCACACCGTCAGCGCCGCCATCCAAGGCGCGCTCAATGCCCTCGAGCTTGCAAAGCAGCCTCCCGGAGCCTTTGTCGCCTACACGCCGGAGCTCGCAGCGGAGCGTGCGCTCCTGCGCGAGCAGGCCGTCTCGAGCTCGGTGATGGGGGCGATCGAGGACGGGCGCATGCTGCTCATGCTGCAGCCCGTCGTCCGGACGCGCGATCACACGGTTGCCTTCTACGAGGGGCTTCTTCGGCTGCGCCGGCAAGATGGCGTCATGATCCCGGCCTCGGACTTCATCGAGGATACGGAAAAGCTGGGCCTCGTGCGGCTGGTCGACAGGCGGGCGCTCGAGCTCGGACTGGCGCTGCTCGCGGAGAGCCGGGGGCTCAACCTTTCCGTCAACATCTCCAGCCTGACGGTGGGCGATGAGGACTGGATCGCGGTCCTGCAGGCTTTCGCGCGGGGCCGGCCCGACATTCCCGCACGCCTGATCGTCGAGATGACGGAAACGGCGATGATCCACGACTTCGACGGGGCGGCCGTTTTCTTCGGCCGCTTGCGCGGCCTCGGATGCCGGATCGCCATCGACGATTTCGGCGCGGGCTATACGTCGTTCCGGCACTTGCGGCTGCTCACCGTCGACATGCTCAAGATCGACGGCGGGCTCATCGCCAACCTGGCGCGGGATGCGCAGGCGCGCGTGCTCGTCAAAGCGATGATCGAGATGGCGACCGGGCTCGGGCTCGAGACGGTCGCGGAGTGGGTGAGCGACGAAGCGAGCGCCGCGTTCCTTGCAGAGACCGGCGTCACCTACCTTCAGGGGTTCCTCTACGGACACCCCGCGCCCGTCGAAGAACTCAAGGAAAAAGGGGCGCTCTGAGGTGCGTCCCTACTCGCGGTCTTTGGCGAGGCGGTCGATGCGTTCCTGCATGACGGTCAGCTGGGCTTTGAGCTCGTCGATCTCGCCCTTGGGCGCTTCCGCGCCTGCGGAGGACGGCTGCGCCGCCGCGTCAGGGATCTTGCCCTGTTTTGCCGCGCCGCCGAAGGACGTCCACATCGCCATCGCCTGCTCGAACATCGCCATGTTCTTGCGCGCCTGGTCCTGGTAGGCCTCGAAGGCGGCCGCGGGGTTGGCGAAGGCGCTCGCGAACATGGAGCGGAACTTCTCCTGCTCCTTGACGAGGTTCTCGAGGCTGAACTGGAGGTAGCTCGGCACCATGGTGCCGATGTTGTCGTCGTAGAAACGGATGAGCTGGCGCAGGAACGGGATGGGAAGAAGCGTCTGCCCGCCCTCGCGGCTCTCCTGCTCGACGATAATCTGAGTGAGAACGGCATGCGTAAGGTCGTCGCCGGATTTGGCGTCGTAGACTACGAAATCCTTGTCGTTGCGAACCATCTGCGCCAAGTCGTCCAGCGTCACGTAGGTGCTGGTCTCGGTATTGTAGAGGCGCCGGTTGGCGTACTTCTTGATGACGACCGCCTCTTTCTTGTCGGCTTGTACGTCAGATTTGTTGAGCATTGGCTGAGCCATCAAACTAACCTCGTTGCACTGCGGCATCGTAGCACAGGCTTTGCGTGGGCGGCCAGAGCTAACTGCATAGCTGCCAAGCCAACTTCCCAGCCAAGAGCCAAGTTGCGGGCAGCGTTCAGCACCTGCTATCGTAATTTGGGGTCGTGCCTTTGATGCATATCAAAAGCAGGGCCCCGCTCAAGGCGAAGAAACGCCACTGATTGCCCCGAGGAGGAAGCACGTATGAGTGCGGATAGCACGACCATTGTCATTGCCAGCGCTGCCAGAACGCCCGTCGGATCGTTCAACGGATCGCTCGCCAGCCTGCCCGCCCACGAGCTTGGCAAAGTCGCCATCACCGCCGCCCTCGCGCGCGCCGGCGTGCAGCCCGGCGACGTGTCCGAGGTCATCCTCGGACAGGTTCTCACGGCCGCTCAGGGCCAGGGCCCGGCCCGCCAGGCTTCAGTCGCGGCTGGCATTCCTGTCGATGCGCCGGCCTGGAGCGTGAACCAGATCTGCGGCTCGGGCCTCCGGGCGGTGGCGCTCGGCGCCCAGCAGATCCAGAGCGGCGATGCCACCATCGTCGTCGCGGGCGGACAGGAGAGCATGAGCCGCTCCGCGCATGCGTCCCATATGCGCGACGGCACGAAGATGGGCGACGTCAAGTTCGTCGACACTATGGTCAAGGACGGGCTGTGGGATGCGTTCAACAACTATCACATGGGGACCACGGCCGAGAACGTTGCCAAGCAGTGGCAGATCACGCGCGCCGAGCAGGATGCTTTCGCCGCCGCCTCGCAGAACAAGGCCGAGGCCGCGCGCAAGGCCGGCAAGTTCAAGGACGAGATCGCCCCGGTCACGATCAAGGGCCGGAAGGGCGACGTGGTCGTTGACACCGACGAATACATCAAGGAGGGCGTGACGGCGGAGGGCATCTCCAAGCTCCGGCCCGCTTTCGATCCCAAAGAAGGCTCGGTGACCGCGGCCAACGCGTCCGGCATCAATGACGGCGCCGCCGCGGTGGTGCTGATGACGGCCGAGGAGGCCAAGAAGCGCGGCGTGAAGCCGCTCGCGCGCATCGTGTCGTGGGCGACGGCGGGCGTCGATCCGTCGATCATGGGCACGGGGCCGATCCCCGCCTCGAAGAAGGCGCTGGAGAAGGCCGGCTGGAAGATCGAGGATCTTGATCTCATCGAGGCCAACGAGGCGTTCGCCGCCCAGGCGATCTCGGTCAACAAGGGGCTCGGCTGGGATACCGACAAGGTCAACGTCAACGGCGGCGCGATCGCCATCGGCCATCCGATCGGGGCCTCGGGCGCGCGCATCCTGACGACGCTGCTCTACGAGATGCAGCGCCGCGATGCCAAGAAGGGTCTCGCCACGCTCTGCATCGGCGGCGGCATGGGTGTCGCCATGTGTCTCGCCCGCGACTGACGGCTTTCCGCTTCCTGCTCCCTCCCCACTCGCTTGGGGAGGGAGCTTCCCACCCATTTGCACTGTTACATTTTGCAGGCTCCCCGCATCGTGTGCTGGGCGCTAGGTCCTTCCCACAATCAAACAGAATCCGGCTCTAGGGAGATTTCACTCATGACGCGAGTCGCTGTGGTTACCGGGGGTACGCGGGGCATTGGCCACGCCATCTCCATCGCACTCAAGAACAAGGGTTATCGCGTCGCCGCGAATTACGCCGGAAACGACGCAGCCGCCCAGCAGTTCCAGGTCGAGACGGGAATTCCCGTCTACAAGTGGAACGTCGGCGACTACGACGCCTGCGCGAAGGGCGTCGCCGAAGTGACGAAGGCGCTGGGTCCGATCGATGTTCTGGTCAACAACGCCGGCATCACGCGCGACGCGATGCTGCACAAGATGACGCCGCAGCAGTGGCGCGAGGTGATTAGCGTCGACCTCGATTCCGTCTTCAACATGAGCCGCCTCGTCATCGACTCCATGCGCGCCCGCAATTTCGGCCGCATCATCAACATCTCGTCGATCAACGGCCGCAAGGGCCAGATGGGCCAGACCAACTACTCGGCCGCCAAGGCCGGCATGCACGGCTTCACCAAGGCGCTCGCTTTCGAGACGGCCGCCAAGGGCATCACCGTCAACACCATCGCGCCCGGCTACATCAACACCGAGATGGTCGCCGCCGTGCCGAAGGAAGTCATGGAGAGCAAAATCCTTCCGCAGATTCCGGTGGGCCGTGTCGGCGAGGCAGATGAGATCGCGCGCGCCGTGACCTTCGTGGCGGCAGACGAGGCGGGCTTCATCACGGGAGCGTGCTTCGACATCAACGGCGGCCATTACATCGCACTTTAATCTGCAAGGACCGTTGCTCTTACAGAAAGGCCGCGGAGGAAAATCCTCCGCGGCCTTCTCGTTTCGTGAGGCGCTGCGGATACGTGTCTGGGCACCAGCCTTCGCCGGTGTGACGTCGTGTTGAGGCAATCGGTGCGGATACAATCAAACGTCATCCCGGCGAAGGCCAGGATCCAGACACAGTGAAAAAAGAAGAAGCCGGCGGTCTCATCGAGACCGCCGGCTTCTTCTTCAGATCATTGCTTGCGTGCGGCTAGCCGCGGATGCGGGAGCGGACGATGCGTGGAAACTCCTCGTCGGCCTCGGCGCCGAACGGAGCGGCTTGACGCTGATCCTGCGCCGGCCAGCGGTCATTCTGCTGGGGTGGCGGTGCGCCATAGCCCTGCGGCGGCGGTGCGATCGGGCGTGATTGCGACGGTGGCGTCTTACTCGCCGCCGCGCGCTGCGAAGCCGGTGCGCCACCGAACCAGGCGTCGATCAGGTCGATCTCGTCCGCGGAGAGGTTGAGCCCCTGCTGACGGCACCGTGCCACCACGAAATTGCGGAAGCGGCTGGCGAACAGGTTGGCGGAGGCGCCCTGCTCGAACCAGGGATCGGGCTCGCCCACCACCTCGAGAACGAAGCGCACGTCGTCGCGCCGCACCTCGAGCCCCATGTCGCGTGCACGCTCGACGATGTTGGTCAGCGTCTGCTGGCCGGAGAGGTTGTTGGTCGTGATCTCTTCCGCCATCACCTCGAACAGGACGCGGTACTCGGGCGGCGCGAGCGGCGGGGCTTGGCACGCCTCGTGGATGCGCGCAATGGACTGCTGGATCTGCGAGGCGTGATCGGCCGATGCGCGCGCGGGCGGAGGCGCGCTCTGGCGCGGCGGACGGGCAGGCGCTTCGGGAGCCGGAGCCAAGGGCGTGCCGTAGCCCGGCGGCGGAGCATGCGCCGCCGGGGCCGCCGGCTCGGGGCTGCGCGCGGCGGGCGGCATGCCGATCGCGCGATCCGGGGGCGGCGCGAAGAAGCCGGACTGCCCATAGGCCTGCGGCTGGGGCTCCTGCCGGGGCGGAAGCGGCGTGCGGGCGGGCGCAGGCGGGGCGGCTTGCTCGCTCCGCTCCTCGCGCGGCGCATAGCGCGCCTCGTCGTAGCGGGGTGCCGGATGCTCCGCCCCACGCGGCGCATACGGAGGCTCGTACTCGGGACGGCGCTCACGCGCGTATTCGGTCCGGGGCTCCGCGGCGGGCGGCGGCGGGCTCGCCTCGAAGCGCTGCTCGTAACGCGGCTCGGCGGCCTCGGTGCGGCGCTCGCGCGGGATCTGCGGCTCGGAGCGGATCTCGGGACGCGCCTCGATCTCGCGCGCGATCTGGCGCGTCGGCTCGTAGGCGAAATACGGAGGCTGGTCGGTGAGCTTGATGTCCTTCGGCAGCGCGCGCGCCAGGAGATCGCGGAAGCTCCCGGCGCCGGCCCAGCCGGATCCGACCGTCTTCTCATGGCCGAGGGCGCGCACGGCGCGGTCGGCCAGCGATTCGAGCGGCACGGGCTGGCCGGCGGAGCGTACGCTGCCGACCACCTCGGCGACGATCGACTTTTGCATTCCTTCGAGGTCGGCAGTCGTCGGCTCGCGCAACGCGCCGCCCGACTTCACCTCCTGGTCGACGCGGCCTTCGAGCAGCAAGGCGATAAGGTCGGCCTCGCGGACCTCGCCGTCGCTGATCGCGGTATAGGGCTGGGCCGTGTGGTCGTTGGCGAACACGACCGTGCGACGGGCGTGGGCGCGCAGGCGATGCAGGACGGGCGTGAAGTCGGCGTCTCCCGACAGCAGGATGAACTCGTCGAAGCGCGTCTCGTGGTTCAGCACGTCGCGCACGTCCATCACCATGCGGATGTCGGCGGAGTTCTTGAGCTGCGCCGTCAGCGGCGGGCAATCGACGACCTCGAAGCCCGCGCGCAGGAAGTGATGGCGCACGAACGGAAACGAGTTCATGTCGGTCGAGTTGTCGCTCGCGTTGCGGCGGGGAACGGGATTGCCGTAGCAGCGGCTCATGATGATGCGGCGCGGCAGCGTGAAGCTCGCGCCGTTGGTCGGCGTGATCAGCCGGCCGCTCTCGATCTCGCGCAGCCACAGCCCGGCGTCCTTGGCGAACCGCTTGGCCGCTTCCTCGTTCTTTCGCTTCAGCGACAGGTAGATGTTGTCGTAATCGACGAATACCGTACTGAGAACAGTCCCGGCGGACTCGACCTTCATATTTGCAACCCCCGCTGCGCGCACGCTTTTCTCGAATGGCTCGCACTCTTAACGAGTCGTGTTTGAGCGGCAAGCGCAGGGGGGACCCGGTCCCCAGGAATTGCTCGAAGGTGGTTCAATAACAAAGTACTTAGCGGGTTTTGCTCCGCCAATCAGTGGTGGAAAACTCAGGCGCCGGTCCTGCGGTCGTCGTTTTGACGGTCGAGCCTTGCCCTCTGAGGCGCGACGCGCTGCGAAAGCCCGCACGTGCTTCAGAAGCGGTTCTTGCGCTCGCGCAGGGCGGCAAAAACTTTCCAGTCCGGTCCGTCCGGCAGGTTCACATGGGCGCGGATGGCGGGCGTCGCCGCGCGCAGGAACACGTTGGTTTCGTGCTCGAGGTCGACGCGGGTCGGAAGGGTCGGCCGGCCGTCCCTGCGCGCGGCCTCGGCCTCGGCGAGACGCTCGGCAAGGCGTGCGTTGCCGGGCTCGATGGTGGCGCCGAACTTGCCGTTCGACACCGTGTACTCGTGCCCGCAGTAAAGGTGTGTCTCGGGCGGGAGGGCGGCGATCTTCTGCAGGGACGCCCACATCATCTCCGCCGTGCCTTCGAGGACCCGTCCGCAGCCCATCGCAAAAAGCGTGTCGCCAACGAAGGCGACGCCGGCCGCGGGGATCCAATAGGCGATGTGCCCCATGGTGTGCCCCGGCGTGTCGAGGACTTTCGCCTCGAGGCTGCCGAGGTGCAACGAGCAGGGCTCCGCGACGCCGGCGTCGAGGCCCGGAATGCGGACGGATTCGGCGCTGGGGCCTATGACCGTGCACTGCGTCTCGCTCTTGAGGGCCGGGATGCCCGCCGTATGATCGGCGTGGTGGTGGGTGACGAGAATGTGGGTGAGCGTCCAGCCCCGCTCGTCGAGCGCGCGTTTGACTGCGCCGGCGTCCGGCGCATCGATCGACAGCGTGACGCCCTCTTCCGCATCGTGGACAAGGACGCCATAATTGTCCTTGAGGCAGGGGAATTGATGAATTTCGGGTTGGGCCATGGTGCGCCGTGACCCGCCCGCTCCAGTGCCGACGGGATCCAAACCGGAAGCTAGCCGCGCGCCCTTGCCATTTCAATGCCGGCCGGGCGAAATGTACCCGCAAAACCTCCGGACCTCCTGAGCGCATGCATCTCGATGTCGTCACGCTGAGGGATTTTTACGCAACGCCGCTCGGCCAGATCGCCCGGCGGCTTCTGGCGCGCCGTATCCGGTCCCACTGGGGCTCGGTCGTGGGCGAAACGATTGCAAGCCTCGGGTTCGGCACGCCCTTCCTCGGGCCTTATCGGAGCGAGGCGCTCTCTCTCGGTGCGCTGATGCCCGCCCGCCAGGGCGTCCTCGTGTGGCCTTCGACGACGCCCGTCCTGTCGACGCTGGTCGAGGAGGATCAGCTTCCCTTGCGCGACAACTCCGTCGACCGCCTCCTCGTCGTGCACTGCCTCGAGGTGACGGAGCAGGCGATGCCGCTGCTTCGCGAGCTGTGGCGCGTGTTGAAGCCGGAGGGACGCCTCCTGGTCGTGGTCCCCAACCGGCGCGGCCTGTGGGCGCACGTCGACACGACGCCGTTCGGATACGGCAGTCCCTTCAGCCGCTCGCAACTCGAGCATCTGCTGCACCAATGCCTCTTCACGCCGACGACGTTCGACAGTGCGCTCCATCTGCCGCCGTTCGACCGCGGCATCGTCGTGCGCTCGGCCGCGGCGTGGGAGCGTGTGGGGAGCCGGCTCTCGCCGGGGCTCGGCGGCGTTCTGCTGGTCGAGGCGCGCAAGGAGATGGTGGCGCCGGTCAGGGGCAAGCCCGCGCGCGCGAAAGCGCTGCGGGTGCTGATGCCGATCCGGTGAACGCCCTCTTCGTCGCGCGCGGTTCGCTCGAAGCGCGACAAGACGCGGCCCGTTTAGAGCATGATCATTCTTGATTGAATCGGGATCACGCTCTCTCTTTGATAAGATTGATGAGTCACACTTCAGGCTGATGGGCCTGAAGTGATTATGGTCTAGAGAGTTTCCGTTTCAGA
>JRYH01000673.1_pt1 | contig 18361 bp, 13 predicted proteins | sample 235351 | NCBI WGS metagenome assembly JRYH01 (sample SAMN03074221, study PRJNA261480) | activated sludge metagenome | biome: Wastewater Treatment Plant; feature: Wastewater; material: Activated sludge; isolation source: activated biomass of a wastewater treatment plant treating wastewater... ... | reverse complement strand
CCCGACGCATTTGTCAGGGAATAGGACAGGGTGTGCCGCCAGCTTGACTGGGAATTCCGGGAACTTATGCAACAATTGGGTAGAGACGACAAAAAAGGCCCGTGAAGGGCCTTTTTTGCTGCTGTGAAGAACGGATCAGTTGAGGATCGTGTTCGGTCTCTATCAGGGCCGGGGCGGGCGGTTTTGGTGCCCGAAGCAGTTGCCGCCGGCGTTGCCGTTGCCAGCAGCGCCGCCGCTGGCGCCGACACCGGTCTGGTTGCAATTGCCGCCGTTGCCGCCGCCGGAGTTGCCGTTGCCGCCGCCATTACCGCCGCCATTGCCGCCGCCGTTACCGCCGCCGTTACCGCCGCCATTGCCGCCACCGTTACCGCCGCCGTTATTACCGCCGCCACCTTGGTTGTCATCGTCGTCATCATCACCACCGCCGGAGCCGCCGCCGGTGTCGCCACCACCCGAGCCACCGCCGGATCCACCACCCGAGCCGCCGCCGGAACCGCCGGAACCGCCGGAACCACCCGAGCCGCCGCCGCCACCGCCACCACCAGCGGCCGCCAGGGCACGGCAGGAGAGCGGGACATGCCGCGGCTCGCCGGCGACCAGCGTGCAGTTCCATTCCAGGTTGCCGGTGAAAGTCACGGTGGGTGTGATGTCCAGCACTGGATTCACGGCCGCGCCGGTATTGCGCGTAGTCAGCCTGATGGTGCCGGTATTGGGATCGATCGTGATATCGGCGACGAATTCGGCGCCGTCGTCCGGGAAGTTATAGGAGGCTGCGATCGCCGTGAAATTACCGTTGCGCAGGTAGCTGTCGGCAATCAACAACTCCGCCTCGCTGGCCAGTTGTATGCCTTCGGCGACTTTCGAACGGATCGCGTAATCCTGGTAGGCCGGCAGGGCGATGCCGAACAAGATGGCGACCATCGCCACGGCGACGATGATTTCAACAAGGGTAAAACCCCGGCTTCGGGATTGCGTCAAGGGTAGGGTGGCGCTGGCGGACATGATCGATCTCCTTTTATCTTTGGCCGATGGCGGCATTGGATAGACCTCGCACCAGGGGATATGCCAGATTCGTGCCAGAGACAAGAGAACCCGTCGATGTCGGGTGAGATCAGTGCTTTATGAGCGCGCTCGCGCCGTAACTGAGCGCGGCGGTTGACGCGCTGCGGCAACCTGCGCCGCTGAAGGCGTGGGGTTTGGAGTTACGGGAGGGGGGAAGGAGTGGCACAGGAGCGCGGCACGTGCCGTGCTTCTCCGGCGGATCTGAAGCAGGTCCAGGTCAGAAGCCCGGTCGTCGATCCGGGCGGGCCGCCCGGCATCGGCGCGGTGGCGGGGATGAAATCGATGACCGGGTCGAGCGCGGCCCCGGTGTTGCGGGTTGTGACCCGGATCGCACCGTTCGCCGGATTGATCGCGATGGTGTTGACGTAGTCGCTGCCGCCGGCTGGGAAGTTGTAGCTGGCGGCGACCGCGGCGAAATTGCCGGAGCGCAGAAAATCGTCGGCGGCCAGAAGCTGCGGCGCGGTGGCCATCTGTACGCCTTCGGCCACCCGGGCCCGGATCACATAGTCATGGTAGCTGGGCACCGCGATGCCGAGCAGGATGCCCAGGACGGCGATGGCGATCAACATTTCGATCAGCGTAAAGCCCGCCGCCGGCGAAGCCGGCCGCGCTGCTGTCCGTAGAAAAATGCGATGCCGTTGCATGGAATCGAACGCCGTCGCGTTACCGGTATGGCCTGGGTTCATCGGGTCATCTCCTTATTCCCCGCATTGGATCGAGTCGGTTTTTGATTATGGAGCAAGGATAGCAGAACTTTCAAGGACTTGCGAGCCGCCGGCCGGGCGGGCACAGGCAGGTGGGGATGACGAAAAGAAGACGGCGGGATTTACAATGGGAGCTTGTCGCAACAAGGGGTCTGTCATGCGCTCGAATTCTGATCGGCCGCTGGGCTGGCGGCTCGGCGGTCTGCTTGCCGTGTTTGCGGTTTCCGGGGCCAGTGGCCTGATCTATCAGTCGCAATGGTCCCATTATCTGGGGCTTTATCTCGGCCACGCAGCGTATGCCCAGGCACTGGTGCTCGCCTTGTTCATGGGCGGCATGGCGGCCGGAGCCGGGTGGGTCGCGCGGCGCGGTGCCGATTGGGCGGACTGGCTGCGGCTTTATGCGCTCTGCGAGGGGGCGATCGGGCTTCTCGGGCTGTTTTTTCCGTGGGCTTTCGCGGCACTGATCGGGTTTTCCGAAAACGAGGTGTTGCCACTGCTCGGTGGTGGGGCCGCGGCCCGGGCCTGGCAGTGGGTCAGCGCGGCGTTGCTGGTGCTGCCGCAAACGGTGTTGCTCGGGATGACCTTTCCACTGATGGTGGGGGGTTTGATTCGTATCCGGGCGGCCGGCAGCGGCCGTTTGCTCGGCGGGTTTTATTTCACTAATTCTTTGGGCGGTGCGGCCGGGGTGCTGGCCGCGACATTTCTGTTGCTGCCGCTGGCCGGTCTTTCCGGCACCGTCCAGACCGCCGGCGGGCTCAATCTGGCGGTGATGGCCGCCACGTTCTGGCTGCTTCGCGGGCGGCCGCCGGCGCTTTCCGCCGGCGACACAGCAGAACCAGCCCGGACGGCCCTGGCGGTGCCGCGAACCGTAAGGCTGGTTCTGATCGTCGCTTTTCTGACCGGGGCCAGTTCGTTTGTCTACGAACTCGTCTGGGTCCGGCTGCTGGCCCTGGCTTTCGGCGCGACTTTGCACGCTTTCGAGTTGATGCTCGCGGCGTTCATCCTGGGGTTGGCGCTCGGTGGAGCGTGGATTCGCCGCCGCCTCGACGCGGCACCGGAGCCGCTCGTTTTTGCCGCTCGGGCGCAGGGCGCGATGGGGCTCGCCACGCTCGTCTCGCTGGCCGTTTACCGGTACGCTTTCGATACGGTGGCCTGGATGATCGCCAACCTGGCGGCGACCGGCGGGGGTTACGCACTGTACAACGCGGGCACGGCATTGATCGCCTTCGTCTTGCTGGCCCCGGCGGCATTTTTCGCCGGCATGACTTTGCCGGCGTTGACCGCGGCGCTGTTGCGCCGTGGCGGCGGGGCGGCGGACGTCGGCCGGGTCTATGCTGTCAACACCGCCGGCGCGATCGCTGGAGTGGCGGTGACACTGGCCATTTTGCTGCCCGTCTTGCAACTGAAGTTTTCGTTGTTGCTCGCCGCGGCGGTCGATCTGGCGCTCGGGGCCATCTTATTGGCCCACATCACTACGGCGCGCCGGCGCATGCTGCTGCCGGCCGGGGCTGCACTCGTTGCGGTGCTGGCCGCCGGAACGATCCCGTGGCCGGCGGCAGTGTTGGCTTCGGGTGTGTTTCGCAGCGGTCAGCCGCGGCTGGCGGCGGGCGAAGAAGTGTTGTTCAACCGCGACGGCCGAACGGCGAGCATCAGCGTGATCCGCAACCTGGCGGGGCAGGTCCGGATCGCGACCAACGGCAAAACCGATGCCGGGATGAACCTGGGCCGCGCTGGGCCGCCGGCGCCGGACGAATATACGATGACGCTGCTCGGCGCCTTGCCGCTGCTGTACCACGCTGCGCCGCGCCAGGTGGTGGTGATCGGTTTCGGCTCGGGAATGACGACCGATGTGCTGCTCGCCGATCCGGGGCTCGAGCGCGTCACGACGATCGAGATCGAGCCGGAAATGATCGCCGGCGCCCGCTATTTTCTGCCGCGCAACGCCCGGGCGTTCGACGACCCGCGCTCGACGATCGCGATCGACGATGCCCGCGCCTGGCTGGCGGCGCAACGGGCGCGGCCCGACTTGATCATTTCCGAACCCTCCAATCCGTGGATCAGCGGTATCGGCAACCTGTTTTCCCGCGAGTTTTACCGCCTCGCCGCGGCCCGTCTGGCCGACGGCGGCCTGTTCGTGCAATGGCTGCAACTGTACGAGATCGACGAGGCGTTGGTCGGCTCGGTGTTGCGCGCGATGTTCGACAGCTTCAGCGATGTGAAGGCGTATTACGGGGGCGACGCCGATCTGTTGCTCGTCGCCGGCCGCCGGCCGCTCGGCGAGCCCCGGATGTCGTTCGACGGGCGGCCGCAACTGGCCGCTGCTTTGCGCCGTTTGGGAATAGACGAGGCGGCCGATCTTGCCGCCCGCCGCTTTGCCGAGCGCGAGGTGCTGGCGTGGTACGCCGGGCGTACGGGGCCACAGATCAATACCGATCAACATCCCATCTTGACCCTCAAAGCGCCTGCGGCCCGCTTTCGCGGCGCGAACGCCACGACGCTGCGTGATCTGCGCTTCGCCGAATTGCCGGTGCTCGAATGGCTCGGCGTCACCCGGCCCGCCGCCGTTACGGTGCGCCTCCCGGCCGATTGGGAGGCGTTGCCCGCCGCCCGACAGGCGGCGTGGCGGGCGCGGGCGGTGGTCGCCGCTTTGCGTGGCGAGGCACTCCAGCCGGCTGCAGGAGCCGCGGTGTTCGGCCCGGAACCGTTGCTCAATACCGCTGTGGAAAGCCAGATCCTGGCGCTCAAATTATTCGGCCGGACCTGTACGGTGGGTGCAGATGAGGCCGGGCGGCTGGCCGACGCGCTCACGGCGCTGGCCATGGGAACCATTGTGTGGCTGCCGGCGGACGCCTTGGACGGTGCATTCAACGGCCCGCTGTGGCTTGGCTGCACGACGGTACCCGAGCCGCTCGCGCCGGTCCTCGAACTCATCTCGGCGGTCGCCACCCGGCGGACCGATGCGGTTCCGGCGGCGGCGATCGAGGTGTTGGCCGCGGCGGAAGCGCGGCGTGAAACGGCTGCCTTGTACCGGGAGTACGCGGCGCTGGCCTTGAGCGGCGCCACGCTGGCCGGCGGCGATCCGGCCCAGGCGCTGTGGTTCGACGAGACTTTTGGCAGCCGCGAAGCGGGACATCCGCGGCGCGCTGAGCTGCGCCGTTTCATTGTCGAACTTGCGGCGCTTAGGCTGTCCGGGCGAGAACCGGCAGTAGAGGTGGGGTCGATCCGGTAAAATGGCGCCCCGTCATCCTTGGTAACATGACTGTCACAATCGCTTGTTAACGTTCCCGGGCGCCGTCATTCGGCCACCAACCGACTGGAACCCTAAACATGTACACACTCCAAAAATCCGCGCTGCCGTTCGCTCTTGGGCTGGCGGCGGCGATGCTCGCCGCTTGCGGCGACCAGGCGCCTTCGGACAAAACACCGTCTTCGATCCGGATCGACGGCTCGAGCACGGTCTTTCCGATCATCGAGGCGATGGCCGAGGAATTCCAAATCGCCGAAAGTGGAGCGGTGCGGGTGACAGTCGGCATCTCTGGGACCGGCGGCGGTTTCAAGAAATTCTGCCGGGGCGAGCTTGATATCACCGATGCCTCGCGGCCGATCCGCGAGGTTGAACTCGAAGCCTGCCGCGCCGCCGGCATCGAGTTCATCGAGTTGCCGTTGGCGTTCGACGCCTTGACGGTGGTGATCAACCCGGCCAACGACTGGGCCCGGCGCTTGACCATCGATGACCTGAAAACGATGTGGGCGCCCGAAGCGCAGGGGGCGGTGCTCAATTGGCAGCAGGCCAACCCCGCCTTTCCCGATGCGCCCTTGACCCTGTACGGCCCCGGCCCGGATTCCGGGACGTTCGATTATTTCACCGCCGCGGTCGTCGGCCGCGAGCACGCCAGCCGCGGCGATTACACCGCCAGCGAAGACGACAACGTCCTGGTCCAGGGAGTCTCCAGCGATCGGAACGCGCTCGGTTATTTCGGCCTGGCTTACTACCTGGAAAACCGCGACAAGCTGCACGCGGTGGCGATCGTCAACCCCGCGGGCGCAGCGGTCGCGCCGAGCCTCGAGACGGTGCGCGATGGTTCTTATGCGCCGTTGTCGCGGCCGCTGTTCATTTATATCAACGCCGCCACGGCCGGCGAACCGGCGGTTCGGCGCTTCGTCGAATTCCTGTTCACTGCGGAGCGGGCGGCGGAATTGGTCTCGCAGACCGGCTACGTGCCGCTGCCCGCCGAAGCCTATGCCACCGCTTTGGCCAATTTCAGGGCGGGCAAACTGGGTACGGTATTTGCCGGCGGCTCGGAGGTCGGGATCGATATCGCCGAGCTGCTGAACCGCGAAGCGCGACACTAAAAGTGCCCCGCCACCGGCCCGGCAGATGGCTTTGACAATATTTAGTGGATTAAGCTATGAAAGCCGGCGACGTTTGACCGACCGGGCGATGCGCGCCGTGCTGTTTGCCGCGGCGCTGTTTTCGGTGTTCGTCACGCTGGCCATCGTCTATATCCTGATCAGCGAGTCCTGGATCTTCTTCTCGCATGTACCGCTCAGCGATTTCTTGACTGACCGGCAATGGACGCCGTTGTTCACCAACGCCCATTACGGCATCCTGCCGCTGCTTTCCGGCACTGTCGTGGTCTCGGCGGTGGCTTTGCTGGTCGCCATTCCGGGCGGCACGTTGGTGGCCATCTACCTCAGCGAGTTCGCTCCGGCCGGCGTGCGCGATTCGGTTAAACCCTTCCTCGAGCTGTTGAGCGGGGTGCCGACCGTCGTCTACGGCTATTTCGCGCTGCTCTTCGTCACGCCGCTGCTGCAGAAGCTGATGCCTGGACTGCCGGGTTTCAATTTATTGTCGCCCGGGCTGGTCATGGGTATCATGATCATCCCCTATGTCAGTTCGGTCAGCGAAGACGCGATGCGCGCCGTGCCCAACCATTTGCGCGAGGGCTCCTACGCGATGGGCGCAACTCGCCTGCAAACGGCTTTGCGGGTGGTGCTGCCGGCGGCGATTTCCGGGGTTGCCGCGGCGTACATCCTCGGCATGTCGCGTGCCGTCGGCGAGACGATGGTCGTGGCGATCGCCGCCGGCTTGCAGCCGAACCTGACGTGGAATCCGACCGAGTCGGCGGCGACGATCACGGCCTATATCGTCCAGGTGTCGCTCGGCGATCTGCCGCACGGCAGCATCGGCTACCAGACGATTTTCGCCGCCGGTTTGACCTTATTCATGTTGACCTTGCTGTTTAACATCGCCGGCCTGGTGATGCGCAAACGGTTCAGGCAGGCGTACTGATGGCCACGGCCGCCGATTCCGCGACGTTGCGCGCCGGTATCCAGCGGCGCCGGCGCTGGGATCTGTTCTTCAGTGTCGCCGGCCTGCTGGTGATGCTGGTCGCTGTGCTGACCCTGGTGCTGCTCTTTTTGCAACTGGCGATCGACGGCCTGCCGCGGCTCAACGCCGAATTCCTGACCCATTTCCCGTCGCGCTTCGCCGAACGCGCTGGTATTCTTTCGGCCTGGGTCGGCACGTTGCTCGTCATGCTGGTCACGGCGTTTGTCGCCGTGCCGCTCGGTGTCGCGGCTGGCCTGTATCTTGAGGAATACGCGCCGCGCAATTGGCTGACCGATATCATCGAGATCAACGTCACTAACCTGGCCGGCGTGCCGTCGATCATTTACGGCCTGTTGGCGCTCGGTCTGTTCGTGTATCAGATGAACCTCGGGCAGAGCATCGCCGCCGCCGGATTGACGCTGGCGCTTTTGATCATGCCGATCGTGATCGTCGCGACGCGCGAAGCGGTGCGCGCCGTGCCGCTCGGTATGCGCGAGGCGGCCTATGCGATGGGGACGACGAAATGGCAGATGCTGGCGCACCACATCGTGCCTTATTCGGCCGGCGGCATCATGACCGGCATTATCATCGGTCTGTCGCGGGCCATCGGCGAGACCGCCCCAGTGATCACCATCGGGGCGTTGACGTTTATCGCCTTCTTGCCCGAGTCGCCGTTCAGTACGACGTTTCCGTTCGTCAATTTCGAGTGGCTGAAAGCGCCGTTTACCGTTCTGCCGATCCAGATGTTCAACTGGGTATCCCGGCCGCAGGCCGAATTTCACGTCAACGCTGCCGCCGCCGGTCTGGTGTTGATCGTCCTGACGCTGGCGATGAACGCCGCGGCGATCATGCTGCGCCAGCGTTACCGCAAGCGGATCAACTGGTAAGGAGCCTGAGGAGTTGAACGACATCCCCTCACCCGCCAACCCGCCGGATCAGGCTGTGGTCGAGCAGCCGATCAAGGCCAGTGTGCGCCATCTGAGCTTCTACTACGACAGCTTCCGCGCCGTGACCGATGTCAACCTCGACATCGCCGAACGGCGCATCACGGCGCTGATCGGTGCTTCGGGTTGTGGCAAGAGCACGTTTTTGCGGTGCTTCAACCGGATGCACGACCTTTACCCGGGAAACCGTTACGAAGGTACCATCGTATTGCAGCCCGACGGGCTTGACATCGTCGGCCGCAACGTCGATCCGATCGAGATCCGGATGCGAATCGGCATGGTGTTTCAAAAGCCCAACCCGTTCCCGAAAACGATTTTCGACAACGTGGCTTATGGTTTGAAGGTGCGCGGCCTTCGTGACCGCCGCCTGATCGAAGAAAAGGTCGAGCGGGCGTTGCGCCAGGCGTTTTTGTGGGAGGAAACCCGCGACCGCCTCGGCGATTCGGCGATGACGCTGTCCGGCGGCCAGCAGCAGCGGTTGTGCATCGCCCGGGCGCTGGCCCCGGAACCGGAACTGCTGCTCCTCGACGAACCGACCTCGGCCCTCGATCCGATCGCCACCGCCAACATCGAGGAGCTGTTGTCTGAACTCAAGCAGCAGGTGACGATCTTAATCGTCACGCACAATATGCAGCAGGCGGCGCGGGTTTCGGATTACACTGCGTTCATGCACCTTGGCGTGCTGGTCGAATTCGGCGTCACCGACCAGTTGTTCACGACCCCGCGCGAGAAGCAGACCGAAGACTATATTACCGGCCGTTACGGCTGAAGACAGCCCCCGAGTTGGTGCACCCATGATCGACACACACACACTGAGTCAGCACATTTCGCACGAGTTCAACAAGGAACTCGAGGACGTGCGCGGCCAGCTGCTGGCGATGGGCGGCCAGGTCGAGCAGCAGATTCACCAGGCGCTGCGCGCCGTGGTCGAGGGCGACAGCAAGATCGGCGAAGAGGTCGAGCGCCAGGATTACCTGATCAACCGAATGGAAGTGGCGATCGACGAAGAATGCAGTCGCATTCTGGCCCGCCGCCAGCCGGCGGCGAGCGATCTGCGGTTGGTCGTCGCCATCATCAAAGCGAGCACCGACCTCGAGCGCATGGGCGATGAAGCCGAGAAAATCGGCCGCCTGGCGGTGGCCCTGGCCGGCATGGACCGCCCGCCGCACGGCTACACGGAACTCGACCATCTCGGCGGACTGGTCGAAACGATGGTACGCAACGCCCTCGATACCTTCGCCCGGCTCGACGCCGACGCAGCGCTGGCCGTCGCCCGCGAAGATTTCAGGATCAACCGCGAATACGAGGCCTTGACCCGCCAGTGCATCACTTTCATGATGGAAGATCCGCGCAAGATCCGCCGCGTGCTCGACGTAATGTGGTGCGCCCGCTCGCTGGAGAGGATCGGTGACCACGCCAAGAACATCTGCGAATACGTGATCTATCTGGTCCACGGCAAAGACATCCGCCACACCAGCCTCGACGACGCCGAACGCGCCATTCGCGCCAAAAACCGCGCCGCTTCCGAGGGCGAGTGAAGGGGCCGGGGTCGGGGAGGGGGAAAATCGACTTTGACGATCATACCCCCTTCCTAACCTTCCCCCGCAAGCGGGGGACGAGGGGATGAGTTCACGCAAGCGGGGGACAAGGCGGGTTCCCGCTTGCGGGGAAGTCCTTTTATTTCTCCCTCCCCCGCAAGCGGGGGAAGGAACGAGGCGCGGATTGCTGCAAGCGGGGGGACGAGGGGCGGATTGCGGCAAGCAGGGGCGGGGGAGCAGGAACGGGAATCTGAGGCGCCTGTTCAATCGCCGTCGAGAAAGCGCCGGACGAGGGTGGCGGCGAGGCCGGTGTAGGCGGCCGGGGTCAGCGCGGCCAGGCGTTTTTTAGCTTCATCGGGTAATTCGAGAGCGGCGACCAGCTCGCCCAGCGTTTCCTTGGTCACCGCTTTGCCGCGGGTCAGTTCCTTGAGCCGTTCGTAAGGCCGCGGCAGGCCGTGGACCCGCATCAGGGTCTGCACCGCTTCGCCCAGCACCGCCCAGGCAGCGTCGAGATCGGCCGCCATTTTTTCCGGATCGGCTTGTAGTTTGTCGAGGCCGCGGCTCAGTGCTCGCCAAGCTAAAAGGCTGTGACCGAGCGCCGTGCCGATGACGCGCAGCACCGTCGAATCCGACAGGTCGCGCTGCAAGCGCGAGACGGGCAGCTTTTCTGCCAAGTGGGCGAGCAGGGCATTGGCGACGCCGAGATTGCCTTCGGCGTTTTCGAAATCGATCGGATTGACTTTGTGCGGCATCGTTGACGAGCCGACTTCGCCCGGCGCCAACCGCTGGCGGAAATAACCGAGGCTGATGTACTGCCACAGGTCGCGGCTGAGATCGAGCAGGATGGTGTTGATCCGGATCAGGGCGTGCGCCTGTTCGGCGATGAAATCGTGCGCTTCGATCTGGGTCGTCAAAGGCTGCCAGGTCAGCCCGAGCCCACTGACGAAGCGTTCGCTGCACGCCAGCCAGTCGAGGTCGGGAAACGCGACGTGGTGGGCGTTGAAATTGCCGACCGCGCCGTTGCACTTGCCGTAGAGCGGCAAGCGGGCCCATTCCTGCCGTTGGTGTTTCAGGCGCCAGTAGAACACCGCGATTTCCTTGCCGAGCGTCGTTGGGCTGGCCGGCTGGCCGTGGGTGCGGGCCAGCATCGGCTGTTCGGCGTTGTCGCGTGCCAGTTGCGCCAGGCGCTCGCTGATCGCGACCAGCGCCGGGAGCAGCACCTGTTCACGGGCCCGCCCCAGCATCAGCGCGTAAGCCAGGTTGTTGACGTCCTCCGAGGTCAGGGCGAAATGGATCCATTCGCTCGCCGCGCCGAGAGCACCGTGGCCGGCCAGTTGTTCTTTCAGGTAATACTCGATGGCTTTGACGTCGTGGTTGATCTCGGCTTCGATTTCCTTGACCCTGGAGGCGGCTGCCTCGTCGAAGGCGGTGAGCACGGCATCGAGCGTACGCCGCTCCTCGTCGGCCAATGGCGGCAGCGGCAGGCCAGGCTCGTCGGTCAGTGCCTCGAACCAGCGGATCTCGATCTCCAGGCGATGGCGGATCAAGGCCATTTCGGAAAACCATTCGCGCAGCGCTTCGACGGCCGGCGCATAGCGGCCGTCGAGCGGCGACAGGGCGGTCAGGGGCGAGGGCGCGCGGGCGGTCATCGCGAAGGGTTTTGGTGGCGGGGGTAAAGCCATTTTAACCCGAATGATCAGGGTTCCGACTTTGCCGGATCGCTCGATATTACAATACACAGTCGTTGCAGCCATTTTTCCATCGCCTGGGAGTGACCATGGGATCCACTCGGATCGAACGTGACAGCATGGGGGAGCTTGAGGTACCGGCCGACGCGCTGTGGGGAGCGCAAACGCAGCGCGCCGTCAATAATTTTCCGCTCAGCGGTCTTCGGCTGCCGCGCCAGACGATTCGGGCGCTGGGCCTGATCAAGGGCGCGGCGGCCACGGTCAACGCCGCGCTCGGTCTGCTCGATGCCGAGCGCACGGCGGCCATCGCCGGGGCCGCGGCACAGGTGGCCGCCGGCGAACACGACGCGCAATTCCCGCTCGATATTTTTCAGACCGGTTCGGGCACCAGCTCGAACATGAACGCCAACGAGGTGATCGCCCATCTGTGCGCCGCATCCGGTGTCGAGGTGCATCCCAACGATCACGTCAACATGTCGCAGAGCAGCAACGACGTGTTTCCGAGCGCGATCCAGGTGAGCGCCTGCCTGGCGGTCCACGAACAATTGCTGCCGGCGCTGGAGGCGTTGCGCCGGACGCTGGACAAACGCGCCGCCGAACTGGCCGAGGTCGTCAAGACCGGCCGCACCCATCTGATGGATGCGATGCCGGTGACCTTCGGCCAGGAACTGGGGTGCTGGGCGGCGCAGATCGCCGACAACGAGCAGCGTCTCGCCAGCGTCTTGCGGCGCTTGGTGGCGCTGCCCCAGGGCGGTACCGCGGTGGGCACCGGGATCAACGCCGATCCCCGCTTCGGCCCCGCGGTCGCGGCTGAGCTGGCAAAAATGACCGGCTTGCCGTTCGTCGCCAGCGGCAATTATTTCACCGGCATCAGCAGCCAGGATGGAGCGGCCGAGTTGTCCGGGCAGCTCAAGACGCTGGCCGTCAGCGTCATGAAAATCTGCAACGATTTGCGCTGGATGAATTCCGGGCCGCTCGCCGGTCTTGGCGAAATCGAATTGCCGGCTTTGCAGCCGGGCAGTTCAATCATGCCCGGCAAGGTCAACCCGGTGATCCCCGAAGCGGTGGCGATGATCGCCGCGCAGGTCATCGGCAACGACGCGACGATCACGATCGCGGCGCAAAGCGGTAATTTCCAGCTCAACGTGATGCTGCCGGTGATCGCCTGGAACTTGATCCAGAGCATCGAACTTTTGGCCAACGGCAGCCGCCTGCTCGCCGCCAAAGCGATCGCCGGCTTTGAGGTTCGCCAAGAACGAATCGATGCGGCGCTCGACCGCAATCCGATCCTGGTCACGGCGCTCAATCGGGTGATCGGTTACGATCGCGGCGCCGAGATCGCCAAGCGCGCCTACCGCGAAGGCCGTCCGGTGATCGACGTGGCGCGCGAGGTGACCGGTATGGACGAAGCGGAACTCAAACGCCTGCTCGATCCTTTGTTGTTGACTCGCGGCGGGATCGCCGGATGAGGTTCGTGACGCCGTCGCCGGTCAACGAGCCGGTCCGCGAATATGCTCCGCGGAGCGCCGAACGCGCGGCGCTGGAACGAGCGCTGGCGACCATCGCCGGCGATGCGCCCGAGATTGCGCCGGTGATCGGCGGACGGCGCGTGACGACCGGCCAGACCCGGGCGGTCGTGATGCCGCACGACCATCGAAAAACGCTGGCCCTGGCCCATCTCGGCGGCGAGACCGAGGCCGCGGCGGCCATCGCCGCCGCTGCCGCGGCGTGGCCGGAATGGAGCGCCATGGCCTGGGAAGAGCGCGCGGCGATTTTTCTAAAAGCGGCCGACCTGCTCGCCGGGCCGTGGCGCGACCGGCTCAACGCCGCGACGATGCTCGGCCAGAGCAAGACCTGCATCCAGGCCGAGATCGACGCCGCCTGCGAATTGATCGACTTTTGGCGCTTCAACAGCTTCGATATGACGCGCCTTTACGCCGAGCAGCCGTACTCACCGCGCGGCGTCTGGAACCGGATGGAGTATCGCGCATTAGAAGGATTTATCTTTGCCGTCACGCCGTTCAATTTCACCTCGATCGGCGGCAATCTGCCGACCGCCCCGGCGCTGCTCGGCAACACCGTGATCTGGAAGCCGGCGACGACGCAACTGCTGAGCGCCTGGTACACGCTGCAATTGCTGCACGAAGCCGGCCTGCCACCCGGTGTGATCAACTTTCTGCCCGGCGACGGCCCCGCGATCGGCGCCCCGGTGCTCGCCAGTCCGGCGCTGGCCGGCGTCCACTTCACCGGTTCGACCGCGACGTTTCAGCACATCTGGCGCACCGCCGGCGAGCGGATCGCCGACTACCGCGGCTACCCGCGGCTGGTCGGCGAAACCGGCGGCAAGGATTTCATTTTCGCCCATCCCAGCGCCGAGCCTGCGGTATTGGTCACCGCGTTGCTACGCGGCGCGTTCGAGTACCAGGGGCAGAAGTGCTCGGCGGCGAGCCGGGCGTTCATCCCCGAATCGCTGTGGGACGAGGTGGTCGAGGCGCTGGTCGCCGAAGTGGCCCGCATCCCGATGGGCGATCCCGCCGACTTTCGCAATTTCATGGGCGCGGTGATCGACGCGCCGTCCTATGAAAGGATCACCGGCTATATCGACTACGCGAAGCAAAACGACGGCTACCGGATCCTGGCCGGCGGCGGCGCCGATCGGTCGGTGGGCTATTTCATCGAACCGACCGTGATCCAGTCCGACGACCCGGCCAGCCGATTGATGTGCGAAGAGATTTTCGGCCCGGTGCTGACGCTATACCGTTACCCTGACCGTGCTCTCGACGATACCATCGAGGTTCTCGACCGCGCCTCGCCTTATGCCCTGACCGGCGCGGTCTTCGCCCGCGACCGGCAGGCGATTGGCCGCCTCGCGGCGCGCCTGCGCCACGCCGCCGGCAATTTCTATATCAACGACAAACCGACCGGCGCCGTCGTCGGCCAGCAGCCGTTCGGCGGCGGGCGGGCGTCGGGTACCAACGACAAGGCCGGCAGCCTGTGGAACCTGATCCGCTGGACCTCGCCGCGGGCGATCAAGGAAACCTTCACGCCGCCGGCCGAGTGGCGTTACCCGCACATGCTGTAAAGCTGTCCCAAGCCCGACGGCCCGGCGGTGTTATAATCGATCGAATTACTTGCCGATCCGGAGTTTCGCGGTGCGCCTGCTCCAGGAAGCCTTGACTTTCGACGATGTCTCGCTCGTTCCCGGCCATACCACGGTGCTGCCGCGCGACGTCGATCTGCGCACTTCGCTGACCCGCAAGATCCGGCTCAATATCCCGCTCGTCTCGGCGGCGATGGACACCGTCACCGAAGCCCGGCTGGCGATCGCCATGGCGCAGGCTGGCGGCATCGGCGTGATCCACAAGAACATGACCGCCGAGCGCCAGGCCGAGCAGGTGCGCATCGTCAAGAAGTACGAGGCCGGGGTCATCAAAGATCCGATCACGGTGACGCCGGAAACGACGATCGCCGAAGTCCTTAGACTGACTCATCTGCACAATATTTCGGGCGTACCGGTCGTCGATGGCAGCGATCTGGTCGGCATCGTCACCAGCCGTGATTTGCGCTTCGAACGTCACCTCGATCATCCGGTGAGCAGCATCATGACGCCGCGCGAGCGGCTGATCACGGTGCGCGAGGACGCCAGCCAGGACGATGTGCTGCAATTGCTGCACCGTCACCGGATCGAAAAAGTGCTGGTTGTCAACGCGGCGTTCGAACTACGCGGCCTGATTACCGTCAAGGACATTCAGAAATCGCGCGATTTCCCGAATGCCGCGAAAGACGACCACGAGCGCCTGCTGGTCGCCGCCGCGGTCGGCGTCGGTGGCGATACCGACGAGCGCGTCACGGCCCTGGTCCAGGCCGGCGCCGACGTCATCGTCGTCGATACCGCGCACGGCCATTCGCAGGGCGTGATCGACCGCGTGCGCTGGGTCAAGGAACGTTATCCAGAGGTGCAGGTTATCGCCGGCAATATCGTCACGGCGGCCGGGGCGCTGGCCCTGGTCGAAGCCGGCGCCGACGGCGTCAAGGTCGGCGTCGGGCCCGGTTCGATCTGCACGACGCGGGTGATCGCCGGCGTCGGTGTGCCGCAGGTCACGGCCATCGCCGATGTCGCTGCGGCGCTGGCGCCGCACGGCGTGCCGCTGGTCGCCGACGGCGGTATCCGATTTTCTGGCGATCTAGCCAAAGCACTCGCCGCCGGTGCCCACTCGGCGATGATCGGCGGCCTGCTCGCCGGCACCGAGGAGGCGCCCGGCGAGGTCGAACTGTTTCAGGGGCGATCGTATAAATCGTATCGCGGCATGGGCTCTCTGGGCGCCATGCAGAAAGGCTCGTCCGATCGTTACTTCCAGGACGAAATCGAACAGGAAAAACTAGTTCCGGAAGGCATCGAGGGACGGGTGCCTTACAAAGGGCCGCTGGCCGGCGTCGTACACCAGCTCGCCGGCGGGCTGCGCTCGGCGATGGGCTATCTTGGTTGCGGCTCGCTCGCCGAACTGCACCGCCAGGCGACGTTTGTCAGGGTCTCCAATGCCGGCATCCGCGAGAGCCACCCGCACGACGTGACGATCACCAAGGAAGCGCCGAACTACAAACTGCCATGAGCATCGCCGCCGAGTGCCACGCCGGACGGATACTGATCGTCGATTTCGGTTCGCAGTACACCCAACTGATCGCCCGCCGGGTGCGCGAGATCGGCGTGTTCAGCGAAATTGTCGCTTGGGACCAGGTGCCTGACGCGCTCGCCGCGCCACCGCCGGCCGGCATCATCCTCTCGGGCGGTCCCGAATCGGTCACCGCCGATGAAACGCCGCGCATTCCCGAAGCCGTGTTCGCCGCCGGCGTGCCGATCCTCGGCCTGTGCTACGGCATGCAGGCGCTCGCCCAGCAACTCGGCGGCGCGGTCGAATCGAGCGACAACAAAGAATTCGGCCACGCCGCACTGGAGATCGTCAATCCAGGCCGGTTGTTGACCGGCATCGAGGATCGCCTCGACGAAGCCGGCCGGCCGTGGCTCGACGTCTGGATGAGCCACGGCGACCGGGTCAGCGCGTTGCCGCCGGGCTTTAGCTTGATCGCCCGCACCACATCGGCGCCGATTGCCGCAATGGGTGACGACACGCGGCGCATTTACGGCCTGCAATTCCATCCCGAAGTGACGCACACGCCGCAGGGCATGCGGCTGATCGAACGTTTCGTGCGCGATATCTGCGGCACGCCGGCGACCTGGACCACCGAAAACATCCTCGATGATCTGACCGCTCGCGTACAACGGACGGTAGGCAAGGATCAGGTGCTGCTCGGTTTGTCGGGCGGCGTCGATTCGGCGGTGGTTGCCGCTTTGTTGCACCGTGCGATCGGCGAGCAGTTGGTCTGCATCTTCGTCGATACCGGCCTGTTGCGCCACGGCGAAGCCGAGCAGGTGGTGGCGACCTTCGGCCGCCACCTCGGCATCAGGCTGATCAAAGTCGAAGCCGGCGCACGATTCATCGCGGCGCTGGCCGGCGTCGCCGATCCGGAAAGTAAGCGCAAGATCATCGGCCGCGAATTTATCGCCGTCTTCGAAGAAGAAGCCGCGAAACTCGCCGGCAGCGGCTGGCTCGCGCAAGGCACCATCTACCCCGATGTCATCGAATCGGCCGGCGCCGCCACCGGCACGGCCAAGGTCATCAAGTCGCACCATAACGTCGGCGGCCTGCCCGAGCGCATGCACCTGAAACTGCTCGAACCGCTGCGCGAGCTGTTCAAGGACGAAGTTCGCAAGCTCGGCGCCCACCTCGGCTTGCCGCGTGAGTTGATCGAGCGCCACCCCTTCCCAGGGCCGGGCCTGGCGGTGCGCATCCTCGGCCCGGTCGAAGCCGAATACATCGCCCTCGTGCAGCGCGCCGATCGCATCTTTATCGAAGAATTACGCCGCGCCGAACTGTACGACAAAGTCGCCCAGGCGTTTGCCGTCTTCCTGCCGGTCAAATCGGTCGGTGTCGTCGGCGACGGCCGGCGCTATGAATACGTCGTCGCCCTGCGCGCCGTCGAAACCATCGACTTCATGACCGCCCGCCCCGCCCACCTCCCCTGGGACTTCCTGGACCACGTCACCCGCCGCATCATCAACGAAATCACCGGCATCTCGCGCGTCGTCTACGACACCTCCGGCAAACCCCCGGCCACGATCGAGTGGGAGTGAACCGGCGATACCATGAGAGGCTGATCGATGCAGTTATGGTTTTGGTGGGCGCCGATCATATGCCTGTTCTTGAGAGTGGCGTTATCGAGGGCTCAAATCGCGCCATATAACTCCATAATTTGGCGTGAATAAGTGCTATAATCACGCCATGAGATGGATATGGCAACAAACCGACTGGCCCGATTTTCGCTGTAACAATCGCGCGCTCAATGATCGGGAACTTGAATTTCGCATAAACTCAGAGCGCCTGGCTGGTCGTTTTGATGCACTGCCAATGGCGTCCCAAGAGGATGCTATGATCGATTTGATGCTCTCCGAAGCCATCAAAACCAGCGCCATAGAGGGGGAGGATCTGGACAGAGAATCGGTCAGGTCATCACTACTCTCTTTGATTACCTCAGATACGCTCCCGGACAACTCCGACCAGAAAGCAGCGGGGGCCGCTTCGCTGCTGGTCGATGTTCGCAAGAGCTGGCAAACATCCCTGACGCATGAACTGCTGGGCAAGTGGCAGTCCATGGCTGTTCCGGAACAACGTTATACGCCTATTCTGCGAGGGGCATACCGCAACAATACTTCGCCAATGCAAATAGTAAGCGGGCCTTACGGTCGTGAAAAGGTTCACTATGAAGCCCCACCTGCAACTCGTGTGCCTGATGAAATGGTGAGATTCATCGACTGGTACAACAAGACCAATGTATCGAAAGGCGATAAGAAGATACCAGGGATTGCCCGAGCCGGTATTGCACACCTCTGGTTTGAAATTATTCATCCCTTTGACGATGGTAACGGACGAGTCGGCAGGGCGATTGCCGACCATGCGCTATCGCAGTCTCTCGGTTATCCGACCACGGCCTGTCTTGCCACGGCGATAGAGGCAGATACTAAAACCTACGAAAATAA
>JRYH01000787.1_pt1 | contig 18369 bp, 16 predicted proteins | sample 235351 | NCBI WGS metagenome assembly JRYH01 (sample SAMN03074221, study PRJNA261480) | activated sludge metagenome | biome: Wastewater Treatment Plant; feature: Wastewater; material: Activated sludge; isolation source: activated biomass of a wastewater treatment plant treating wastewater... ... | reverse complement strand
CTATGCAACAATTGGGTTAACGTGAAATCCGATCCAAGCCGGTCAGCGCGACGGGAGTGCTGAAAAGGGAACGTGAACGCCCCATCATTTCTCATGCCGGACGCACTTGCGGTGCCGTGACCGTTGACGTGAAGCCTCGAAACCGTGAGCGTGGCGATATGCGATAATTTAACGTTTGAGCCCGGCCGCTTTTGCCGGGCCGTCACGAGGAGTAACGGACCATGTATTGGTTGATCACCCCGGCGTTGGCCCAGGACGGAGCGGCGCAGGCCCCCGGCCTGTTCGGCTCGTTTTTGCCGTTGATCCTGATTTTCGCGGTGTTTTATTTTCTGCTGATCCGGCCGCAGATGAAACGCACCAAAGAGCACCGCACGCTGGTTGCCAATCTGGCGGTCGGCGATGAGGTCGTGACCACGGGCGGTATGCTCGGCCGCATCACGGCCCTCGGCGACAGTTTCGTGACCATCGAGTTCGCCGACCAGATGGCGGTCAAAGTCCAGCGTCACGCCATCTCCTCGGTGGTGCCCAAGGGCACGATCAAAAGTGCATGAGGCGTATCATCGATGAACCGCTACCCGCTGTGGAAATATCTGCTGATTCTGTTCGTCGTCGTGGTCGGCACGATCTACGCTCTGCCCAATCTTTACGGCGACAGCCCGGCGGTCCAGGTGTCGTCGGTCAGCGCCCTGCCGGTTGGCGATGATTTCGCCGACGCGGTAACCGGCATCCTCGACCAGGAAGCGCTGCCCTGGCGCGATACCCGGACCGACGGCAGCCGGCTGCTCGTCCGTTTCTCCGATGCCGACACCCAATTGCGCGCCGCCGACGTGCTCCGCCGGCAACTCGGCGATGGTTATACCGTGGCGCTCAATCTGGCGACCAATACACCGGCCTGGCTGCGCACCCTGGGCGCCTTGCCGATGGTCCTCGGCCTCGATCTGCAAGGTGGCGTGCATTTTTTGATGCAGGTCGATATGGAAACGGCGCGCAACCAGCAGATCGACCGTTACCTCGACGACATCCGTACCACGCTGCGCCAGGAGCGCATCCGCTACAAAACGGCGCGCCGCGAGCGTGACCAGATCGTTATCGAACTGCGCAGCGCCGAAGATCGCAACAAAAGCCTTGATGTCTTGTCCAGCCAACTGGCCGACCTCGACCTGACCACCGGTGGGGGGGATGGCGCGGACCTTGTCCTGCGCGCCGCGGTCAAGGAGACGGCGGTCGAGGAACTGCGCAAAAACGCCGTCGAACAGAACGTCATCACGTTGCGCAACCGGGTCAACGCGCTCGGCGTCGCCGAGCCGGTGATCCAGCGCCAGGGAGCGGACCGCATCGTCGTCCAATTGCCGGGTGTGCAGGACACTGCCGAAGCCAAACGCATTCTCGGCGCGACCGCGACCCTCGAATACCGCGCCGTCGATGAACAGAACGACGCCTATACGGCGCAGCAGACCGGTCGCATTCCGCCGGATTCCCTGCTCTTTCTGGACCGCGGCGGCATCCCCTATCTCCTGAAGCGGCAACTGATCGTTTCCGGCGATCAGTTGATCGGCGCCAGTTCCGGCTTCGATCCGACGACCGGCAGCCCGAGCGTTTCGGTGACGCTCGACGGCGTCGGCGCCAAACGCATGCTCGATTTCACGCTCGACAACGTCGGCAACCGGATGGCGGTGGTGTTCATCGAATACAAGCCCGTGACCCGTGAAGAGGACGGCAAGACGATCCACACCACGGTCAAGGAAGAACGCATCATTTCGGTCGCCGTCGTGCGCGAACCGTTCGGCAAGCGCTTTCAGACCACCGGCCTCAACAGTCCGGAAGAAGCGCGCCAGCTCGCGCTCTTACTGCGCGCCGGTGCGCTGGTCGCGCCGGTCAACATCATCGAGGAACGGACCGTCGGTCCGAGCCTCGGCCAGGACAACATCGACCAGGGCTTTCGCTCGGTGATTATCGGTTTTCTCGTCGTCCTCGTCTTCGTCAGCATGTACTACAAGGTCTTCGGCCTGTTCGCCAGCCTGGCGCTGAGCATCAACCTGGTACTGCTGGTCGCGGTGCTGTCGATGTTCGGTGCGACGCTGACCTTGCCGGGTATCGCCGGCATCGTGCTGACGGTGGGCATGGCGGTCGATGCCAACGTTCTGATCTTCGAACGTATCCGCGAGGAAGTGCGCAACGGCAATACGCCGCAAAATGCCATCCGCGCCGGTTACGACAACGCCCTATCGACGATCGTCGATGCCAACGTCACGACATTCATTGCGGCGCTGGCGCTCTTCCTCTTCGGCACGGGGCCGATCAAGGGCTTTGCCGTGACCTTGAGTTTCGGCATTCTGACTTCGATGTTCAGCGCCATCATGGTTACTCGGGCGCTGGTGAACCTGACGTACGGCCGCGTCGCGCGTCTGAAATCGCTGGCGGTTTGACGTTATTCATAGGAAACTCCGATGGAATTGTTCCGCAGCACGACGCGCATCGACTTTTTGCGCCATAAGCATTTAGCCTACGTATTCTCGGGCTTGCTGATCGTCGCCTCGATCGCCTCGCTCGCGACACGGGGCCTCAACCTGGGGCTCGATTTCACCGGCGGTACGTTGATCGAGGTGTCGTATGAGCAGCCCGTCGAACCCATGGCCGTGCGCTCGGCGCTGGCCGCCGGTGGCTTCTCTGACGCCCTGGTGCAGACCTTCGGCGCCGCCACCGATCTGGTGATCCGGCTGGCACCGCGCAGCGCCGAGGAAAGCTCGGCGGCACTCAGCGATGCGGTGGTCGCCAGTCTGCGCCAGCAAAGCGACCAGCAGATCGAGGTTCGGCGGGTGGAATACGTCGGCCCGCAGATGGGCGAGGAACTCGCCAACCAGGGTCTGCTGGCGATGATTTACGTGATGATCGGCATCCTGCTCTACATCTCGTTTCGTTTTCAGTGGCGCTTCTCGCTTGGCGCGGTCGCGGCGTTGATCCACGATGTGATCATCACCTTTGGCGTCATCTCGTTTTTGGCGATCGAATTCGACCTGACCGTCGTCGCCGCCTTGCTCGCCGTCGTCGGTTATTCGCTGAACGATACAATCGTCGTTTTCGACCGGATCCGCGAAAATTTCCGCGTCATCCGCAAAGCGACGCCACTGGAGGTGGTCAACACTTCGATCAACCAGACCCTGTCGCGGACGATCATGACCTCGGGCACCACGTTGATCGTCCTGGTCGTGCTGTTTTATCTCGGCGGCGAAATCATTCACGCCTTCGCCCAGACGCTGATCATCGGCATCGTGATCGGAACGTATTCCTCGATCTACGTCGCCAGCGCCCTGGCTATCGAACTGGGCATCAGCAAGCAGGATCTGATGCCGGTGGCGAAAGAAGGCTTGCCCGACAGCATGCCGTAAGCGCCTTTTTATGCTGTCATGAAAGCGATCTGGCAGGCGGTTGACGGCTGGCAGGCGCTCGCTGGCATCGGCCTGTTTCTTTTCGCCATGCTGTTGCTCGAGCGGGCGCTCGACGATCTGTCCGGTGTCCGTTTGAGCCGCTTTCTACGCCAGCGGACGCAAACCCGGCTCGGCGCCCTCGGCACCGGGGCGCTGGTGACGGCCATCTTGCAGAGCAGTTCGCTCGTCGGGGTAATGACCCTGGCGCTGGTCGGGGCCGGCGTTCTGCCGCTGGTCAACGGCATCGGCGTTGTGCTCGGCGCCAATCTCGGAACCACCGTAACCGGTTGGCTTGTCACGCTGCTCGGCTTCAAGCTCGACCTCGACCGCGCCGCGTTGCCGCTATTGGCGCTGGCCAGTCTCGGCTATTTCATAATGCGCTCCTGGCCGCGGCCGGCGGCGTTGCTCCGCCTGGCGATCGCGCTCGGTCTTTTGCTGTTTGCGCTCGGCTTGATGAAAGCGGCGGTCGCGCCGCCGGCCGACATGATGGCCGCGGTACTGACCGGGCGGCCGCATCTTTTGTGGTATTTCGCCGGCGGTCTGGTGTTGACCGCCGTCATCCAGTCCAGTTCGGCGATGATGATGGTGATGCTCAGCCTGCTCGCCGCCGGCGTTGTCGATTTGACCGCCGCGGCGGCAGTGGTGATCGGCGCCGATCTCGGCACGACTTCGACCGTGATGCTCGGCTCCGCCGGCGGCAGCGCCGATCGCCGGCGCGTGGCCTGGGCACACTTCGGCTACAACCTGGTGGTCGATCTTCTCGCCCTGGTCGTGGCGTTGCCCATGTTGCCGAAAGCCGTGCAACTGCTCGGCATCGGCGATCCGCTGTGGGCATTGGTCGGGTTTCACAGCGCGATCAATTTCTTCGGACTGCTGCTCTTTTACCCGCTGCTTGGAGCGTATACCGCATTGCTGACGCGCCGCGTGCGCGACCGGCACCGGTCATTGGCTCTGTATCTCGATCCGAATGCCTTGGCTCTGGCCGAGACCGCTCTGGCGGCGCTGGCCCGCGAAAGCGAGCGATTGTTCTGGTTGTGTGCGGCGCGTTTTGCCCGCCCGTTCCACCTCCAGTTCACCCCGGTCGCCGGCGACGAAGCGCCGCCGGCCAGCCGCGTCGGCTACCAGCAGATCAAAGACCTGGAGCAGGAATTGATCGAATACGCGGCGCGTATCCAGGCCCTGCCGCTGCAGCCGGAGCAGGCACTGAAAATCAACCACGACCTGGTATTGGCGCGCAACGCGGTCCTGGCCGTCAAGGCACTGCGCGACGTCGCGCACCATCTGACTGCGCTGGAGGAAAGCGCCGACGATCGTCACCTCGCGCTGTATGCCGCTTATCGCGAAGCGGTTGAAACGCTGGCCGCCGCGGCACGGGCGGTGCGGGGCGAGGAAGGCGAGAGCCGGATGCTGCGCTATCGTGAAGCGGCGGAAAAGCTCAACGCCTTCCACGACCGGATGCACCAGACTCTCGTGCAGAAACCGCCGCCCGCCAGCCGACCCGAACTGAGACTTTCGTCGCTGCTCAATCTCAATCGCGAGGTCTGGCTCGGCGCCGTCAATCTGTGGCGCGCGCTCGGCCAGCTCTGCTTCAGTCCTTCTGAATTTGCGGCATTGGATCGCGCGCCTGCTGGACCAGAGGCGCAATCAGTTTGAATGGCGCAGCGATCACTTCGCCCTTGGTTTCATAATCCTCGGCGCCGGTGAAATCGACCACGACGCCACCCGCCTCGCGCACCAAAAGCGCGCCGGCGGCAATATCCCAGCATTCGAGCGCGCTTTCGAAATAACCGTCGAGGCGCCCGCAGGCGACGTGCGCCAGGCTGAGACAAGCGCTGCCGTTCATCCTGAGATCGGCGATGCGACCGCTCAAACGGTCGAGCATCGCAAGCGCCGCCGGCAGGCGCTCGGGTTCGCGGAACGGCAGGCCGCTGGCCAGCACCGCATTGTCGAGATCGTGGCATTCGCCGACCCGAATACGGCGATTGTCGAGATAAGCACCCTTGCCGCGCACCGCGACGAACAACTCCTCGGCAAGCGGATCGTAGATGACACCATATTCGGTTTGCCCACTGATCTTGAAGGCGATGCTGACGGCAAGCTGGCGCAGGCCGTGCAACAAGTTCATCGTCCCGTCGAGCGGATCGACAACCCACAAGTGTTCGCTCTCGCCGTGCATGCCGCTTTCTTCGCCGAGCACCGCGTGCTCCGGAAAAGCGCGTAAGATGGTCTCGATGATCGTCTTCTCGGCCTGCTGATCGACATCGGTGACGTAATCATGGCGGCTTTTACGATGAACTTGGATCCCCTCGAGGCGCAGACATTGGCGGCGAATCAGCTCGCCCGCCTTACGCGCCGCCTGGATTGCGATATTGACGTGACCGGAAAACTGCATCTCGATAAAGTTGGCAAAACAATAGACCAGGATACCAGAAGCCCGGGGCGGAACGGTGGCTCCGGAATGTGTCGATTGAAAAGGCCGACCAGCCCGTGGTGAAGCGGGCAGGGGGGGTATCGGATCCGGCGTCCGCCTTGCTGACCCGTATTCGTTTCGTGCTGGTCGAACCGAGCCACCCCGGCAATATCGGCGCCGCGGCGCGGGCGATGAAAGTCATGGGCCTGAGCCGTCTCGTGCTGCTGGCTCCCCAGCGCTATCCGTCGGTCGAAGCGACGGCGATGGCCTCCGGCGCCGCCGATCTGCTGGCCGCCGCCGAGGTCGTCCAGACGCTGGACGAAGCCTTGGGCGGATGCCGCTTGATCCTCGGCACCAGCGCCCGCCAGCGCAGCCTCTCCTGGCCGTCCGTGACGGCGCGCGAGGCGGCGGAAACCGCCGCTGTGGAAGCATCATCCGGCGAAATCGCCGTGCTGTTCGGCCGCGAACGGGTCGGCCTCGACAACCACGAACTGGCGCGTTGCCACTTTCGGGTCGAGATTCCAACGCGGCCGGATTTCTCGTCGCTGAACCTCGCCCAGGCGGTGCAGGTACTGGCCTATGAATTCCGCCTGGCAGCGCTGGCCGCGGCCGGCGTACCGGCCGCCGCGCCGGCGGCCGAAGAGGCGCGCAAAGCCGACGATGGGGAAATGAACCAGATTTTCTCGCATCTCGAGACCACCCTGACGGCGCTCGCTTTCCTCGACCCGAACCACCCCCGTCGGCTACGGTTGCGGCTTCGCCGGATGCTGATCAGATCGCGGCTAGATCTCAATGAATACAATATCTTACGCGGGATATTGAGTGCAATGGATGAAGTGATTGAGGAGCAAAAGAAGCGATGACAGACTGGCGGACATGGCAGGCCGGAGGGGGGATCGTCAGCGCCGACGATACCGGGCTTTTTATCCGGCAGGCCGGCGCCGGCCCCGATCTGGTCTGCTTTCACGGCTTCCCGACTTCGAGCTATGACTGGCACCGGCTGCTCCCTTTGCTCGCCGGCCGTTTCCGCGTCACGGTCTTCGATTTTCCCGGTTACGGTCTTTCGGACAAACCGCCCAGCCGCGATTATTCGATCTTTCGCCAGTGCGACGCCGCACAAGCGTTGCTGGAAACCCTCGAGATCCGCCGCGCCCATCTGCTCGCCCACGACATGGGCGTCACCGTCGCCTGCGAACTCCTGGCGCGCCTCGCGGCCGGGGCAAGCGCGCCCGCTCTCGACACCGTCACGCTGCTCAATGCCGGCCTGTACATGGACCTGCACCAGCCGCTCATCACGCAGCGCCTGCTGCGTATGCCCCGCCTGGGCGCCGTCGTCGGCCGCTTCGCCAGCCGCCGGCTGTTCATGCACCAGTATCCGCAAGTCTACGCCGCGCCCGAGGCCTTCGACGCCACCCATTACGAATCCCAATGGCAGCTTCTGATCCACAACCACGGCCGGCGCGTGCTGCACCGGGTCGCCGGCTATATGCGCGAGCGCGTCCGCCATCACCCGCGCTGGATCGGCGCCCTCCAGACCTGCCCGCTGCCGCTCACCTTGATCTGGGGCATGGCCGACCGTATCGCCGTCCCGGCCATCGTCAAGCGCGCCGCCCGCGAACTGCCGGCGGCCCGGATCATCCGTCTGCCCGGCATCGGCCACTACCCGCAACTCGAAGCCCCGGCCGAAGTCGCCCGCGCGCTGTGACCCCGAAAAACCGAAAAAAACCTTTACCTCAGCCCCCAAAGCAGGTATGCTTGCACCCCGCGGCTCAAGGCGCTCCGGCAAGGTCAAGTTGCCAAGCCGCGGGGCTGGACAAGCTCGCCGTGAGCTTGCCAGACCACGCAAAGTGCGGCGCGTGTCCGCACATTGCTTCGCGAAGCGAACCTGCTGTTCGCATCGCGGCCAAACCATCCATGGTTTGGACGATGTATTGAGACAACGGATTATTCGAAAACGGAGAGGTGGCCGAGCGGCTGAAGGCGCTCCGGCAAGTTAAGGGTCTGGACAAGCTCATCGTGAGCTTGCCAGACCACGCAAAGTGCGGCACTTGTCCGCACTTTGCTTCGCGAAGCGAACCTGCTGTTCGCATCGCGGCCAAACCATCCATGGTTTGGACGATGTATTGAGACAACGGATTATTCGAAAACGGAGAGGTGGCCGAGCGGCTGAAGGCGCTCCCCTGCTAAGGGAGTATAGAGTTAAAAGCTCTATCGAGGGTTCGAATCCCTCCCTCTCCGCCACCCTTTACCCAATTGTTGCATAAGTTCCCGGGATTCTCGGTCGAGCTATCGAGTGCAGCTTGTCCGATTCTCCAAACCCACTCGACACACGCCTTTTCGGTGCTGATACTGTAATGCCGGGCACAAATCCTCGCGCGGAGTTGATCGAACAGTTTTAGGAGCATTTGACTATTAATAACTATTTAACTGCAAAATAAGCTATTGAATTTATAGGAATATTTAATGCAAATGAACGAATCTACACCATGAGATGTGTTTATGGTATATTATTTTCGTCTATTATTGTCGTTAGCGGGCAAACGGGGATCCCATAGCGCATGGCAGTGAATCGAGACAAGCCGAACCGATGGAAGGCCGACGTCGCCAAGTCAGTTGACATGTACAATGACTGGTTCATGAAGTTCGCGCCGAAGGCATTCCGTGACACGCGCGTTCAGACTACCAAAGACGTGGAGGCAACCCTCCATTCGACTGGCAACCTCACGAACATCCGAGCTTCGACGATGCGTGAGCACCCCGCGATCCTTCCAACGCTCCGCATGTCGACCTGCCCACCCCTAGCTGTCGATCGCCTCATCGGCCTCGCTGGCGTCTCCAGTACACTCGTCAAATGCATGGAGCATCATCACGCGCTACCCGCGCGTATGCTGCAAGCCGCGGCCGACAAGGAACTTGCCCGTATCGCCGCAATCATAGAGAAGATGGCCGACCCGGACATCTTCGTCTGGCTATCGCGCAAGAACCAGCCGCCGACCGAGCCCGAGATCCACCGAGCCGCCACTATTGTTGCCGACAGGCTTTGCGGAGCAGTTGCTAACCCCATCATCCGCAACGCCCAGGAGAAGCGGCAGCTCGCGGCCATAAAGGGCTGGCTTGAGGCTCGAGGATACAGACAGATCACATCTGGCGACGGGGTCAAGTTCGACGCCATGCCACCTGGCACGTTCACCTTCCGAATGAACGTACCGGTGAAGCTTGAAGGCGGTGCCAAGTCCGTTAACATCGCCATCGACGCCGTCATCAACCCAAAGACGGCCACGAAGCGCACTTTTCCGGTGTTCTTCGAGGCTAAGTCTGCAGGCGATTTCACCAACACAAACAAGCGGCGCAAGGAAGAGGCCGTGAAGATGTCTCAGCTTCGCGGCAACTACGGAAAGCGGGTGCAATTCAATCTCTTCCTCTGCGGGTACTTCGACAGCGGCTACCTCGGATACGAGGCCGCAGAGGGTATTGACTGGGTTTGGGAGCACCGGATCAACGATTTCGCGAAGTTCGGACTCTGAGCATGTCTGGCACCATCATCGAGAAAGAGCAAAGGCGCCTCGCGCTACAGGCTTCTCTCGACGCGGAGAAGTCCCAGCCCGAGCGCAACCGTCTTGGTCAGTTTGCTACTCCTACGGCTCTCGCCGAGGACATCGTGCGCTACGCCATGTCCCTCTTGCCTGCAGCTACAAGTGTTCATTTCCTCGACCCCGCCTTCGGCACCGGCGCGTTTTATTCCGCTCTACTTAAGGTCGTTCCGAGAGAACGCATTGCCGAAGCGCTTGGGTTCGAGATCGATCCGCACTATGGGAAGCCAGCGACACAGCTTTGGAAGGACACGGGCCTCGCGCTGAAGCTCATGGACTTCACGCACGCGGAACCGTCACCGCGCTTCAACATGCTTATCTGCAATCCCCCTTACGTGCGGCATCACCACCTGCACAACGGTGACAAAGCGCGCCTACAACATCGAACTCACCAAGCCAGTGGAATGAAGCTGAGCGGTCTAGCGGGCCTTTACTGTCACTTTCTGGGGCTGTCTCATGCTTGGATGACCGAAGGTGGCGTTGGCGGCTGGCTCATCCCAAGCGAATTCATGGATGTGAACTACGGCTCCGCCGTGAAGCAGTATCTCCTCAATCGCGTAACGCTCCTGCACATTCACCGCTTCGACCCCAATGACGTGCAGTTCGCCGACGCACTCGTTTCCTCTGCCATCGCCTGGTTCCGGAATGAACCGCCTGCTGCCGACCACGAAGTGAAATTCACGTTCGGCAATACGCTCTGCGAGCCGAGGATGACCCGCGGGGTCGCGGCCCGTTCCCTTGTCTACGAGCCCAAGTGGACACGTTTCCCCGTTGCCGATGTGCGGAGCCGCCCGGACATCCCGACACTCTCCGACTTCTTCCAGGTAAAACGCGGCCTCGCCACCGGCGACAACAGCTTCTTCATCCTCTCCGAGGAGGACATTGCTGCGCGCAACCTGCCAATGGAAGTCTTCACACCGATCCTTCCCAGCCCGCGTTACTTAGATCACGACGAAATAATAGCCCGAGACGACGGCTCACCCGACATCGACCGCCGACTATTCCTCCTCGATACGAAACTCACTGAGGAAGAAATCCAGAGACGCTTTCCTACGCTTGCCGCCTACCTCGCTGAGGGAAAGGTCAGGGGTCTGGATGAACGATATATCTGCAAACACCGCGCACTCTGGTATGCTCAGGAAAAACGTCCTCCCGCGCCGATCGTTTGCACGTACCTCGGCCGGGGCGATGCCAAGAGCGGAAGGCCATTTCGCTTCATCCTTAACGGTTCGCTCGCGACGGTGGCGAACGTGTATTTGGCGCTCTACCCAACGCGGCTCATGACACTTGAACTGAACCGCGATCCCGGTCTGTTGCGGAAAGTCTGGACGGCACTCAATGAGTTGTCGCCAGACGTTCTTCTTGGTGAGGGCCGCGTCTATGGAGGTGGTTTACACAAACTCGAACCACGCGAGCTTAGCAACGTACCCGCTGCATTTCTTACGGACATCTTGCCACGCGGAACCGTAGCGGTTAGGACTAAGCAACTTGAACTGTTCGCCGAAGCATGAGCGCTAACAACCGTTGCAGCGGACGGCGCTCCTCGCCGCCGCTGAACCGGAGCGTGTGTGCCGGTCATAGCACGAAGCTAGAGAGGTAGAAGTCCTCTCACCAGGTATTCGCAGAGCCGAAGGTTAGGAGAAGAGCAAGGGCGCCGGATACACATTGGGTGTCGTGCAACAGGGGGGACACCCACCCTCGGCAAAGCCGTGGAAAGGTGAAGGCCCCGGCGTATTTGAGTTGATCGAAACTTGTGCGCAACGACTTTCAGGCCACCTTCTGCGATGCAGGAAATCATTCATTTGTTGAACAATTCCGGAGATTCCCCATGATCGGGGCGATAGCAGGCGACATCATCGGTTCCGTCTATGAATGGCATCCTTGCAAGACTAAGGATTTCACCCCCTTGTTCGCCCCTGAGGCCTTTTTCACCGACGACACCGTGCTCACGGTGGCGGTGGCGGACGCGCTGTTCAAGGGCCGCGATCCGGTGGCCACCTTCAAGGAATGGGGCTGGCGCTACCCCGATTCGGGTTGGGGCGGGATGTTCGCCCAATGGCTGTTCTCCGACCGAACCGCCCCCTACGGCAGCTTCGGCAACGGCGCGGCCATGCGGGTTTCCCCCGCCGGCCTGCTGGGCAAGGACCTGGGCGAGGCCCGGGAGATGGCCGAGCGAGTAACGCGTATCACCCACGATCATCCCGAAGGGATCAAGGGGGCAATCGCCACCGTGACCGCCATCGTCCTCGCCCGTCAGGGGACCGAGGCGGAAGTGATCCGCCGAGCCGTGCAGCAGGATTGCGGCTACGATCTTGACCGGACTGTGGAGGAAATTCGGCCCGGCTATAGTTTCAACGAAACCTGCCAGAGCACCGTTCCCGAAGCCATCATCTGCGCCCTGGAGGCCACCGATTACGAGGATGCTGTGCGCAATGCGATTTCACTGGGCGGGGACGCCGACACCCTGGCCGCAATCTCCGGCGGCATCGCCGAGGCCCGTTTCGGGATTCCCCCATCCATTGCCCGAGAAGCGTTCCAGCGCTTGCCTGAAGACATGCAGCAAGTGATGGAAGCCCTGTACGCGCGTGCCGGGGGAGCGCCCTGGTGAAAACCCGAATCCGGGACAACAAGCGGGGCAATCGAGGGCAGTCACGATCACCCCGACAACGACCCAACAGTCAACTACCCAATGAGCTGCGCCTTTTGGGCGCAACTCATGTCGAAAATTAGGTATTATGAGCCTTATTGCGATCGCGTACCCACAGTCTGAGTCGGAACTCGCCGTCATGCTATGCGCACTTGAGGCCCATGGCATCAAAGCATTTGTACATGGCGGCGGTATCGGCTCTCTGTGCCCTGGCCCGCAAATTCCATGGTTTAACACTCGCCGCATTATGGTCTCAAGCGCGGACGTTGCTGACGCACAGAAAGCGCTTAGCGTTTTCTCACAGCCGGCCAAGTCATCCCCTTACGAGTAGCTAGGCATTCTTCATGTGTTGCGCATCATCTCCGAGACTGCTTTCTTTGGCTGGTTTGTTCCAAGCAGGCGTTATCGCAATGGCAAAGAACATATCTAACTGCTCACGCTGGAGTGTGAATTGTGCATACGGTCTTAGTTCTGGGCGGGTATGGTTTTTTTGGGGAAAGAATCTCAAAGGCGCTAGCCGGCAATGCGAATGTTCGCCTTTTGGTCGCAGGTCGGGATATCTCTAGAGCAAAAGATTCTGCGCGGGCCCTGCAGCTACCAGATGATCATGCGATACGGTTGGATGCAACATCTCGCGATTTTTCAACATCGATCCGATCTCTCGGAGTCAATACGCTAGTTCATACTGCTGGCCCTTTTCAGACTCAGGACTACAAGGTTGCCTCTGATGCAATCGAAGCAAACGCTAATTACGTCGATCTAGCGGACGGCAGAAACTTTGTTTCTGGAATTGGGGCGCTGGATTCGACCGCTAGAAGAAACGGAGTTGTAGTTGTCAGTGGCGCAAGCTCTGTTCCAGCCTTGTCCTCTGCCGTCGTGGATAAATACTTGCCTGCATTTAGTCGTCTGGATTCGATCAGGGTGGGAATAGGATCGGGCGCGCGCGCTCCCGGTCTGGCGACTGTTCAAGGTGTGTTTGGCTACTGCGGCAAACCAATCAGGCGGTTGGAGAATGGCACATGGGTGGATACCTACGGATGGCTTGATCTCACCAGATACAAGTTTCCAGAGCCTGTAGGCCACCGCTTTTTGGGCAGTTGTGATGTTCCAGATTTGGAACTTTTCCCGAAGCGATATGATCCTGTCAGAACAGTGACCTTTCACGGTGGTTTTGCAAGCGATGCGGGTCATTTATTTGTATGGGTGATGTCAGCTCTGGTCAAGGCAGGGGTTTTTTCAACCATTGCACCTTTGGCTCGTTCACTGAACCGTTTGAGTCGTTGGATTGAGCCAATCGTCAGTGACAAGGGAGCAATGTTTGTAGAACTCGAAGGGATTGATAGGGAAGAGCAGGCAGCGAAAAAGCGCTGGCACATCGTTGCTGCTCAGAATCATGGCCCATACATTCCATGCGCGGCTGCTATTGCGGTGACTGAAAAGATCGTGAGTGGCGCGACATTGCGTAAGGGGGCTCAGCCCTGCATGGGCATGCTGACTGTCGAAGAGTGCTTGGCCCCATTGAAATCCCTTAATATCCAAGTTATGGAAGATCCCGTGTAATGAACGCGCACACGCTCTGGAAGTTAGTTCATATGCTCGGCGCTAGTGTCCTTTTTGGAACAGGCATGGGAATCGCATTTTTTGCTTGGTTTGGTTACAGGCGAGCCATGGAAATCGGTGAAATCGATGGCTTGCGCACGGTGCTACGCCTCACTGTTATTGGTGATACGGTGTTCACTGCACCAGCGGTTGTGTTACAGTTGGTCAGTGGCATCGCGCTGGTTCACTTGTATAATTGGTCGCTCATCAGCCCATGGGCCCTCACCGTCTTCGGTCTGTATGGTGTGGTCGGACTGCTGTGGCTACCGGTGGTCGTCATTCAGATTCGCATGAGCAGGGAGGCTGCCAGGGCGTCATCCATTGCCGAACTACCAGAAGGTTCCCATAACCGCTATCGGATCTGGTTTGTGCTGGGAATTCCGGCATTTCTGTTAGTCATTGGCATTTTCTATATAATGATCGCAATTCCATTGGCAGTGACTTCATGAGTCAGTTCGCCGGCACTGACAGGCCGTGGCCTGAGCTTACATGTTAGATTTGTCTGAACCGCTTATGACGGACTATTGCGTTTTCTGTCATATTTCCAACGGTGTAGAGAGTGCCAGTGTCGTTGCGCAGAACGAACATGCAATGGCATTTGTAGACCTGAAGCAATATCATCCCGGTCACACACTGGTGATTCCGCGAAAGCACGTCCCAGACGTGAGGGGACTCGACTACAAAGCCGGTGCTGATCTGATGGCAATGGTGGCTGCGGTCACTGCGGCAGTAGGGCAGGCTTTTCCCAATCAAGGTCTTAGCCTTTGGCACTCTATCGGGGGGGGGCTGCATTCCAGGAGATTCCGCATCTGCATATTCACATTCACCCGCGGCACTTGGGAGATGACGTCCTCCGGGTGTATCCTACGGAACCAAAGAAAACGAGTCGGTCCACTCTTGAAGAGTACGCAGCATCCATTCACGCTCACCTATCGCATGAACGCGCTGGCGCCCAACTTGCTCTTCCAGCCGACAGTCCTTGCGCTGCGCGCTCGGCCCGCGGCCGAAGCGTAGCGTTAGGCACGAATTCGATCGAGGGTAGTCGATGACTGATCTGGACAGACGAATCATGCAGGCACTCGAAGTTAGACCTGGGCAGAAGGCAGGTCAGATTGCCTCGACCCTTGGCGTCGACCGGCGGCTCGTGAACTCAGCGTTGTATGGTCGGCTCAAGGGGCGAGTACAGCAGGATAAAGGCTACCGCTGGTCTCTGAAGGGGTCATCCGGGATCGAAAAGGGGGAGAGAGAAGGCCCGAAACGCCTGGATACCCCGCTGGCCAAGCACTGCCGCTACTACCTGGACTGCCTAAGCCATGATGACGTGGGCGGCGTTAGTGAGTTTGCGTCCTCGAAGTATGGCCAGCCTGGCTATGTTGAACTGGCGTCGTTGCCGCTGCTCGATGATGAAGGGAACGACCCATTTGCCTCCGAGGCAGGCCAGCAACTGCTTACGAGGGTTCGGCGCGATCGTAACCGACAGGCGGTGTTCCTCGGCTACCCTGTTCGACTCAATCTGATCCGCTCACGGAAATCGAACTGGGAGGGCTTCAAAGTTGAGCCGCTCTTGCTCTTCCCGTTCCACGATGCCGAAAACAAGTACGCTGCTCCCACGCTAGTCGACGATCTGCCGCAACTCAACTTTCAAGCGTTGCGGTCACTCTCGAACGCGGGCGGGACGAGTTTGATGGAGGAAGCGATCCAGCTCGCCGAGGAACTCGGACTGGGAAATGTGGCGGGCGAGCAACCTGATCTGGACGAGTTGTTTGCACGGCTTCACGAAATTCGAGCGGAATGGGATTGGCAAGAAAGTATCGATCCCTTTGCCTTGGGCAGCGGACTTCCATTGGCGGACCTAAATCAGCAAGGCATCTACAACCGAGCTATTCTCGTTGCAGCGGAACGCTCTCCGTACACGAAGGGACTTGAAACTGAGCTTGGCATGCTCCAGTCGGTCGAGGAGAGCAAGTATCACGGCACTGCCCTTGCGTCATGGCTGTCCAGGCAGCCCATCGACTCGCCCCCCGCTGACCAACAGGCCCTTTTGGAGGTCCTGCCGCTGAACAGTGAGCAGCGGCAGGCTGTAAGGCAGGCTCTGTTTAACTCCCTCACGGTCATCACCGGGCCACCCGGAACTGGCAAGTCGCAGGTAGTGACGTCAATCCTTGTCAACGCTGCATGGCAAGGGAAGACCGTCTTGTTCGCTAGTAAGAACAACAAGGCGGTTGATGTCGTCGAGACACGAGTCAATTCACTCGGACCTCGCCCAGTGCTGCTTCGTCTCGGTGCGAATCAGTACCAAACGCGACTTTCGGACTACCTCGTGTCGTTGCTTGCCGCTAGTGCAACTGCGGATGACCACAAGCGATACCAAGAGTGCGAGGCCGCACACCGCAAACTGCAACAGCGGTCAGATGCACTCGATGCAGCCTTTCAGGCTGTAGTGCAGCTTCGAAACGAAGTCGACGCTTTCGAGCAGCGTGTCGAGCAGGCGCGTCGTGACATGGGAGAAGAGATCTTCGCGCGGTCCAGGATCACCGACCCGGAGGAACTGAACCGAGTGACAACTCACGTCCAGGATGCCATCGATCAGGCAGACAGAACCAAGCAGTCCTTCCTGGCGAGACCCTTCTGGCTACTCGTCCGCGAAAAGCGGTTTCAACGCTTGAAGGCGGCCGTTGACCCGTTCGAGAAGGTGGTACAGGGACTGGGATTGCCACTTCCCGAGGGAGCGGTCGATTCGACCACGATTAACGACTGGATTCGGTACGGCCAGAAGTTGGCCGGTCGAGTTTCTCAAGTGGTTGAAGCGCAAGGGTACTTCACAAAGCTGGCGGCGCTGACGGAGGGGCATTCCATTGAAGAACTGAGTCGGTCGCGAAGGAAGCTCACCAGCGATCTCTCCGCCAACTCAGAGTCGTTATGGGAAGCGTGGTTGCGCCTTCAGCCTGCTCGCTTGAGCCCCGAGCAGCGCAAGCTGCTGGGCGACTACAGCGCACTGCTGCAGATGATCGTGTCCGCGAACGACCAAAACCGGCAGTTGGGGCGGGACGTCTTCCGGCGGTACTACCAGCTATTCCCACAGATCACGTCGATCCTCTCGTGTTGGGCGGTGACATCACTTTCTGCTCGGGGGCGAGTGCCTTTTGAGCCGCACTTCTTTGACCTGCTCGTGGTAGACGAGGCCAGCCAGTGCGACATAGCTTCTGCCCTCCCGCTCCTTTTCAGGGCCCGCCGTGCAGTCGTAATCGGCGACCCTATGCAGCTCCGGCACATCAGTACGCTGTCGAAGCAGCAGGACCAGCAGTTGCTTGGCAAGCACGGACTGGTCGATGACTACCCGGGATGGTCGTATTCGACTCGTTCGCTCTTCGACCTCGCCAGCAGCCTCTGCCGAAGTGAGGACATCGTTGCCCTGCGCGACCATCATCGCTCACACGCCGATATCATCGAGTTCTCGAATGCGACGTTCTATGAAGGGCGTCTTCGAGTAGCAACCAGATATGACTGCTTGCGGCGTCCCCGGACAGATGAGCCGGCGGTTCGGTGGGTTCACGTTCAAGGAAGGACCGTTCGTCCTGGAACGGGTGGGGCCGTCAATGAGCAGGAGGCACGCACAGTCGTAGCCGAGATCGAGCGTCTAATCAACCAAGGCTATCGCGGCAGTATCGGTGTCGTCAGCCCATTCAGAGCCCAGGCGAACCGTATCCGGGACTTAGTCTCTCAGCATGACACCGCGAGCTCACGAATGGCCGACTTGGACTTCTTGGCCGACACCGTTCACAAGTTCCAGGGGGACGAGCGCGATGTGATGATCTTCTCGCCAGTAGTCTCGGAAGGCGTCCCAGATACTGCGCTGGGCTTCCTCCGAAGCAACCCCAACCTGTTCAATGTCGCAATTACGCGGGCCCGAGCTGCGTTGGTCGTCGTCGGGGACCATTCGGCAGCGATGAACTGCAGCGTAGATTATCTGGCGCGGTTTGCTTCCTATGTTGATCGGGTTCGTCAAGGATCTCAAGCGGCTGGATCGGAAGCACACATAGACCACGGTCCCGAATATCCTGCTGTTGCAAGGCCAGAATTAGTCTCGGAGTGGGAACGCATCTTCTATCGAAGTGCCTATGTAGCAGGCCTTCGGCTCATCCCGCAGTACCCTGTCGAGAAGTACCTGCTGGACTTTGCCATCGTGAATGGGGATAGGCGTCTCAACATTGAGATTGATGGCGAGCGGTACCACCGCAATTGGGACGGCGAGCTATGCCGGAGGGATGAGATCAGGAACCAGCGGCTCATGGAGCTGGGCTGGGATGTCATGCGGTTCTGGGTCTATCAAGTCCGGGACAACCTTGAAGAGTGTGTCGCTCGAGTTGATAAATGGGTAAGCTGCTGACCGAAAGCGGGCGCATAACGGCACTCAAGCCGACCGTTTTGCCTTTGCTTCGCCGCGGCAAAACGACATCTGAGTTTGAGTGTTAGATATTGGAGGACATATCAGTGGCAATCTGGGACAAAGCAAAAAATGCTTCGGTTGACGCTCGTCGCAAAGATGAGGAGTACCATGCTCGCGCCATGCATGAGATTCAATCCGGGAAGCGACGTGATGGGCTCTGGGCAAAGGCGGTGACATCTACGGGCGCCGATGAGGCAGCCACTAAATTGGCGTATTTCAAATTACTAGTTCAAGCCACTGCTGTCCCATAA
>JRYH01001041.1_pt1 | contig 18384 bp, 22 predicted proteins | sample 235351 | NCBI WGS metagenome assembly JRYH01 (sample SAMN03074221, study PRJNA261480) | activated sludge metagenome | biome: Wastewater Treatment Plant; feature: Wastewater; material: Activated sludge; isolation source: activated biomass of a wastewater treatment plant treating wastewater... ... | reverse complement strand
TTTGGGGGGGCCCCGGGGTGAACGACGCCGCGGCCCTCGCCGCCGCGGATGTGGGGATCGCGGTGCACGGCGGGGCCGAGGCGAGCCTCGAGGCGGCGGATGTGGCGATCCAGCGTCCCGGGCTCGCCCCGATCATGGCGTTGCTCGACGCGTCACGGGAGAGCATGGCGCGGATCCGGGTCTGCCTGGTGGTCTCGATCGCGTACAACGCGTCGGCGGCGACGCTGGCGATGCTGGGGATGGTCCACCCGTTGCTCGCCGCGGTGCTGATGCCCGCGAGTTCCATCACGGTGGTCGCGATCGCGGCGCGGGGGCTCCGGTCCCGGTGAGCGGCCGGGGCGGGGCGGTCCCTAGCATCTGCCCATGTCGGTCCTGTTCATCATGCTCCCGATCGCGCTGGTGATCGCCGGGTTCTTTGTCTGGCTGTTCATCCGCTCGGTGCGCGGGGGGCAGTTCGACGACCTCGACACCCCGCCCATCCGGGCGATCTTCGACGACGACAAGTCCGGCACGCCGGGCGACCATCCGCCACAATGACGCCGATGCCCCGATCTCCCCGGAACACGCCCATGACCACGACCCTCTCCGTTGCCGCCCTGCTTGTGCTCGGTTCCTCCGTTCTCGCCCAGCAGGCCGAGCCCGGGGGGCCGGGGGGGCTTCCGGAGGTCCGCAGCAAGGAGGACTTCCTCGCGCTGGACCACCACGAGCGGGAGGCGTTCTCGCGGGTCAAGCGGCCCGCGGTCTCGTTCTTTGTCGAGGGCGGGGGGCAGTGGTCCAGCCCGGCGGATCTGGAGGACGCCTCGGGCGAGGTCGGCGTGACCCGGCTCAGCGCGGGCGGGGGGGTCTCGTTCCGGCTCACGGACACGGCGGACCTGATCCTGCGGGGCACGGCGGTCTTCTCGTTCTACGAGTTCGATGACGCGGCGGGCATCCTGCCCGGTGCCCCGACGGTCGACGAGCCGTTCGAGGATGTCTACGAGCTGACCTTCGCCCCGATCCTGCGCGTGCTGCCGGCGGACGGGTGGCAGTGGTTTGTCGGAGGTCGGGTCCGCTCGGCCGGCGAGCCGGACGCGGAGTTCGAGGACACGCTGATCGGGGGCGGGCTCGCGGGGGCGTCGTACGACATCACCGATACCTTCCGTCTCGGGGCCGGCGTGACGGTGAACACCCGGCTCGAGGGCGGGGTGTGGTTCCTCCCCATCCCGATCGTCGAGTGGGACATCACGCCCGACCTTGCGCTCAAGACGCGGGAGAGCGGGATCGGGCTGGAATACTGGGTGACCGAGTCCTGGAATGTGGCGGCCCGCGTCGGCTTCGAGCGGTACGAGTATCGCCTCGCGGAGGACAACGCGCTGCCCGGCGGCTCGGTGACGGACCGTCGCGTGCCGGTGACCCTGGCGGCGACCTACAGCCCGTCGCCCAAGACGGTCGTGTCGGCGTTCGTCGGTGGCGAGTTCCTGGGCGAACTCGAGTTCAACGACCGGGACGAGGACGAGGTCGCGAGCACCGACCTGGGCGGGTCGGTCGTGGTCGGGTTCGACCTGCGCTTCGCGTTCTGACCGGCGAGGCCCCGGCGGGCGCGGTCAGCTGCCGACGAGCCCCTTCGCCTCGCGTTGGAGTTCCTTGACCTTGAGCACGATCATCGCCTCGTAGATCGCCTGGAGGCGGCAGTACGCCAGCCCCGCGCTCCCGTCGAGGAAGCCCCGGCCCAGCAGGTACATGTAGAGGAACTTGATCGTCGGGCGGAAGGGCAGGCGGAAGGAGATGTTCTTGAGTTCGAGCCGGCGCGTGTTCCGGTCGGGGCTGAGCAGGTTGCCCAGCCTCACGGGGCGCTCGGCCAGGGCCTTGATGGTCTCCTGGGCCTCGTAGGTGCTGTAGCGGTTGTGCCGCTCGAACCACTCGCGCAGCCCCTTGCTGAAGTTGTAGTGGATGAAGTGTTCGCGGAGGTACCCGATGTTCCCGTCCACGACCGGGGCGGGGTTGGCGAGGCGCTCGAAGCGGATGCGCGGCGGCTGGAAGAACCGCATGATGTTGCCCGGGGGCATCGCGTGCCGCAGCCAGCGGCCCCGGAAGTAATTCTTCCGGCCGCAGTAGTAGGCGACGGGGTCGCCCCCCTCCCGGCTCTTCTCGCCCCGGTCCCACGCGTCCGCGATTGCCTCGATCTCCGCCCGCAGCTCGTGGGTCATGCGTTCGTCGGCGTCGAGGTAGAAGACCCAGCGGTGCCGGAACTCGATGTGCTCCATCGCCCAGTTCTGGTGCGGGCCCCGCCCGTCGAACTTGCGCTCGAACCACCGGGCCCCCGCCGCCTCGGCGACGGCGCGGGTGCCGTCGCGGCTGAGCGAGTCGAGCACGACGATGTCGTCGGCGAACGCGACCGACTCGAGCAGGCCCGGGAGGTTCTTCTCCTCGTCGAGCGTCTGGATGAAGATGGAGACCGGCATCGCCCGTCAGGATAGCCGGGGGCGGGGCGGGCCCGCGCTGTTCAGTGCCCGAAGAGGTTGGTCTGGGCGAACATGCCCTTCTCCTCGAAGTGGGCGAGGGCCTCGCCGGTCGAGGCGAAGACCCTCGTGCTCGTCTCGGTGATGAAGGGGCTGGGGGCCTTCTTGGGCTTCCAGACCACATACACCTCCTTGCCGTGCTCCCAGGCGTGCTGCAGCTCACGCTCGACGCCCGAGGAGAGCCCGGGGATGGTCTTGCCGTCCGTCCCGGGCAGCTCGGGGACATAGCTGACGATCATGTCGGCCTGGTCGATCAGCTTGAAGTCGCGCATGTAGATCTGCCCGTCGATGTCGCCGGCGATGTCGAGCACCTCGCGGATGCGCACGCGCAGGGGCGAAGAGTCGGTCTTCTTCGACCCGCCGAAGGTGTGGGGGGTGACATCGAGCCACTGGTCGACATTCCCCTTCGCGGCCTCGGCCAGGGCCCGGTCGAGCAGGAGCTTCTCGTCGACATCGCCCGGGTCGAAGGTGATGAAGTGCTCGGCCAGCGCGGCGCGGAAGGCGTCGATCTCCGCGAGCACCTCGGGCATGTCCACCACATGGCTCATCGGGAAGGAGGGGTAGACCTTGCGCATCTCGGGGCGGCAGACGAGGCGGAAGAGCGTCCGCGTCGTGTCCTGGTGCCGCCCGCGGCTGAGGATGTAGAACCGGCTGCCGGGGATGGCCTGGCTGAGCAACTCGGTCGCGAGCAGCTCCTCCTCGCGCCAGACCATGCAGTCCTTCAGCGTCGCGTCGATGTCGTGCTCGGCGTGCAGGCGGTGGTGGACCACCTCGATGTTGTCGACCAGGCAGATCAGCAGGTCGGGGCGGAGGGCCCGGACCTGGTCGAAGTCGAACGCGCTGAACAGCCCGTGCCGCCAGCGGAAAGTGGCGTGCGTGTTCACGATGATGTTCGGGAGGTCGCGCGAGTCGGCGATGACATCCTTGAAGGCGGCCCGCCGCAGGGAGTTGAGGCGGGAGAGCGGGAGGTTGAGGATCTGCCCCGGGCGCACATCAGGCGCCTCGCGGTACATGATGTCGCCGATGTTGAAAAGATGGACGGTCTCGCCCTGCTGGCCGGCGAAATCGATCGCCCGCTTGAGGTAGGGCTTCTTGTCCATGCCGACCTGGCCGGTGACGATCGCGCGCATCGGAGGGCCTCCCTGGGGGGGTGATGGTATGGAAGCCGAGCGGCAGGCCGGGGCACCTCGCCCCGGGATCGGGTTCGGGCCTTGACAGGGCCATACAAAATGACCATACTGGTATTGATGAAGACCACCATGAACCTCGACGCCGACCTGGTGCGTCGCGCCAAGGAGATGACGGGCATCGAGCAGACCACCGCGGTCGTGCACGAGGGGCTGCGGGCGCTCATTGCCCGGGAGGCCGCACGCCGTCTCGCCGCGCTCGGCGGCAGCGAGCCCGCTCTCCGCGCCCCGCGGCGCCGGCGGACCGCGTGATCCTCGCCGACACAAGCGTCTGGGTCGATCACCTGCGTCGGGGCAACGCCGCGCTGGCCGAGCGCCTCAACAACGGGGAGGTCGTCACCCACGAGTTCGTCCTGGGCGAACTCCTGCTAGGGCACCTCCGACGCAAGAGCCCCGTGATCGAACTGCTCGCCCACTTGCCCTCGGCCCCGCCCGCGATCCACGACGAGGTTGTGGCCCTTGTTCGGCGGCACCGCCTCGAAGGGGCCGGCCTGGGATGGGTCGATGCCCACCTGCTCGCGTCAGCTCTTCAGAACCGGCTCGGTCTCTGGACGCTCGACCGCCGCCTGCGCGACGCCGCCGAGCAAGTCGGTCTCCCCGAGGCCGGCTGATCCGAACGGCGGGATCGTCACCTCAACTCGACCTCAACAGACCCTCGGATCCGGCCCCGGACGAGCTCGATCGCGGTCTCGCCGCGGGCCCGATCGAGCACCTCGCGCAGCCCGCGCAGGCTGTCGACCCGCTGCCCGCCGACGGCGGTGATGATGTCTCCCGGCTCCAGCCCGGCGGCGGCGCCTGGCGCGCCCGGGGTCACCGCCAGCAGGCGGACGCCCGGGATGGGGCGTGTGTAGCCCATCCGCCGGCTCTCCTCGGGCGTCATCTCGTCGGCGATCACGCCGAGGCGGTCGACCGCCTCCCCGCCCAGCGCCTGCGCCTGGGCGGCGGTGAGGTCCTGCAGGCGGGCCCGTCGTTCGAGCCGCCGCCCGTCCCGCAGCACCTCGACGGTGATCTCCGAGCCCGGGGCCGAGAGCGCGATCAGGTTGCGCAGGCGGTTCATCCCGCCGACGACCGAACGCCCGTTGACGGCCAGGATGACATCGCCCGGCTCGATGCCCGCGGTGTCGGCGGGGCTGCCGTCGACGACCCGGTCGACCTCGACGCCCTCGTCGGGCGCGAGCCCGAGCTCGCGACGCCGCTCCGGGGCGAGGTCGGCCATGTTGATGCCGAGGTACCCCCGTTCGACGCGCCCCGTCTCGACGATCGACTCGACCACGCGCCGCGCCACGGCGGAGGGGATCGCAAAGCCCAGCCCCGCGGACTGCCTCGCCTGGCTGATGATCGCGGTGTTGATCCCGACGATCTCGCCGTCGAGGTTGATCAGCGGCCCGCCCGAGTTGCCCGGGTTGATCGCCGCGTCGGTCTGGATGAACTCCTGGTACGGGTCCTGCATCTCGCCGACGAGCCGGCGCCCCTTCGCGGAGACGATCCCCGCCGTCACGGTGTAGTCGAAGCCGAACGGGCTCCCGATCGCGAGCACCCACTCGCCGACGGCCAGCGCGTCCGAGTCGCCGAACCGGGCCGAGACCAGGTCGGGCGCGTCGATCTTCAGGACCGCGAGGTCGGTCGCCTCGTCCGACCCGACGAGCGTCGCCTCGATCTCGCGCCCGTCGTGCAGGCGCACGACGAGCTTGTCCCCGTTCGCGATGACATGGTGGTTCGTGAGCACGACGCCCGAGGAATCGATGACGACCCCCGAGCCCAGCCCGGTCTGCACCATCTCGGGCGGGCCCGAGCGGAACCGCCGACCGAAGAAGTCCTGGCGGTACCGCTGGATCTCCGACGCCGTCGTGATGTGGACCACCGCGTCCTGCACCCGGTCGGCTGCGGCGCCGAACGCGCGGGAGAGCGAGCGGGCCGCCGACAGGTCATCGGTCGTCGGGGTGGCGGGCGCCGCCAGCGCCGGCGACGGGGCCAGCAGCAGCGTCAGCACCAGGAGAACACGGCGGGACAACGCGATCGCGTCTGCCATCAGAGAACCTCCTTTTGCCGCGGCGCGCGGGGCGGGTTCAGACGCCGAACTCCGCCCAGGTCGTCGGCGTCTCCGAGACCCGCACGCGCTCGACGACGAGCGAGTCGGGGAGCGTGTACCGGACCCCGTCCTCGTCGGCGAGCGGCTTCCCCTCGCGGACCGCGGCCGTGACGCCCTCGAAGATGCGCCGGGCGATGACCTCCGTCGTCGGGTCCTCGCCCATGAACTCTACCAGACGATCCCCGAACCCGGCGGCCCGGAGGTGCCGGACGGCGGGGTCGGCCGCGTTCACGGCCATCGCGTGGTCGAGCCGGTCGATCATCTCCGAGACCGCGATCTTGAGGGCCTTGAAGTCGCAGACCATGTCGTTGGCGTCGAGCTCCGGGCTCTACACGACGATCTCGACCCGGCGCGAGTGCCCGTGCGGGTACCGGCACCGCCCGGGGTGCTTGCTGAGCATGTGCCCGCCCTCGAATTCGAACGCCTTGCAGACCCGGTATCGCATGGGGAGCAGATCGTAGAAGGGGTGGGGGGCCCGGGAGAGCCGGTGCGCCGGGGAGAACCCGGGCCCCGCGCCGCAGAGGCCCAATCAGGTGCCCCGCGTGTTCCCGAACAACTCGATGTGCAGCCGGTGGCAGTAGCGCCACCCCCGCTTCAGGCAGGCCTCGACCACGAACCCCGTCCGCTCCGGCCCGGGGGCGCCGGTGCCCTCGGGCATCAGGAGGACCTCCTCAGGCCGTACGCCTCGCAGGCCGGCCAGGAGCCTCTCGATCTCGGGGAGATCGTCAGGGGCCGCCACCACGAACTTGAGTTGCCGGGCCCGCCCGGAGCCGGGCCCCGACCGATCGAGGAGGCCCTGGAGCGTCCCGAGATCGATCCGGCGGGCCTCGTGCAGGGAGGCCCACTTCCCGCCGGGGTCCCGCGGATCGTCGCGGGGGGTCGAGTTCGCCAGTTTCGGGCTCAGGCTCAGCAGGTCGAAGTCCACTTCCCGGTCCACGGTTCCGGCGGTCTCGATGGTGATGTGCAGCCCGGCGGCCCGCAGACCCCGGCACAGGGGCTCAAGAGCTGGGAAGATCATGGGCTCGCCGCCGGTCAGCACCGCGTGCCCCACCCCCGCCCCGCGGGCCTCGGCGAGCAGGTCCTCCACCGACCGCTTGTCCCCCGAGGGCGCCCACGAGGCGTAGGGCGTGTCGCACCAGGCGCAGCGGAGGTTGCACCCGCTGAACCGGCAGAACCACGAGGGCACGCCGGTCAGGGTCCCTTCGCCCTGGAGGGACACAAAGGTCTCTGAAATCAGCACGCCTTCGGGCACGCGGTAGCGTAGAGATCCCCCGGGCCGCGGGGCGCGGTCGCCCGGGCCGGCTCGGCCGTCTCCCCGCCCGCTTGCCTCGCCGCTGCCGGGGGCTATGCTTTCCGTTCCCCGCGGGAGGTGGGGCGCGGCGCGCCGACGGCGGCGTGCCGACATTCGGGAGTTCCGGACAGGGGCCGTACAGATATGCCGACGATCAACCAGCTGGTCCGCAATCCTCGCAGGGCGCCCAAGACCAAGTCGAAGGTCCGCGACATCGACCAGTGCCCCCAGCGGCGCGGCGTGTGTCTGCAGGTGAAGACGACCACCCCGAAGAAGCCCAACTCCGCGCTCCGCAAGATCGCCCGTGTCCGTCTTTCCAACGGCAACGAGGTCACCGCGTACATCGGGGGCGAGGGGCACAACCTCCAGGAGCACTCGATCGTCCTCGTCCGCGGGGGCCGTGTGCGAGACCTCCCCGGTGTCCGCTACCACATCGTCCGCGGGTCGCTGGACTGCCTCGGCGTCGACGGACGCAAGCAGGCCCGGTCCAAGTACGGCGCCAAGCGCGGCAAGAAGTAAGACCCCGCGCCGCCGCGGCGCGAGGAACGGCAAGTAATCCGGGCGGCTCCACGCCCCCGGGTGAACACAAGGCCGGGGCCGACCCCGGCGGATGAGCCAAGGAGTTTCACATGGCCGGCCGAATCACGATGTCCGAGGAGCAGCTGCGTCCCGACCCGGTCTTTGGGGACAAGGTGCTCGCCAAGTTCGTCAACTGCCTGATGTACGACGGCAAGAAGTCCGTCGCCCAGCGCGTGATGTACGACGCGCTCGAGAAGATCGAGGAGCGCCTCGCCCGGGCCCAGACCGAGGACAAGCCCGAGAGCGCCATCTCCGTCTTCCACATGGCGATCGACAATGTCAAGCCCTATGTCGAGGTCCGCTCCAAGCGGATCGGCGGCGCCAACTACCAGGTCCCCATCCAGGTCAACCGCAAGCGGCAGCAGTCGCTCGCGTTCCGCTGGATCATCCAGGCCTCCCGCGGCGAGAAGGGCCGGCCCATGGCCGAGCGCCTCGCCGACGAACTCATCGCCGCCGCCAAGGGCGAGGGCAAGGCCATGATGACCCGCGACCAGACCCACCGCATGGCCGAGGCGAACAAGGCCTTCGCCCACTTCGCCCGCTGAGCCGAGACCGCTTCACACCAGCGCAACGCCTCCAACGACCCCTCGCCCGCGCGAGGGGTTTTTCGTGCGCGATCACTCCTTGTCGAGCCGGCCCTTGAGCTGCTTCAACTGCTCGACGATGTCCGCCCCGCACGCCATGTGCAGCGTCAATGCCGCCAGGAACACCACCCACCAGGGCAGCGCCCCGAGCCCCGCATTGCCCACCGCGGCCGCGAGCGCGTCGTCGAAGGTCCACCAGAGCGCAAAGCCGAGAATCCACTGCATGGCTTCCTCCCTCTCCCGTTGTTCCGCGGCCCGGCCATAGGATTTCGCATGCCCACCTATGTCTACGCCTATCTCGACAAGGACGGGAACCCGACCGACGAGACCTTCGAACTCGTCCAGCCCATCTCCGCCGACCCCCTGACCCGGCACGAAGGCCGCCCCGTCGCCCGCGTCCCGCAGACGCCCAACATCGCCGGCAAGTGGTCCGACCTCAAGGGCAAGAGCGCTCTGAGCAACCAGAACCTCGAACGCCTCGGCTTCACCAAGTACGAGAAACGCGGCGACGGCTACATGGAGCGGACCGCCGGGAAGATGGGGCCCAAGTCCATCAGCACCGACGATTGAGGCCATGTTTTCGTAAATTGATCGGGTTGTTTTCCAGAGCCGGGCGAACCCGATCGCACGCTCTTCCGAAACATCAGGAGGGGTGACGCGGTTCAACCCGTAGACTGGGCCAACGCCGTTCCCGGGAGGTGCCATGCAGGACATCCAGCGCGTGCTCGCCGCGGCTTCCCGCCGGCTGCTTATCGCCGATTTCCTGCGTCGCCTCGTCGGGGTGGGGACCTTGGCGGGGGCGCTGGCCCTGCTCGCCGTGGTCGTGGGCAAACTTTCGCCTCTTGCGATGGACGGGCGTTTGGCCTTCGGCGTTGCGGTTGGTCTCTCGGTCGTGGTCGCCGCCCTCGCGGCCGTGGTCCGCCGCCCAAGGGGCCTCGCCCTGGCCGACGAGGTCGACCGGCGGGCGGGCCTCAGGGAGACCCTGAGCACCGCGGTCGCCGCCTCGGGCCGGACCGACGCCTGGTCGCTCGCGGTCGCCGAGTCTGCCGCGGAGCGTGCCCGCCGGGTCGTGCTGCGCGACGCGGTGCCCGTGCGTGCCCCCGCCCGTTGGGGGCTGCCGGTGCTGCTGCTCGCGACCGGCGTGGGCGTGCACCTGTTCGCGCCCCGGCACGATCTCTCGGGCCTGCTCGACCGCCGCGTCGCCGAGTCGGAGCGGGACGCGGCCGTGCACACCACCGCCCTCGAGATCAAGGCCCGCGAGGCCGAGCTGAGCGATCTGCTCGACCGCGCCGGCGTCGAACTCGCCGCGGACAAGGCCGAGGACGAAGCGGCCCAGGGCGACGCGGAGACCCCGGAGGAGCTCAACCGCGCCGCCCTGAGGCGCCTCACGCAGATCAGCGATCAGTTGCAGGCGATGCAGCAGTCGGAGCAGGCCCAACGCCTCGACGCGATGCGGGAGGCGATGCAGCGGCTCCGGACCCCGGGCCCCGGGCCCGCGACCGATCTCGCGCGGGCGCTCGCGCAGGGCCGATTCGGGGACGCGAAGGCCGCGCTCGAGAAGCTCGAGGCCGCCGCCCAAGCCGGGGCCCTCAGCGAGGCCGAGCGCGCCGCCGCCGCCGAGCAACTCGAGAAGCTCGCCGAGCAGGTCGAGCGTCTCGCCGCCGAGCGCGAGGCGCTCCGGGAGCGTCTGGAGCAGATGGGGATGTCCCCGGAGCAGGCCTCGCGCCTCGCGGGCGACCCGAGCGCGCTCCAGAACGCGCTGCAGCAGATGCAGGGCCTCAGCGCCGCCGACCGCGACGCGCTCATGAACTCGGTGATGAGCCGGCTCGCCGCCAGCGAGGCGATGCAGTCGATGGCGCAGGCGATGTCGCAGATGTCCCAGTGCATGGCCGGCGGGCAGCCCATGCAGGGCGCGGGCCAACTCACCGACCAGCTCTCCGCCGCCGAGATGCTCGCCGCCGAGATGCGGGCCCTCGACCAGGCCGCCAGCGCCTGCAACGCCCAGATGCAGCAGTACGGCCAGTCACTCCGCGAGGGCGGCGCCTGCATGAACCCGGGCATGGCGCAGGGCGACGGGCAGCGTGTCGGCCGCGGGATCGGCGAGGGCGGCGACATCGGCCGGGCGAACCCGGATCTCCCGCCCGCCGACGACTATGTCCTCAAGGGCGAGAAGGCGAGCGTGCCGAACCAGGGCGGGCCGATCATCGGCTCCACCCTCGTGTACGGCGCTCAGGTCAAGGGCGAGGCGACGGCCCAGTTTGGCGAGGTCGTCAACGCCTCGGCCGTGCAGGCCTCGGAGGCGATCGAGTCCATGCGCGTCCCGCGCGAGTACCACGACGCCGTGCGGCACTACTTCGGCCGGCTCGAGGCGATCGCAAAGAAGCCCGCCGAGCCCAAGGCGGACTGACCGCCGTATTGCCGCGGGGCCGCCTTGCACGCTCTGCGAGACCGATCTCCGGTCCGTCTTGTGCTCGGTGCCCGCGTCTCGAATCGTGACGGCGGATCGGAACGGCTCACGCCATCCGCTCGTGGTTCACTGTTCGAGATGAACGCCGGCACCGACGCCCGAGAACGACCGGGCATCCGATTCACAACCCGTGCGGACGACATGGAAAGAGGAGCGGCAAGCCCATCCCACCGAGGAAGCGAGGGGCACGGGACGTAGGGCCTCAGCGGCGGACGAGCCCGTTCGACGAGGCGTCGAGCGCCGCCCCGGCGACCTTGACCTCGGCGAGGGCGTCCCCGGGCGGGGTCTCGAGGATGTCCTTCATCCTGCGGCCGGGCTTGAACTTCACGGCCCGCTTGGCGGGGACGAGCACGGGCTCGAGCGTCTTGGGGTTCTGGGCGGTGCGTGCGGCCCGCTCCTTGACCTCGAAGACGCCGAAGTCACGGAATTCGAGGCGGTGCCCCCGCCCGAGTTCGGCGACGATCTCGTCGAGCACCTCCTGCACGACGACGCGGACCTCGTTCCGGCGGACGCCGGTCCGCGCGACGATGCGGTCGATGATCTCTTTCTTCGTGATGGTGGTGCCTGACGCCATCGCCCGAGCCTCGCGGTTCTCGACACGCCCGGACTCGGCCGATCGCTCGGCGTGGGTCTGCGTTGCGTGTCGTGGTCAGCCGAATCAAACGCCCACATGCCGGGAGCGGGCAGCGACAGCCGCGAGGAACACCCCGCGCCGAGCGCTGCATACTGACCGGTCATCCCCGTGGCCCAGCCCGAACCACGCCGCGAACAGTATGGCAGACGCTTCGATCGGGGTCAATCCGTCTCGGACGAACCGTTTGTTAATATTGCCCCGACCCCGTGAACCGGGCGGGAAACGCCCCCCTCCGCCGCCCCAACGCCCCCCTCCGCCGTCCCGGCGCCGGCGGTCAGAACGAAACCTGCACGCCCCAGTACAGGCCCGCGAGCGACCCGCGCCACGCGAACTCGTCGGCACCGTCGTCGTCGGAGAGGTCGACCACCTCCATGTGGTACCCAATCTTCAGGCCCACCGAGGGGATGGGGCGGTAGACGAACGCCGGGCCGATGGTGAACGAGATGGAGGTGCGGTCGCCCGTGGTGAACCCGCCGATGGTCGATTCCACCTCGATGCCGAAGGTCCTGGCAAAGTCGAGGTCAAGCCGACCCCCGAGAAAGGGCTCGGCGAAAATCTCATCCGCGTCGGCCTCGGTGACCGCGGCGGGCGCGCCCGCGGGATCGACCCGCACCTCGAACGAGGCGTGGTGGGCACGCAGCCCGCCGATCAGGTCAACGCCCGTTTCGAGCCGGGGCACGCCGCGCTCGTTCGCCTCGCCCCGGTGGCGCACAACGCGGTACGAGACGGCGAGCTCGAACGACTGGTATTCGAGATCGGAAATCAGGCGGTCGCCCGCGGCGAAGGGGGCGCCCCCGATCTGGCCCGGCTCGTCGGCGAACGCGCCGCGGTCGGAGGCGGCGTACCCGAAACCGCCCAGCGTGAACCGCCAGCGGTCGCGCTGCACGCTGAGCCGCCCGAGCGGGGCGACGCGCGGGCTGTCGAGGTTCAGATCGCTCAGGTCGATCTCCTGGCCCCGCGTGCCGGACGAGGGGAGCCGAAGATCGCCCGAGGGCGCGGGGTAGTAGGCCGCGGCGTCGAGGCGGACGGTCCACCATGAGGGCTCAAGGTCGCGGGGGCGATCCGGCTCGGGGTCGGACTGCGCGAGCGTCGGGATCGAGGCGAGCAGCGCGAGCGCGGCGGGCGCACAGCGGGTGATCATCGGGTCGGTTCCTCTCCGCCGCGCGGGGCGGCCCGGAGAGCGTACCGTTGCCGATGCCCGAGGGTGAGCCGAGCGCGGCGAGGCTGGTGCGACTCGCGCCGGGGGTGCGCGTGCCCCCGGAGGCGTTGCGGTTCACCTTCGTGCCCAGCGGGGGCCCGGGGGGGCAGAATGTCAACCGCCGGAGCACCAAGGCGGTGCTGCGGGTGTCGGTGCCGGCGTTGGGGATGCCGCCCGACGCCGCGGACCGCCTGCGGGCCCAGGCCGGGCACTGGCTGACCAAGGACGATGAGCTGCTCATCGCGTGCGAGAGCGAGCGGAGCCAGCACCGAAACCGGGAGTCGTGCGTCGAGCTGTTGGGTGAAGCAGTGCGGCGGGCGCTGGTGAGGCCCAAGGTGCGTCGCCCGACCAAGCCCACCAAGGGGGCGGTGGAGCGGCGGTTGGACGCGAAGAAGCAGCGTTCTGCGATCAAGAAATCGCGGCGATCGAATCCGGAGTGAGCCGGCGGGCGGGCGGGTTCATCCCGGTCGGGGGGTTGGGGCCACTACGCTTGCGCGATGAGCGATGCTCCCCATGCCGCCGGGGCTTGGGTGCTGGCGATCGAGACCAGCAACCCGAGCGCCCACGACGACCCCCCCGCCGCGGGCGTGGCGGGGGCGGTGCTCCGCTCGGACGGGTCCATCGGCGAGGTGGTCGGGGTGCCGCTGGGGCCGGGGGCTCGGCACGACGACGGGCTGATGCCGGCGATCGAGCGGGTGCGTGGGGCCCTTGGGGTGGCGCCCGAGGGGTTGGCCCGGGTGTGTGTCTCGGTCGGGCCGGGGGGGTACACGGGTCTGCGGGTCGCGGTGACGACCGCGCGGATGCTCGGGGAGGCGACCGGGGCCGAGGTGGTGGGTGTGCCCTCGGCGGCGGTGGTGGCGGCGGGGCTCAGGCTCTCGGGCGTGGCGGCGGTGTGCCTGGCGTCGAAACGGGAGTCGACGCATGTCACCCTTTTTGGGGCGGACTGCCACCCGATCGTGGGGGATGAGATCGGGGTGGTTGGCCCGGACGGCCTGGCGGGGCTGGGCGCGGAAATATTGATTGCCGACCGGTTCTTGCCGGACGCGATCCGCTTGCGTGCCAAAGATTTAGGGCTGGTGACAGCCGAGCCGCGATTCTCCGCGGCTTCGTGTTTGAGTGTCGGCCTCCTTCTGAGGTCGGGGCCTGCGGCGTCTGTGCTGCCGGTGTACGCGCGGGAACCCGAGGCGGTGCGTCTGTGGAAGGCGCGGCCCTCGGAATAGGGAAGTCTCTGCGGGATCGTCGGTTGCATGCGGGCGCGGCCGGATCCGGATCAAGTCAGGGTCGTGGTGGGTCGATACCGCGCCGATCGCGGGCAGGGTTGTGATGCCCTTGATCGGCCACGGATCGGCCGCCCGCGATGCATTGCGGGATCGCCAGATGGCAGCGCCGAACGCGGACGATCAGGCCTGGGCGGAGAAAACGGTGTTCAGCACCGGGGAAGCCGCGCAGGTGTGCAATGTGTCGCAGCAGACGATCATCCGCTGCTTCGACAGCGGTCGGCTGCAGGGGTTCCGGGTGCCGGGGTCGAAGTTCAGGCGGATCCCCCGTGAAGAGCTGATCCGTTTCATGCGCGAGAACGGGATCCCCCTGGGGGTGCTGGAGGGCGGGGTGCGTCGGGTGCTTTGCATCCACGAACCTCCCTCGCCGCTCGAGCGGGTGGCCGAGGCGCTCCGTGGGCAGCCCCGGGTGGAGGTGCGGGTGGCGGCGGGCGCGTACGACGCGGGGATCCTGACGGTGCAGTTCCGTCCGCACCTGATCCTGCTGGATGACGGCGTGGACTCGGTGCCGCTCGAGATGGTGGCGGAGACGGCGCGCGGGATGCCGGCGGCGGACAGGCCGCGGGTGGTGAGCGTGGGGCGGGTGGAGGACGAGGGCGACCGGGCGCGTCGGCTGGGGAACGGGGCGGACGCGGTGCTGTCGTTGCCGGCGGACGCGGGCACGCTGGTGCAGCGTGTGGTGTCGCTTCTCGAGCACTCCGAGGGGGGCCCGGGCGATGCCACGGCGTAGCCCGAGGTCGGACGCGGCCCGCGTGCGCGCGCTGCTGTGCGAGCTTGATGCGCTCCCCCCGTTGCCGCCGGTCGCGCGCGAGTTGATGGCGCTGGGTGACCTGGAGCGGGCGGACATCGGGGCGATCGCCTCGCTGGTGGAACTCGATCCGGGTCTTTCGGCCGGGGTGCTGGCGATGTGCCGGGGGGCGCACACGGGTCTGGGGGACCGGATCCGGACGGTGCGGCACGCGGTGGTGATGCTGGGGGTGGACGCGGTGCGTCGGCTGGTGATCGCGTCGCAGGCGTGCGAGGTGCTGCGCGAGCAGGGCGCGATGCTGGATGACCGGGGGCGCGGGCAGGGCGGGGTGGGGCCCGGGTTTGACCGCGAGGGGTACTGGGCCCACAGCGTGGCGGTGGCGTGCGCGTCGGAGTGCCTGGCGCGCCGGTTGCCCTGGCTGGGTTCGCCCGACCGGGCGTTCGTGGCGGGCCTGCTGCACGGGCTCGGTCGGCTCGCGCTGGAACTCGTGGCGCCGCGGGCGTCGGGCCGGCTCGTCGGGCTGGCGGCGGGACGCGGGCTGCTCGCATTGGAGGCGGAGCGGGCGGTGCTGGGGATCGATCACCACGAGGCGGGGGCTCGGCTCGCGCGGCGGTGGGGCTTGCCCGGCGAGGTGGTCGTGGCTATCGGGGGACACGGGGAGGACGAGCCCGAGGGGGGCGAGCACGCCGGGACGGTGAGGCTGGTCGCGGGGGCGAAGCGGCTGGCGTGCCGGGGCTTCCTCGGATGGAGCGGGGAGTGGCGCGACGCGGGGGACCCGGCGGTGACGCTGGGGGTCGAATCCGCCTGGGTCGAGGGGTTGCTGCCCGAGGTGATCGCCTCGTGGGAGCGCCGGCTCGGTGAGCTCGGGTGGGGCGGGCACGGATCGTGTTCTCGGTCCGCGGCGGCGCTGATCGCGGGCGAGGCCGGGGCGCGCGTGGCGGCTGCGGAGCGGCGGGCGGCGCGGGGGCTGAGCCGGTCGCGGGCGGCGGCGTAAGGCACGGGTGTGGTGTGTTGGGCGGGGACAGCGGCCCGGCGGGGGGGGAATGTGGCGGCGCGTCCGTGTCGGGGTGAAAACGCTCTCGGATCGGGCCGATCTTGGGGTGGGTGGGCCGGCGATCTCGGCCCGCAGATGGGGCCCGGGGCCGGGATGCGCCCGGGCCGATTCGTGACCGGTTGTGGGGGGTGGACTCCGGCGCCCATGGAGGGGTGAGGCATGCGGAAGGCGTCGTCGAAGCGGGGTTCGGAGGAGGCGTCGGGGCCGGCGCGGGTGTCGCCCTCGGCGTTGGTGGTCTCGGACCGTTCGATGCCGGGCGAGTTGCTGAGGGCGCGGATGGGGGCGGCGTTGGCGCAGGTGGACCTGGCGGCGACGCTGGACGAGGCGAGCCGGCGGATGGAGGGCGTGGCGTACGACCTGGTGCTGGTTGACGCGGGGCTCCCGCGTGACGCGGCGTTCCGGTTCTGCGAGTGGCTCCGCACGGCGCGTGGCGGGCCGTGCGCGGTGATGCTCGCCGAGCGGGTGACGGTGGAACTGGCGACGCGGGCGCTGCGGAGCGGGGCGTTCGACCTGGTGAGCGTGGAGAGCCCGGTCGAGGAGTTCGCGACGCGGGTGCGTACGGCGGTGGAGGAGTCGTGCCGGCGGCGGCAGAGCGCGGAGCGCGAGGTTCGGCTCAAGCGGCTGTGCCACAAGCTGGACCGCGCGCGTCGCGAGGTGACGGGGCAGGTGGGGGATCTGTGCACGGACCTGGCGGGGGCGTACAAGGATCTTTCCGAGCAGATCGGGGACCTGGCGATCGCGGGCGAGTTGAACGGGCTGCTGCGGCAGGAGCTGGAGGTCGAGGGGCTGCTGCGGACCTTCCTCGAGTATCTTTTAGCGCGGGTGGGGTCGACGAACGCGGGGGTGTTCCTGCCCAACTCGATGGGCGAGTACACGCTCGGGGCGTACATCAACTACGACCGCCCGCGGGAGTCGGCCGAGTCGATGCTCGAGGGGATGGCCTCGGTGATCGGGCCGGCGTTCGAGCGGGACCGCGAGGTGCTGCGCTTGAATCGCGCGTCACAGATCCGGGCCCGGCTGGGTGAGCACGGGGCGTGGCTCGAGGAGCAGGCGGTGCTTGCGGTGGGTTGTTTCGACCGGCCCGGGGAGGCGTCGGCGGAGTGCCTGGGTGTGCTGTGCCTGTTCCGTGACCGGCGGCATCCGTTCTCGAACCAGACGGCTCGGACTGTGCAGATCGCGTCGGAGTTGTTCGGGCGGCAGATGGCGCGGGTGATCCATGTGCACCACCGGCACAAGCCCGAGGACCTCTGGGACGACGCGGACGAGATCGACCGGGCGGCGTGAGGGGGGAGTCGCCGGCGAAACCGCGGGCGTGAAACTCCGATCAAGTCTGCGAGCCCGGGCTTGCCGGGCCTCGCGGATGGATCTGGTTGCTGTACCATGACGATCTGGCGCGCGGCCCCGGGGCGGCGTGGCGGATCGAAGGTGGTGCGGCATGATTGCATGGCTCTTCGGTGGGAACGCGTACTGGTTCAGCGTGCCGGCGGCGCTGGGGACGCTGTATTTCGTCCTCGAGTTCGTGATGGAGGGCCTCGGGGGCGACACCGATGTGGACACGGGCTCGGAGGTCGGCGTGGATGGCGGCGAGAGCCCGGCGGCCGAGTTCCGCGTGCTCTCGCTGCAGACGATCTCGGCGTTCGCGATGGCGGCGGGGTGGATCGGGCTGGCGTCGCTGCGGTTCATGAACATCGGCTTCGTCGGCGCGGCGGTGATGGGGGGGCTGGGCGGCGTCGGGGTGGCGTGGGTGCTGGTGTGGCTGATGCGGTCTCTGGCGGGGCTTCAGTCTTCGGGGAACATCCCGCTGGTCGCGGCCCTTGGCGAGCGTGGGACGGTCTGCGTGCGCATTCCGCCCTCGGGCGAGGGGTCGGGGCGGGTGTCGCTGGTGGTCCGGAACAGGCAGCGTGAGTTCAACGCGGTGCAGCGCGGCGGGGAGGCGATCCCCTCGAACACGCGTGTGCGCGTGCTGAGCGTGGACGATTCGAGCAACACGGTCATGGTGGAGGTGGCGCGATGAGGGGATGGAGCGGGATGGCGGCGGTGAGCGCGGCGCCCGGCGGCGGGCTGGGCGTGGTGCTCCTGGTCGCGGGCGTCGTGCTGGTGCTGGTGGTCTTCTTCGCGTTGCTGTTCTTCGCGAGCCGGTACAAGCGGTGCCCGCCGAACCGGGTGCTGGTGATCTGGCGTCAGGGGGACAAGGGCACGAGCCTCAAGTGCGTGCACACGGGGGGGCAGCTGGTCTGGCCGGTGGTGCAGGACTACGCGTACATGACGCTCGAGCCGCTGGTGATCGAGATCCCGCTCGAGGGGGCTCTCTCGCTGAACAACATCCGTGTGAATGTGCCGTCGACCTTCACGGTGGGGATCTCGACGGACCCGGTGCTGATGAACAACGCGGCGGAGCGGCTGCTGAACCTGAACCAGCAGGCGATCCGCGAGCAGGCGCAGGACATCATCCTGGGGCAGCTGCGCCTGGTGATCGCGACCCTGTCGATCGAGGAGATCAACAAGGACCGCGAGAAGTTCATGGGCCTGATCAACGAGAATGTGACGCAGGAGATCAACAAGATCGGCCTGACGCTGATCAATGTGAACATCCGCGACATCACGGACGAATCGGGGTACATCGTCGCGATCGGGCAGCGTGCGGCGGCCGAGGCGATCAACCGGGCGAAGGTGGAGGTCGCGCAGCAGGAGCGCGAGGGCTCGGTGGGCGAGGCGATGGCGGTGCGCGAGCGGAATGTGCGTGTGGCGGAGGAGCGGAGCCTGGCCGAGCAGGGTCAG
>JRYH01000287.1_pt2 | contig 18490 bp, 14 predicted proteins | sample 235351 | NCBI WGS metagenome assembly JRYH01 (sample SAMN03074221, study PRJNA261480) | activated sludge metagenome | biome: Wastewater Treatment Plant; feature: Wastewater; material: Activated sludge; isolation source: activated biomass of a wastewater treatment plant treating wastewater... ... | reverse complement strand
CCCCGGCGCCGGGGGCGACTCGCCCGCCGGCGCCGCGGCCGCCGCCGACATCAGCCGGATCTCCGTCCCGTCCGCCAGCACCACCCACAGATCCGACATCGGGATCTTCGGGTCCGCCGAGCCCGTGCCGCCCGTCGGGTCCACCCACGCGAGCATCAGGCTCGGCCCGCTGTCGAAGTTCGCCGGGATCGGGATCATGTTCTGCCGGCCCTGGTAGTTCTGGATCTGCTGCCCCACCTGCATGTAGGCGGAGAAGATGTCCGACCACTTTGTCGGCACGCTCTGGAACGACCCGAGGTTCGACCGGTACGCCGCGCGGAACGCCTCGAACTGCTCGTCGGTCGCCCCGGCGGCCGCCCCGTCGAACTGGGCCCGGGCCCCGTCGTAGTTGCCCGCCTCGACCTCCTCCATCGCGGTGTGCATCCTGCCGTAGAGCACCTGCGACGCCTCGCCCATGATCGCCTGGGCCGACAGATACACCCCCACCCAGGCGAAGGTCACCAGCATCCCGATCAGGATGCCCGCGATCGCCAGGCCCTTGCCCCCGACCCGGCCCCGCGAGCCCCCGATGCTGATGATCGAGCCCACGCCAAGGCCCGCGCCCAGCAGCCCGAGCCCCGGGATGCAGCAGATCAAGCTCAGCACCAGCGACGCGACCGCGAGGGCGCTCGTCCGCTCCGGGGCGTCAAAGGCGTCGGGGTTGAAATCGCCGGCGTAGGGGTTCTGCGTCATGCCGGAAGCGTACAGCCCCCGGACCGAACCCGCCACCGGGCCCCGCGATCACGCCCCCGCCCCCGGGCGCCCGGTCAGGCGGTGTACGCCCGCAGCGCGTACTCGCTGACCATCCGCTGCGTCGTGAAGTACGACCCGTTCAGCGCGATCGAACTCCGCATGACCCGGGCCCAACCCGCCCGGTCACGCCGGTACAGCGGGAGGATCACGCGCTCGATCTTCTCGTAGATCGCCTCGGCGTGGGCCACATCGAAGTCGTCCAAGGCCGGGCCCTTGTCCGGGGCGGGCGCCCCGTCCCCGATCGCCCACCCGGTCACGCCCTCGGCGCACCCCTCCAGCCACCATCCGTCCAGGGTCGAGAGGCTGGGCACCCCGTTGAGCGCCGCCTTCATCCCGCTGGTCCCGCTCGCCTCGAGCGGGGGGCGGGGGTTGTTCAGCCAGACATCCGCCCCCGCGACGAGGTGCCGCGCGATCGTGATGTCGTAGTCCTGGATGAACGCCACCGGCACATCGCCCTCGAGCTGCTTCGAGGCCCGCAGGATCTGCCGGATGATCTCCTGACCCCGCCCGTCGTGGGGGTGGGCCTTGCCCGCGAACACGAACTGGACCGGGCCTACATCCCGCGCGATCCGCCGCAGCCGCTCGATGTCCGCAAAGACCAGCCCGGGCCGCTTGTAGTCGGTCATCCGCCGCGCGAACACCACCGTCAGCGCCTCGGGGTCGAGCGCCCGGCCCGTGCGCTCGCGGACCATCCCGAGCATGTTCTCCTTCGCCTTCGCGTGCGCCCCCCAGATCCGATCGTCGGGGATCTTCGCCGCCAGCCGGAGGTCGTGGTTGTCGCCCCGCCACTGCGGCATGAACTCGTCGAACAGCGCCCGCATCTCCGGGCACGCCCACGAGGCCGCGTGGATCCCGTTCGTGATCGACCGGATCGGGTACCCCGGGAACATGTCGCGGCTGATCTCCCCGTGCCGCCGCGCGACCGCGTTGGAGAACTTCGAGAAGTTCATCGCCAGCCGCGTCGTGTTGAGCACGCCGTTCTCGCCGTACAGGTCGGGGCGCTGGAAGAGGGCGTGGTCGCCCACGATGTGGCGGACCATGTCGATCCCGAACCGGTCGTGCCCCGCCTCGACCGGCGTGTGCGTCGTGAAGACGCACTTGTTGCGGACATGCGCGACCGCCGCCGCGTCGAGGTGCACCTCGCGACCCGAGACCTCCCGCTCGCGGGCGAAATACTCGCTGAGCAGCTCGATGCACGCGAACGAGGCGTGCCCCTCGTTCATGTGCAGGATGCCGACATCGTGCCCGATCGCCCGCAGCATCCGCCGGCCCCCGATCCCCAGGATCGCCTCCTGCCGGATCCGGTGCTCCGGGCCCCCGTCGTAGAGCCGGTTGGTCAGCTTCCGCGCCGCCTCGTCGTTCTCGGGAAGGTCGCTGTCAAGGTAGTACACCGGCACGATGTGCCCGCGCACGCCGTGGATGTCCAGCCGCCACGCCCGGATCGCCACCTCCCGCCCGTCGAGGGGGACCATGATCCGGGGGCTCATCGGCCGCAGGATCTCCTCGGGCCGCCACGGGTGGGGCTCGGCGGCCTGCCCCCCGTCCTCCCCGATCCGCTGCGAGAAGTACCCCCCGCGGTAGAGCAGGGTGACGCCCACATACGGAAGTCCGACATCCGCCGCCGCGCGGAGCGTGTCCCCCGCCAGCACGCCGAGCCCGCCCGAATAGGTCGGGATGGCCGAATCAAAGCCGATCTCAAGACTCAGGTACGCGATGTCGTGCTCGAACCGCGGCATATCGGACTCTCCATGCAGACGGACAGCGAAACCCGACCCGATTCATCGGCTTGGATCCCCCCCTCCCGGGAGGTAAAGTGCGGGCCGGAGCCCTCCCCATGGCGAGAACCCAGCGCGTGCGCGCGACCGACATCATGCGGTGCATGAACATCCTCGGCGAGTGCCTCGAGACCGGGGCCGACCGGGACGGGTGGCCGGTCCACCTGTTCGAGTCGCTCCGGGGCCTGCTCGACGCCGAGGTGGTCATCGGGGGCGAGATGCTGGGCCTGGGCCGGGGCCAGCCCACCGACAGCGTGAGCCTCTATCGCGTGGGGTGGTCCACACCGTCCGCGGCCCAGAAATGGCGTGATTACGCCCAGGCCGGCCCGGACGAGCGGAAACCCGAGTTTCCTGTCCTGTGCCGGGTCTTCGAGGAAGGCGGCGGGCGGGGCGTCACGATGACGCGGGACGAGATCTGGGGCGGCCCCGAAGTCTGGAGCCGCTCGAAGACTTTCAACGAGGTCCACCGCCAGTGCGGGATCGACGACTATGTCTTCTCGATCCGGCGCCTCCCCAACGCCGGGACCGTGAGCACCATGTGGGTCCACCGCCCGGTCGGCTCGCGGGCGTTCGGCGCGAGGGACCGCCGCCTGCTCTCGTTCCTGCACGACCGGGTCATGCCGATGGTCGGCCGCGCCCTCGCCTCGGGCACCGAGCCCGGGATCGCCGACCTCCCCCCACGCCCCAGGCAGGTGCTCGACCTGGTGCTCCGCGGGCAGTCGGAGCAGGAAATCGCCGCCCGGCTCGGGCTGAGCAAGCCCACGGTGCACGAGCACGCGACGCGGGTCTATCGGCATTACGGGGTCTCCTCGCGGGCCGAACTGCTGAGCTGGTTCATCGGGCGGCACGCCCCACCGCCGGCGATCTGAGCGCCGGGGGTCGGGTCCATCTGCCGACCGTCTGGCGACCATCTGTAGAGAGGGGTTGTGGGCCGTCGGATCGGGTGCATCATCCACCTGTTCACGCAGACCCCATCACCCCCACTCGGAAGAAGGAGCCCACGATGACCCTGCTCAGTAAAGCCCTGCCCCTGCTCGCCGCCGCCGCGATCGCCCCCGCCTCGCTGGCCGACACCGTGCTGATCGGCACGCAGTTCCGCAGCATCCTCGCCTACGACACGGACACCGGCGGGGTCACCTTCCTCGGCGTGTGCGCCGGGCCCGTCCACTCGATGGCCGCGATCGGCACCACGCTCTACCTGGGCGACGACTTCGGGTCGGTCTACGGGTTCGACCTTGACACCAACCTGCTCACCGGCGCCTTCCCCATCTCGGTGGACGCGGCCGCGATGACCACCGACGGCCAGTGGCTCTATGTCGCCGACACCGACGGCGAGATCCAGAAGGTCGACCCCGCGACCGGCGCCGTCGTGGCGAGCGTCGACACCGGGTTCTTCTCGCTCACCAGCCTCGCCGTCCACTGGGGGCACATCTATCACGGCGGGCTCTCCACCATCGCCGAGCGCGCGAGCCTGCACGACGATTTCTCCGCCGACGCGTTCCAGTGGTTCACCGCCTGCGGCTCGCAGATCAACTCGATGGCCTTCGCCGGCCTCGAGGTCATGCTCGGCGGCATCGACGGCAGGATCTACCGCTACGACGAGACCATCGGCGCCGCCAACGGGTACTACCAGACCCCCGTCGACTCCGTCGCGATGGTCGCCCTCACCGGCAACCGCGCCCTCATCGCCGACAGCAACGGCCGCCTCATCGAGACCGACCGGACCACCGGCGCGATCCTCCGCGACATCCATGTCGGCGAGCCGATCGGCGCGATGCTCGGGCTCGATGTCGGCGCGGCCTGCCCCGTCGACCTCGATCTCTCCGGCACGCTCGACCTGGGCGATGTGCAGCTTTTCATCCGCCTCGTGCTCCAGGACCGCCTCGGCGCGGACCTGAACAACGACGGCGTGATCGACATCGCCGATCTGAACCGGTTCGTCTCCGACTTCCTCACCGGCTGCAACTGATCCCGGCGATCGACACCGGCCTCAACCCCCACGAGCCCCCGGCGCGCCGTCGCGTCGGGGGCGTTTTCGTTCTCCCCCCGCGGGGCGCGCCCGGCCCGCGATCCGCCGATTTCGCCTATCATGCCCGCCCATGGCGAAGCGAAGCCAATCCCGCAAGAGGCCCGCGTCGGCCCGGGCCCACGCCGCCGCGGCCGACCGCATGAAGCGCCTCCGGGCCGCCATGCGCCGCGCGACCCTGAGCCACCTGATCGTGAGCAACCCGATCGATGTGGGGTACCTCACGGGGTTTCTCGGCGGCGACAGCGTCCTGATCGTCGGCCCGGGCAAACCAGTGCTGATCAGCGACGGGCGCTACGAGGAGGAGCTCGAGCCCTTCGCCCCGCTCTGCAAGATCGTCATGCGCGCCGGGCTGATGACCGACGCCATCGCCCAGGTGATGCGCTCGATGCACGACCGGGGCGGGCTCAGCGCGGTCGGCGTGCAACGCGACCACATGACCATCGGCGAGGAGCAGGCCCTGCGCGAGGCGCTCAAGAAGCACCGGGTCCCGGTCGGCGTGCTCAGGCCCACCGGCGGGCTCGTCGCCGCGATGCGGAAGGTCAAGGGCCCCGAGGAAATCCGCCTGATCTCCCGCGCGATCGAGATCCAGCAGGACGCGCTCGTCGCCGCCCTCGGTCACCTGCGCGCCGGCATGACCGAGATCGAGTTCGCCGCCGAGCTCGAGTACCAGATGAAATCCCGGGGCTCCACCCAGCCCGGGTTCACCACCATCGTCGCCGCGCAGGCGAACGGGTCGCACCCGCACTACCGCCCGGACGACACACCCATCCGCCGGAATTCCCCCCTGCTGATCGACTGGGGCGCGACCTGGATGGGCTACCACGGGGACATGACCCGCACCTTCGCGCTCGGGCGCTGGCCGGCCCCGGTGAAGGAGATCTACAAGATCGTCCTCGAGGCCCACGAGGCCGCCGCCGCCGCCCTGAAGCCCGGACGCACCGGCGCCCAGGTCGACGCCGCCGCCCGGCGCGTGATCGAGGAGGCGGGGTACGGCCCCTGTTTCGCGCACGGGCTCGGGCACGGGCTGGGGATGAATGTGCACGAGTCACCCCGGCTGAGCCGGCTTTCGGAGCACGAGGTCCTTGAGCCCGGGCATGTCGTGACGATCGAGCCCGGGATCTACCTCCCGGGGATCGGCGGGGTCCGGATTGAGGACGACTACCTGGTCACGGCCCGGGGGTCGCGCAACCTCTGCTCCTTGCCCCGGGACCTCGAGTGGGCTTCGATCTGATTCGCAGTTGAACGCCGCCGGCGCGCCCCCACCGAGGGGCGACGCGGAGCCAGACCATGATTGACATCCGCCGACTCAAAGAACTCGTCAAACTGATGGTGGAGAACGACCTGTCCGAACTGGACCTGCGGGACCAGGAGGAGAAGGTCACCATCCGCCGCGGGTCCGCCGGGGCCGAGGTCATCGCCCCGACCTACCGCGCCCCGATGGTGCTGGCCGCCCCCGCCGCCGCCGCCGAGGCCCCCGAGGCCGCGGGCGACGACGGGCTGGTCGCGATCGAATCGCCCATGGTCGGGACCTTCTACTCCGCCGCCAACCCCGACAGCGACCCGTTCATCTCGGTCGGCTCGTCGGTCAGCGAAGGGACGGTGGTCTGCATCGTCGAGGCAATGAAGGTCTTCAACGAGATCAAGGCCGAGCTCGCGGGCACGGTCGAGCGTGTGTGCGTCAAGAACGGGGAAGCGGTTGAGTTCGGGCAGCCGCTGTTCATGGTCAGGCCGAGCTGACGGATCGGGCGCCGGCCACTAGGCACAAGGCACTAGTGACGCCCCGACACCGCCTCGTGCCCAGTGCCTTGTGCCGAGTGCCTCCTCACCATGTTCAGACGCATCCTCATCGCAAACCGTGGCGAGATCGCCCTCCGGATCCTCCGGGCCTGTCACGAGCTCGGGGTCGAGGCGGTCTGCGTCTACTCCCAGGCCGACAAGGACGCCCCCTATCTCAAGCTCGCCGACCGCGCCATCTGCATCGGGCCCGGGCCGGCGCGGGAGTCCTACCTCAACATCGCCCGCCTGATCTCCGCCGCCGAGGTCGCGGATGTCGACGCGATCCACCCGGGCTACGGGTTCCTCTCCGAACGCGCCGATTTCTCCGAGATCTGCCGCGATTGCAAGATCGAGTTCATCGGCCCCAGCCCCGAGGCGATGCGCAAGCTGGGCGACAAGGTCGAGGCCAAACGCTACGCCAAGGCCGCCAAGGTCCCCGTCTTCCCGGGCTCCGAGGGCGCGATCGAGGAGGAGGACGAGGCCGTCAAGACCGCCGGCGAGATCGGATACCCCGTCATCATCAAGGCCGCCGCGGGCGGGGGCGGGCGCGGCATGCGCGTCTGCCACAACGAGGCCTCCCTCCGCTCCAACCTCCGCAACGCCCGGCAGGAGGCCCTCGCCGCCTTCGGCGACGGCTCGGTCTTCATCGAGAAGTTCCTCGAGAAGGCCCGCCATGTCGAGGTGCAGGTCATCGGCGACAAGCACGGCCACGCCGTCCATCTCTTCGAACGAGACTGCTCCGTGCAGCGGCGGCACCAGAAACTGATCGAGGAAGCGCCCGGCCCGGGCATCGACCGCAAGAAACGCGACGCGGTCTGCGAATCCGCCGCCCGGCTGGTCAAGTCCGCCGAGTACGCCGGCGCCGCGACGGTCGAGTTCCTGATGGACGACGACCAGAACTTCTACATGCTCGAGGTCAACACACGCGTGCAGGTCGAGCACCCCGTGACCGAGCTCATCACCGGCGTCGACATCGTGCAGACCTCGATCCGCGTCGCCGCCGGCGAGCCGCTCCCCTTCAAGCAGAAGGACATCACCCCCAGCGGGCACGCCATCGAGTGCCGCATCAACGCCGAGGACCCCGACCGCGGCTTCATGCCCAGCCCAGGACGCATCGACACCTGGCGCGTGCCGGGCGGGCCGGGCGTGCGGCTCGACACCCATGTCGTCCCGGGCTACTCCGTGCCCCCGACCTACGACTCGATGGTCGGCAAGCTCATCGTCCACGCCCCGACCCGCGAGCAGGCCATCCGCCGCGCCGAGCGAGCCCTCCGCGAGTTCGAGGTCGGGCCGATCAAGACCACCATCCCCCTGCACCGCGAACTCATGGGCGACAGCGCCTTCGTCCGCGGCGGGGTCGATATCCACTTCCTCGAACGGCGGCTGAAGTAACCGCCGCCTCACACCCGCGATGCACGCCGCCGCCGCCCGCCGAGCGTGGCCGACCCCGCGATCCCGATCCAACCCGCGGGCCCGGGCACGATCCGCACGCTGGCCGACGACGACTCCATGACATACGACCCCTGCGGGTCGAACCACCAGTGCACGCCCATCGCCGCCTCGCCCGAGGCCCGATACCACAACAGCCCCCTCGCCGCCGACTCCACCTCGACGCGGAACCGGAAGATGTCGATGGGGTTCGAGTAATCGACCACGCCGACGAACGGGTGCTGGAGGATGTTCACCCCGAGGACACTGGGACCGTCGCTCGAAGTCGTTCCCGCCTCCCAATCGAGCAGCGCCTCGAACGAGCCCGCCGGGCCCGTGCTGCTGTTGTTGGCCAGGAAGTCGCCCGCGTAGCCCTCGAAATAGGGCTCGGGCGAGAAGAACCCCGACCACGACGCCGAGACGGTCCACATGATCGTGTCCCCCGGCGCGGCGTGGGTCACATCCGCATCGAAGCGGAGGGTGACGATCCGCTCGGCGAACGCGGTTGACGCCACGCCCGCCGTCGCGGCCAGGGCGACCCATGTGAGCAACCGGTTCATGAACGCCTCCCGCCCGGATGGCCAAAGGGCGCACCGAACCGGCCTGCGCCTGTTCGAGTCACCCGCGGTCATTCTCCCGGGAGAGCGGTCCAAAAACAACACCCGGCCCCCGAAGGGGCCGGGCGTGAAGATTCACGGAGCCGTCAGGCCGGGATTAGCGGCGACGACGGGCGGCGGCCAGGCCGCCGAGGCCGACCAGGGCGAGGGCGCCCGGGGCGGGAACATTGATCGCGACCGAGTCGCTGGTCAGCGCGGGCGCGGTGAAGGTGGTGGGCAGGGTGAAGATGCCGCTGTTGGGGAACATCGACCAGGTGCCGGCGGCGCCGTAGGAGAGGTCACCCACGCCAGCGCCCGCGACCACCTCGAAGGTGAAGATGTCGATCGGGTTGGCGTTGTTGTTGGTGCCGAGGAGGGCCGAGTTGAAGATGTTCAGGCCGGTGACGCTGGCGCCGTTGGCGACGGGGGTGGTCGCGTTGCCGCCCATGAACGAGGTGAACCCGCCGGCGGCGCCGAGCGACGAGTCGCTGGCGTTCCAGTCGCCCACGAACCCGCCGAAGTAGGCGGTCGCGTCGGTGAAGTTGTGGCTGACGCTGACGGTCCAGGTGATCGTCTCGCCGGCGAGCGCCTGAGTCTTGTCAGCGGCGAAGTTGACGCTGATGCTCTGGGCGGAAGCGGCGGCGGCCAGGCCGGCAACGGTCATGAGAGCGATGGTCTTCATTTGAAATCTCCTCACAGTTTGCAGATGTGGACTGGTGGATGTGACTCGTCTCGAACGACAGATTCGTGACCCGGCAGAAACATGCCACACGCCGGAGAGAATGCCACCGTTCATCAGAAAAAGGCACCAGAAAACAGGGCGGGTCCCCCAGGATCAGGTGCTCGGACCTTCCCCCCAGCGAAGCCGCGCGAAAAAAAAGGCCGACCCCGATCGGGGCCGGCCCTCGATTCACTTCTGATCCGCGCGACCGCTGGATTAGCGGCGACGACGGGTCGCGGCCAGGCCGCCCAGGCCCATGAGGGCGAAGGCGCCGGGGGCCGGGACGATGGCGACGCGGTCGCTGCCCGAAACGCTCAGGCCGTCGAAGACGACCGGCAGGGCGAAGATGCCGCTGTTCGGGAACCACGACACATCACCGTCAGCGGCGTAGGAGAGCTCGCCGCTCGCGCCGGTGATGAGGGTGGTGAAGGTCATGAAGAGGATCGGGTTGGACGGGTTGTTGGTGCCCAGCAGCGCCGAGTTGAACACATTGATGTTCGTGATGTTCGCGCTCGCGCCGACGCCCGGGGTGGTCGCGTTGCCGCCCATGAAGGAGGTGACATTGCCCGAGGTGCCCAGGGCGCTGTCGGACGCGAGGAACGCGCCGACGAAACCGCCGAAGTAGTTGCCGACGGCGAAGCCGGTCGAATCGGCATAGACCGACCAGGTGACGGTGTCACCGGCAACGGCGCTGCTCACATCGGCGTCGAAGTAGATGCCGACGGAGGTGCCAGCGGTGGCGGCGGCCGCAAGGCCGGCGACGGTCAGGACAGCGATGCTCTTCATTTCTATTCTCCTCGCGAATGCGTACGGGATCTGCTTGGAATACTGGCGGACAATTTCGCCACAGCCGAAGATGCCACCGATCCCGGGCTTGACCACCTTTCTGCACTCGCCCCCATCGATTTTCTTCAAGTTCCAACCCGTTCGGGGCATTCCCCCGAATTCGGGGCCCCAGAACCCCGGTTTCCGGACCCTCTCCGCGATAATTCGCGATCAACTGCTCCGCAAACACCGCCGACCGGTCCCCAGAATCCCGCCGCGACCCCCTCGGCTCGCGATCCCCCCGCCCACCGGCATCCCGGCCCGGGCCCACCACGCGGCAAAAAACAACCCGGCCCCCATCACGGGGGCCGGGAAGCGATCAGAGATCAGTGGTCGGCGACCGCGGATTAGCGGCGACGACGAGCGGCCGCGAGGCCACCCAGGCCCAGCAGCGCGAAGGCGCCGGGGGCGGGGACGATGTTGACGGTGTCGGTCACCGAAGCGGCCTGGAACTCCTGGCCGAGGGTGAAGATACCGCTGTTCGGGAAGACGGTCGACACGCCGGCCGCACCGTAGGAGAGAGCGCCCTGCGCGCCGGTGACGACATCGAAGGTGAAGATGTCGATCGGGTTGGCGGGGTCGTTGGTGCCCAAGAGGGCCGCGTTGAAGATGTTGATGGTGCCGACGCTGGCGCCGTTGGCCGAAGCCGCGGTGCCGGTGCCGCTCATCAGGTTGGCGAAGTTGCCCGAGGTGCCCAGGCCGTTGTCGCTGGCGTTGAAGCTGCCGACGAAGCCGCCGAAGTAGGCGGTCGCGTCGCCAATGCCGGTGAAGCTGGCCGAGACGGTCCAGCTGACGGTGTCACCAACATTGACCGAGGTCGCGTTGGCGGAGAAGGTCAGGGTCACGCCCTGAGCAGACGCCGCGGCAGCGAGCCCGGCAACGGTGACGAAAGCAATGCTCTTCACGGGAATCTCCTCTGAACGAATGTCTTGTCTCGCGGGCCGACCAAGCCCGCTTTCCGTGATTCGCGACGACCGGAGGATACCGCAGCGGGTGGACAGATACAATACTCGCGGCAGATTTTCTCCGGAATTCACTGGCAGACCGCGCGAATCGGACCTTGTACGGTTTGGTCCAAAAAGAACAGGGCCCGGCCGAAGCCGGGCCCCGCTGTCTCCCTGTTGAACCCGGGCCCGCGGATCAGCGGCGGCGACGGGTGGCGGCCAGGCCGCCGAGGCCCAGCAGCGCGAAGGCGCCGGGGGCGGGGACGATGCTGACGGTGTCGCTGCTCACCGGGAACGCGGTGAACTCGATCGCGCCGGCGAAGATGAAGTCGGACGGGAAGAGGGTGGCAACGCCCGCCGCGCCGTAGGACAGGGCGCCCTCGGCCGTGGCGGTCACATCGAAGGTGTAGAACACGCCCAGGCTCTGATCATCGGTGCCGAGCAGGGCCGAGTTGAAGGTGTTGATGTTGTTCACGCTGGCGCCGTTGGCGACCGGGGTCACCGCCTCGCCCGACATCAGGGTGTTCATGTTGCTCGCCACGCCCAGCCCGTTGTCGCTGGCGAGGAACGAGCCGACGAACCCGCCGAAGTACCCGGTCGCCTGCAGCCCGGTGAAGCTCACCGAGACCGACCAGGTGACGGTGTCACCGACATTGATCTCCGTCGCGCTGGCGGAGAAGTTCATGGCGACGCTCTGGGCCGAGGCAGCGGCGGCCAGACCCGCGATGGCGGCGATAGCAACAGTCTTCATCACAATCTCCTCTGGTGGATCGGTGTCCTGAGACTCTCTCTCACTATGACTCAATACACCGGGGCTATGACACCCGGCTGGCAGTAGCGTAAGCCATGCGCCCACCCGGAAGCAAGTCAATCTGAGGCCATTTCCCAATTCTTGTTGGACGCTGAACAAATTCGCAAACCGTTCGGTTCCGGATCTCCCGATTGCGGGGGTCGCGGAACCCCGGAATACCGGCCCCCCCCCCAANNGGGTCGCGGAACCCCGGAATCCCGCCCACCCCCCAATCCCTCCCGGTTCTCGGCCCACTCACCCCGCACGCTCCCAACGCTCGAACCGGAACGGGTACGCGTGCCGCTCGTCCGGCTGGTGGTGCTCGACGCTCTCGAGCCGCCACGACCCCCATTCCACCTCCGGGAAGAAGGTGTCCCCCTCCACCGTCGCCTCGACCCGCGTCAGATCCATCCCCACCGCGATCGGCAACGCGGCGGCGTACAACGCCGCGCCCCCCAGGATCCAGAGGGTCTCTTCGCGCGTCACGGCGCCTGCCTCGGCGAGCGACAGCGCCTCGTCGAGCGAGCCCGCCACCACGATCCCGGGGGCCCGATACCCGGGGGTTGAGGTCACGACGATGTTCCGCCGATCCGGCAGCGCCCCGGGCAAGGACTCGAAGGTCCGTCGCCCCATCACCACCTGGAACCCCCGCGTCAGCATCTGAAATCGCTTCAGGTCCGCCGGCAGGCGCCAAGGCAGGCCACCCGCCCGCCCGATCACCCCGTTCTCGGCCACCGCGGCGATCAGCATGACACGCATGGAGTTTCTCCCTTCGTCTCAGCCCCCGGCGCACGCCACCAGCGTCGCGAGCGTCTCCCGCGCTCGCCCGCTGTCGATCGCGTCCGCGGCCCGCAACCCCGCGTCCTCGAGCGACCGCGCGGCACCGGCGACCAGGATCGCGGCCGCGGCATTCAAGATCACGGTGTCCCTCGCCGGGCCCGATTCGCCCCCAAGAACCGCCCGCACGATCCGAACCCCATCATCCAAGTCCCGAACCACCAGGTCCTCGAACCGGGCGCTGGGAAGCCCGAGGCGGCCCGATTCCATCTCTTCCCGCCGCACACGCCCCCCCTCGACCCACGCGACCTCGGTCGGGCCGAGGGTCGAGCATTCGTCCAGCCCCCCCGCCCCGTGCACCACCGCGGCCCGCGCCGAACCGAGCCGGGCGAGCGCATGGGCGATGGGCTCCACCAGTTCCGGGCGGTACACGCCGAGGAGTTGATGGCCGGCCCCCGCCGGGTTGGTCAGCGGGCCCAACAGATTAAAGATGGTCGGGAAGCCCAGTGATCGCCGGGGCCCCGCGGCGTGCCGCATCGCCGGGTGGTGCCGCATGGCGAAGGAGAAGCAGACGCCGGCCTCGTCCAGGCACTCGGCCTGCACCTCGGGCGGGGCCTCGATGTCGACCCCGAGGCCCGCGAGCACCTCGGCCGAGCCACGCCCTGTCCGGCTCCGGTTGCCGTGCTTGGCGACGAGGATGCGGGCCACACCCGTCTCGGGGTCGGGCGTGGCGGCGGCGGTGACGATGGCGGCGGCGGTTGAGATATTGAATGTCTTGGCCGCCCCTCCGGTGCCGCAGGTATCGAGCAGGACCTCGCCCCGGGCCACGCGTACCGGAACGGGCGTCACATGCCTCCGCATGGCCCGGGCGGCCCCGACCAGCTCGTCTACTGCCGGGCCCCGGGCCTGGATGAGCGCGAGGACCGCCCCGATCTGGGCCTCATCCAACTCGCCGCTGAGGAGGGACTCGAACAGGGCCTCGGCCGCGTGCTCCGCGAGGGTGTCGCCGGCAACGAGTTCACGCAGGGCGTCGGGGATGTTCAGGGGTGCGTCGGGCACGCCTCTAGCCTATCCGCGAACGCGGGCAACCCGCCCCCCTTCCTCCCGTACGATCTCATTAGAGATGGTGACGACACCCACCAGATCGGCGCGGGTCGCCGCCCGAGCGGCCGAGCGGCTGCGCTTGTCGCGGGCCGTGCGCACGGCGGGGGTCGGGCTGGCGGCGGGCGGGGCGGCGGCCCTCGTCGCGGTGCTCGCGGGCAAGGGGCTTGGGATCGCCGACGGTGCGCTGATCTGGACGGCCGGCGGGCTGGTCGGAGCCTCGGCGGCGCTCGGGGCGGCCTTCGGGCTTGCGCGGAGGGTGCCCGCGTCGACGGGGGCGGGGGTGCTCGACGAGCGCTTCGGGCTCGACGACCGGCTGACGACGGCGGTGGAGTTGGAGGATGCGCCCGGGCCGTTCGCCGCGATCGCGCGGGATGACGCCGAGCGGTGCGTTGACCGGGTTCGGCTGCGTGAGGCGGTGCCGATCCGGCCGGGCCGGGTCTGGGCGGTCGGGGCGTCGCTGGTGCTGCTGGCCGGGGCGGGGTGGTGGCTGGTTCCGGTGCGGGAGGCGCGTGCCGTGCCCGCGTTCGCGTCGAGCACGCCGGAGGAACGCCGCGACGCGAGCGAGCGGCTGGAGGAGACGGCGCGGCAACTCGAAGCACTGACTCCGCCGGAGGCGGCGCCCGACGCGGAGACGGCCGCGGCGCTGGACGCGATCGAGCGGATCCGCCGCGAGCTCGAGCAGGGGACGATCGACGCGGACGATGCCATGGCCTCGGCGGCGGGGGCGCTCGAAGACGCGGCACGGTCCGCGCAGGATCGCGCCTCGGCGGCCGAACGGACCGAGGAGGCCCTCGCGGAGGGGGCGAGCCGGGCCCTCGAGGAGGGCGCGGGCGAAGCGGGCGAGCTGGCCGAGCGGCTCGCGGCGGGCGACCTCGCGGGGGCGCAGGAGGCGGCGCGACGGCTCTTCGAGAAGGCCGAGGGGATGCCGCCCGAGGCGCGCGAGCGCGTGGCGCAGGACCTTGACCGGCTCAACGAGGCGCTGCGGCGGGCGGAGGAGCCCGCCGAAGCGCCGAGCCCCGAGCCGCTCGCCGAGGCGATGCGCGAGCGGGTGGGCGACCTGACCAACGAGGACCGGGTCGCGGAGGAGCTGGAGCGCGAGGGTCTGGATCAGGCCTCGGCTCGGGACCTCGCGGAGCGGATCGCCGACGACGAGCGGTCGCGTCAGCGCGAGGAATCGCAGCGGGAACAGATCGAACAGATGCGGGAGGCGCTCCGCGACGCGTCGCGGGAGATGCGCGGAGAGGACCCGCCTGCGCCCGCGAGCCGCCCGGAGGGAGAGCCGCAGAGCGGGCAGCCGCGTCGCGAGCCGGGTGAGCCTCCCGGCGATCGGCCGCCGGCGGAGGGGCCCAAGCCGGAGCCGGGCGCAGAGTCGAGACCGGAGTCGAGACCGGAGTCGCGACCTGGGGCGAAACCGGACCCGGGGCAGCAGGGCCCCCCGCCCGGAGAACAGCCCCGCGATCAGCCCGGACAGCAGCCCGGGCAGCAGCCGGGTGAGAACCAGGAGCAGAAGCCGGGGGCGGAGCCCGGGCAGACCGGTGATCCGTCCGGGAAGCCCTCGGGCGATGGCGGCGCGCAGGAATCCCCGGCCCCGGGCGCTCCCGATCCTTCGGGGGCCTCGCCGACCGGGTCGCAACAAGGTGAACCGGGTGAGCCGGGCGGGGCCTCGGAGCCGGGAACTCCGGCGGAGGGCGAGCCGGGACCCGGAGCCGAGCCCGGGCAGGCGCCCGGCGCCGCGCCGGCGCCCGGGACGAAACCCGGATCGCGGCCCGGGGAAGCCCCCGGGGCTTCGCCGTCCCCCGGTCAGGGCGAGCCGGCGCCCGGAGAGGCCCAGCCCGGCGCGGATGCGGGCGAGACTCCAGGCTCGACTCCGGGCTCAAACCCGGGCGAGGGTCAGGCCGGCGAGGGCGGGGGCGAAGGTTCGGCGGAGGACGGCTCTGACGGGCTGCCCGAGGGCGGGAGCGGGGGCGGCCCGGGCAAATCCGGCGAGCGGCTCCGCGAGGCGCTGGACCGGCTGTCGGAGCAGCGGGCGGCCCGCGAGCGCGACGAGCGCACGGCGGAAGACATGTCACGGCGGGCGCAGGAACTCCTGGACCGGGCGACCCCCGACCAGCGCCGGGCGATCGAGGAGTGGGCGCGGGAATCGTCCCGCGCGCCCCGCGAGGGAGGCCCGCCCCCGGCGTGGGACGCCCGCGAGGAGGTCGTGGACGCCCGCCCGACGGGGGACCCCGGCGAGGCGGACGAGCAGGTGCTCGCGGAGTGGTTCAACCCCGAGGGCGACCCCGTGGACGGCGTGCAACGGGGCGAGCGATCGGCGGACCGGTTGCGGGAGGCGGTCGAGTCGGCGGAGCGGGCGGTCGAGCAGCAGCGCGTGTCGGAGCGGTACAAGAGGCTGGTGCGCGATGTGTTCGAGCGGATGAGGACCCGTGCCGAGGAACAGGAGCGATCGGCGGCGCCCCTGAGCGAAGACGCGGAGAAGAAGCCGGGCGGCGGGTAACCTGCGGTCGTGGGCGTGGCGTTCGAGCATCCCCTCTGGCTCTGGGTCGCGTCGGCGGCGGCGCCGATGGCGTGGATCGCGTGGCGGTGGTTCATGGCGATGAGCCGGTGGAGGCGCGCCAGCGCCGCGGCGGCGCGGGCGGTGCTGACGGTGCTCATCGCCGCGATGCTCGCCGGGGCCCAGAGCGTGCGGGAGACGCAGCGGCTGGCGGTGATCGGGGTGGTCGATCTGTCCGGGAGCGTGCGGCGGTTCGCCGACTTCGGCCCCGACTCGGACGCGGTGGGCTTTGCGCGCCGGTTCTTCGCGGAGCGGCTGGAGGGGCGCGGGCCGGACGACCTGTTCGGGCTGGTGGTCTTCGACGGGCGGTCGGTGACGGTCGCGACGCCGTCGCGGGCCGGCGTGCTGGACCGCTCGATGGACCTGCTGGCGATCGAGGGGTCGGACCTCGCCGGGGCGTTGCGGCACGCGGCGGCCCTGGTGCCCCCGGACGCGGCGGGGCGGCTCGTCTTGATCAGCGACGGGAACGCGACGGGCGACGACCCGGCGGTGGCGGCGGCGTCGCTGGCGTCGGCGGAGGCGGGGGGCGTCTCAATCCCGACCGATGTCGTGCCGCTGGACTACCGCGTGGACGACGAGGTGATCGTGGAGCGGCTCGACGCGCCGCCCCGGGCCGCGGGGGGGTCGGTCGTGCCGCTGCGGGTCGAGCTGCGTTCGACGGGGCGTTCGACGGGGACGCTGCGGGTGCTGCGCGGGGGCGAGCCGGTGGACCTGGGCGGTCCCGGCGGCGGTCGGCGGCTGTCGCTGGGCGCGGGTCGGCGGGTCGAGATCGTCGAGGTGCCGCTGGAGGACGGGCAACTCAGCCGGTTCGAGGCGGTGTTCGAGCCCGATGTGCTCGAGGGCGGGGCGCTTTCGGGCGACCGCTCGCTGGACAACAACCGGGCCGAGGCGTTCACGCTCTCGCCGGGCGAGAGCCGGGTGCTGCTGGTGGACGGGGTGGACAACGGGGTGCCCGACGCGCCGGGCTCGACGCTGGCGCGGGCGCTGCGGCACGCGGGGCTGCGGGTCGATGTGGTCGCCCCCTCGGCGATGCCGCGGGACCTGCTCGGGTTCCAGACGCACGACCTGGTAATCCTTCAGAATGTCGCGGCCGAGGTGATGCCGGAGGGATCGCCCGAGTCGCTCAGCGCGTTCGTGCGCGAGCTCGGGGGCGGGCTGATCGTCGTGGGCGGGCCGGACACGCTCGGGGCGGGAGGTTGGCGTGGTTCGACGCTCGAGCCGATCCTGCCGGTGAAGCTCGACCTGCCGGAGAAGCTCGTTGTCCCCGAGGCGGCGATCGTGCTCGTGCTGGACAACTCGGGCTCGATGCGGCGTCCGGTGATGGGCTCGTCGCGGACGCAGCAGGATGTGGCCAACGAGTCGGCGGCGCGGGCGATCATGTCGCTCGACGGCGAGGATCTGGTCGGCGTGATCGCGTTCAACAGCGAGGCGAGCGTGGTGGTGCCGCTCGGTCCGGCGGCGGACAAGCGGGCGGTGGCGGAGCGGACGCGGGCGATCGCGAGCGGGGGCGGGACGAGCATCGGCCCGGCGCTGCGCATCGCCCGCGAGCAGTTGAGCGGGGTCGACGCCAAGCACAAGCATGTGATCCTGCTCTCGGACGGGCAATCGCAGGGCGCGGACCGCCTGCCCGATCTTGCGGCGGAGTTGCGGGCCGAGGGGATCCGGATCTCGACGATCGCGGTGGGCGACTCGGCGGACCTGGGCACGATGGAGGTGATCGCCAACCGGGCCGACGGCGCGTTTTATCATGTGCTCAACCCGAGCGTGCTGCCGAATGTGTTCCTCAAGGCGGTGCGGGTGGTGCGCAGCCCGATGATCCGCGAGCAGCCGTTCGAGGTGGCGATGCTCGAGACGGGCTCGCCGCTGACCGAGGGGCTGGGTCGCCCGCCCCGGCTCGGCGGGTTGGTGCTGACGCAGGCGAGGCCCGAGCCCGGGATCACCTACGCGATGTCGTCGCCCGAGGGCGAGCCGGTGCTGGCGCACTGGGCGGTGGAGCTCGGGCAGGTCGCGGTGTTCACGAGCGACGCGCACCGGTGGGCCGCCCGGTGGCTCGACTGGGAGGGCTACGAGACGCTGTGGGCGCGGGCGGCGCGGCTGCTCTCGCGCACCACGGGACAGGAAACGGGCGAGCTGCGCGTCGAGCAGGAAGGGAGCGGCCTGCGGATCGTGTACGAGGCGTCGGACGACGAGGGCCGGCCGGTTGATCTGCTGCATGTGCCCGCGACGGTCTACGGGCCCGGGGGGCGGACCGAATCGGTGACGCTGCGCCAGACCGGGCCCGGGCGGTACACAGGAGAGGCCCGCGCGGGCCGCGGGGGGAACCACCTGGTCGTCGCGATGCCGAGGCTCGGGGGGGCCCGGCTTGCCCCGCTGCTCGCGGGC
>JRYH01000581.1_pt1 | contig 18502 bp, 10 predicted proteins | sample 235351 | NCBI WGS metagenome assembly JRYH01 (sample SAMN03074221, study PRJNA261480) | activated sludge metagenome | biome: Wastewater Treatment Plant; feature: Wastewater; material: Activated sludge; isolation source: activated biomass of a wastewater treatment plant treating wastewater... ... | reverse complement strand
TCATCTGGCGCGTGTACAAGGAAGCTTCGGTGCGGCAAACACGGATCATCTCGTAGGCCGCGGAGGGCTGCCAGGGGCGCCCTTTGACAGTATCCGGCCCCGGCCAAGCTCCACATCCGATTACGGCATCAGTCCGACGATCTGCTCCGCAGCGTACCGATTCCTCGCAATCGATTGCCGTCCATGGCCCAGGCCGGAGTATCTCCGACTCTGGGCTGGTGCGGAGTGGGCGCCTCACGAAACGAACGCTGGCCAATCTACTGCAATCCTCTTGTCGCCCGATCAGGTCGGCAGTAGTCTCCTAGGCGAGGCGGCCGCAAATTAGTCCGAGTGCGAGGGCGTCGCCCTGAGGCGTTGGTGAAGGGATGTTTTCCCAAAGAACAACGACGACGCTGCTCAACGGACTTGGGGATCCCGAGAACAGCTCCGCATGGGCTGAGTTGGATGCCCGGTGCCGATCGATCATGCTGGGTGTTGCTCGGCGGATGGGTCTCTCCGGGGCCGAGGCCGAGGATGCCGTTCAGGCCGCCATGCTCAGCTTCTTCGAGGCGTATCGCGCGGGCAAGTACCGGCGTGAGCAGGGCCGGCTCAGCGCGTACCTGGTTGCCATCCTCCGCAACCGCGCTCTCGACGCGCGTCGCCGGGCGCACAACCGCCATGAGGCCAAGGCATCGATCGAGGCCATCGAGCAGTACAGTGAGGCCGAGGTCTCACGACTCTGGCTCGACGAACGGCGGAACCTGCTTCTCAAGCAAGCTCTTGACGAACTTCGTGCGCAGGGCGCCGACGAGCGAGCGCTCGCCGCGTTCGAACTGTTCGGCGTCCGAGCGGTGAGCATCGATGAGGTCACCGCCCGCCTGGGCATGGCTCGGGAAGAGGTCTACAACGCCAAATACCGCATCACGCGGCGCCTTCAGCCGATCGTCGCCCGCCTCGATGAGCTCTACGAGGATCTCTGAAATGGGCTCCGGTTCGGACGGATCGATTCCTGCTCGGCACGGCTGCCTCGATATCGCCATGCTCGACGCCCTCGCCTCGGGCGCTGCTTTGCCCGAGCCTCCGGCAGCCGAGCACCTCCGGTCTTGCGATCGTTGCCGGGATCGGCTCAAGGAAATGACTGGTGCCAACCAGTTTCTCCGCCGCTTCAAGACAGGCGCCCCCCTCGATCAGAAGGCATCGACGGACCTTGAGGCGATCCGCGTACCCGGCTACCAACTCCGGGGCGTGCTTGGCCACGGCGGCCAGGGCACGGTCTACCGCGCCGTTCAGTCGGGCACCGGACGGGATGTTGCCGTCAAAGTCCCGCTCGCCGACACCCAATCGAGGCCGTCGGCGCGTTACCGATTCGAGCGGGAGATCGAGCTGACGGCGCGCCTCAGCCACCCATCGATCGTTCGTGTGCTCGGCCCCTGCGAGCTGATGGATGGCCGGGTCGGTTGTGTCATGGAGTTCATTGATGGGCTGCCGTTTGACAGGTGGGCTGAGTCCAGGCGTGCGGAGGGCCGCGGGGGGGTGAGACGGATCATCGAGGCAGGGACGCAGGTGGCCGATGCGATCGCCTACGCCCACCAACGGGCGGTTCTGCACCGGGATATCAAGCCGAGCAATGTGGTCGTCTCGGCCGAGGGCAGGCCGCATGTGCTGGACTTCGGCCTGGCCAAGGCGATCGACGAGGGCGTTCAGAGCTTCGCCACGCTCACCGGCGCGTTTGTCGGCACGCTCAACCACGCCGCCCCGGAGCAGGTTAGCCACGGCTCCGACGCGATCGACACGCGCACGGATGTCTACGCGCTGGGGCTTCTGCTCTACCAGGCCCTTACCGGTCGGTTGCCGCACACGACCGACGCCCCGACCGCAGAAATCCTGCGGCAGATCAAAGAGCTGCCGCCTCCCCGACCATCCTCCCTCGCCGGCGTCATCGACGACGATCTCGACGCGGTGCTGCTCCGGGCGCTCGCCAAGGAGAAGGACCGGCGGTACGCGACCGCGGGCGAGCTTCGTGACGACCTGGTGGCGTGGCTGGAGGGGCGGGCCGTGCACGCCCGGTTCGACAGCCGGTGGTATGTCCTGCGCAAAGCCATCGTCCGGCACCGGTGGCCCGTGCTGCTGACGGCGGCGGGCGCGGCTGCGGTGGCAACGACCGCCACGCTCGGCCTCATCGCCCGGGAGCAATCCTCGCGGGCGAGGTTGGCCAGCGCGGTGCGCGATGCACGCACGCTCGAGTCCCACTGGGTCCGCATGGCCGAGGCCCGGTCGAACGGGAGCGACAACTTCGAGGCGGGTGAGCGTTCCGCCTGGGATGCTCTGCTCGAACCCGAGGGCGTGCTGATCACTGAGGGCATCGAATGCGTCGCCGGATCAGCGGACACGCCGACGAGCCCGGCGTACTGGGCGCTCTGGGAGCTGTACGTAAGAACGCCCGTCGTCTTCACGGCGCCCGACACGGGCCGACCATGGGTTGTCTACGACTCGAGGTTCGATGCCCTGCTCTGCGGCAACGCAGCCCGCCGCGAACTGCGATGGTGGGACTGGAAGCGGCAGACGCTGATCAAGTCAATCCCGGTTCCAGAACTCTCCGAGTTGTTCGTCTTTTGCATCTCTCCGGACGCACGATGGCTGCAGTTCACAACCACCGACATGCGGACATTTCTCATGAATCTCGATACGGGACACTTGTCCGACATCGAGCCGGGCGTGGTGTCCGCGGGTGGGGGCATATCGAGTACGCGGATGGCAACCTATGTGCAAACATCAGAAGGCGGGTGGGAGTGGCGATTGTGGGCACTCGATCAGGGCCCGCCCGCTCTGCTTGCCAGCCACCGGATCCCATCGCGCATCGAGAATTCGATCTTCGATACCTCCGGGCGGTATGCGGCCTTTGTCACCGCTCAGGGACGGTTCGTGGTCGTCGATGCCCTGACCGGCGCAACGCTCCTCGACAGGGAAGGCGATGTTGAGCCGAGGTTTCTGAAGGTCTTGACACGCGGAAACGCCGGCGAGTTCATCCTCATCGGTCCGGGGAGGCAGGCGACCTTCGATGCGACGGACCCCTCTGCCGCGGTGAGAATCTACGACGCCCGAGACTATCCTGCGGATGGCCCCCGTCACCTCTCGGGCACGGCTCACGCCGACCGCTTTGTCTTGTTGAGCAATCGCTACAGAGTCGGCGTAGGCAAGCGATCCGATCCGCCATACTTGGTAGAGATGCTGCCGGCGATCAGTGCGCACCAGATCTCGCTCACGCATGATGGGCGCTTCGCGCTCGGGTCGGCACGCCCATCGGGTCGGTCTCTCGTGCTCGATCTCGACCTCAATGTGGTAGTACGCCTGCCGATGGCCTCCTCCGTGACTGAGCGGGGATTCCCAACGATCTTCGGATTGGGCTTCACGAGCGACAGCCGGCATCTCTGGGTGGGCGCGATGGACGGCACGGTCCGCGGCGTCGAACTCGGGGACGAGCCCGCGCCTCTCGGCGACCCGCTCAGAGTCGAGGGCGGCGTGACCACGCTGCATGTTGACGGCAACCAGCTGTACGCCGGCACGCACGATCTCGGACTGAGCAACGCCGGGGTGTATCGGTTCAGCAACGGAACGGTGCGCCCTGTGATCCCCGCGCATGAGCGGTGGATCGCCGCGACCCAAGTCGATGGTGCGAGCAGGCTCTGGGCTCTCACGGGGATGGGTCGGCTCTTGCTCAGCGATGCCCGGACGGGTGAGAGACTCCGGGAGACCGAGCTTGGGAGTCACCCTGAGAATTTCACATTCCGTGCGTTGGCGAGACTCCCAGACCGCCGTGCCCTGATCGCAGGGCCGGCCGAGCAGGGCGTCGTGCTGCTCGACGAGGACACGCTCGAGCCCGTCGCCCCTCCCGTCGCGATGCCCCCGATCCGAGAGCTTGCGGTCAGCCCGGTTGATCCCGATCTGGTGGCGGTCGCCGGCGATGACGGCATGATCACACTCTGGCGTTACGAGGCAACGCCCACACCAACGCTGCGCAAGATCAGTGGGTTTGGCTCCCACGCGGGTGGCATCTTCACGCTCGCGTTCAGCCCGGACGGACGGATCCTGGCCACCGGCGGGGGCACGCCCGAGACCCGCGATGTCAGGCTCTGGGATGTCGCCCACGGTCGAGAGCTCGTCTCGCTTGATCTCTTCGAGCTGGGCGTCATGGAGCTCGCCTTCAGCCCCGACGGGAAATGGCTCGCGGTGGGAGGCGAGGTCGAGCTCAGGAACCCCGAGGCCGGAGGCCAGCTCTTCCTGATCGATCTTCATGCCCCGGCCCGATGCGTCGCCGGCAACCTCGAGTACCACATCGCCCGACTCACCGCCGAGTTGGGTCGCGTGCCAAGCCAGGCGGCGGCTTGGCGAAGGTGGGCCGAGGGTGCCAAGCAAAATCCGCACGATCCCAGTCGAGCCCCGTGAGGCCCCCTCCGCGCCCGTGACTTTCTTTTTTCTCCCCTGCGAGATCTCCCCTCCGCCTCCGTAGGGCTGGTGGATCCATACCCGGTCTTCGGGCCGGATCACCGCGAGGGATCACCACATCGGAGGCTCATGATGTCGCGTCACTCGGCCACGCTCGCCCTGCTCGCTCTCGCCGGATCGGCCGGCTTTGCCCGGGCCCAGCAGTTCATCCCGATGAATGCTCAGGCCAAGAACTACAACGAGACCCGCACCAACACCGCCAACAAGGGCATCATCGCCTTCTTCGGGCAGCGAGACACCGGCGACCCCGTCGCCGGCCTCTGGGACTGGCGCACCGATGAAGTCGCCGAGATGCCCCCGATTATTGGGGATCTTGGAGAGCCCCTGCCGTTCGAGCCCGTTCAACTCCGCACGACCGCCCGGGGGCCGGGCGATCCGATCAAGGGAATCAACATCGGGCTGATCAAGAAGCCGCCCCCGTCGGCGGCGATCTGGGACGCCGGCGACGGCGCGCCGGGCACGGTGTACGAGCTCCCGAACGGACTCGGCATGGTCAGCTGGGCGACCGCCGCGAGCACCGACACAGCAATCGTCGGCGGGGCCCTGGGCGATGCGGTCTCGCGCTACGCCGCCATCTGGACCAACGCGGGCGATGCGGAACTGCTTCCCGTGCCCGCGGGCACCAATGCCTCTGAGGTATGGGACATGTCGCCCTCGGGCGGCGTCGGGATCGGGTTCGCCGCCATCGCAACGCAGGGTATGTCGAGCGACCAGGGGACGAGGCCCAAGCCGGTCAAGACCAACGCGCAGAAGGGGATCATCTGGGATTTCGGGAGTGGGACATTCCAGGAGGTTGACCCCTCGACGGCCGGCGCCGAGTCGCTGGTGTTCGCCGCGCTCTCGGGCGATGGCTCCAGCGCTCTGGCCTGGGCCGCGCATGCAGATGATTCGACCAAGGCCGGTCTGTACGACATCCTGAGCCAGTCATTCACGCCTCTGGACGCAGGCGACCTCAACGGCGACGGGCAGATCGACCTCGCCGACCTTCACGACTCGGTCGCGTACGCGCTCTCGGAAGACGGCTCGGTCATCGGCGGCTCGTACACGCCGCCCGGCGGGCAGGAAACCGCGGCGTTCTGGTCCATCGCCGACGGCTACCAGATGCACGATCTCGCCGGCCACCTCATCGCCGCGGGCGTGACCGGGCTGGAAGGCTGGCACCTCACCAGCATCACAGGCGTCTCCGACGACGGCACGGTCCTCTCCGGCGCCGGCTACGACCCCTCGGGCTTTGCCGATGTCTGGGTCGCGGTCCTGACCGTGTCGTGCCCCGTGGACCTCAACGAGGACGGCGTGCTCGACCTGTCGGACATCAACCTGTTCGGCGGCGGCTTCCTCTCGGGCGACCCGGTGGCCGATCTGGATAGCAACGGGATCTTGGACCTTGCCGACATCAACCTCTTTGTCACGGGATTCCTCGGCGGGTGCCCGTAAGCGAGGCGAGCGTGTGGCTTGTCTCCGATCGGTTCACGGTGCAGGGGTACCCGGCGGTCGAGCCCGGGGGGGGAGCAGCCACCCCGATCGCGGAGACCAGGGCGAGGGAGGACGCCCGCGGAGCGGAGTCAAGGGGTCCCAAGTCTGCCATGCGACCAGCTGATCGCCGGCGAGCGACGCCAATGGCCCAGAGTCCGGTGGCGCGGAGGTAGTGTTGTCGGGGGTACTCTCCCCGTGAGACCATGATTGACATGGATCTCGCGTGGGCGTTGGCATGTTGCGAATCCGTTTGGGGAATCCCAGTCGTCGGTTCGAACCCGACCGCGTCCTTTGATGCCCGGGGGTGACGGGGCGCGTCCGAGGGTGTCATTTTCCTGAGAATCATGGGTTGCGCGGCGGGGCCTTCGGGAAGGGGCGGCGCCGGACCCCCCGGGGCCGGTAGACTGATCGGCCCCCCTTGCGCCGGGAAATTCCCCGGCCGCGATCACGAAAGAACGACAGTGGACGACAGCAACACCGCCCCGGCGTCGTTCGATCCGAGCTCAATCACCCGTCCGGACAGGGCGCTGCTGGTCTACTTCCTCCTCGCCTCGCTCTGCGCCCTTGTGGCCGCCCCATTCGTCTTCGTGCCGCTCTACATTCGCTACAAGACGATGCGGTACGAGATCGACGAAGAGGGTATCTCGATGCGCTGGGGCCTGCTCTTCCGGCGGGAGGTCTACCTGACCTTCCGGCGGATCCAGGACATCCATGTGACGCGGAACATCGTCGAGCGGTGGTTGGGCCTGGCCAAGGTGCATATCCAGACCGCCTCCGGCACGGGCGACGCCACGATGCAGATCGAGGGCATCCTCAACCCCGAGCCGCTCCGCGACTTCCTCTACCAGCGCATGCGAGGGGCCCGGGGGCACGACGCGCCGTCCCCGGACCAGCCGAGCGGCGACGACCCGGCCGCGCTGCTCCGCGAGATCCGCGACGAGATCCGGCGGATCCGCGAGCGGCTGGAGCAAGAGGCATGAGCGGCCGGACGGAGAGGGCGGCCGAATGGGTCTACCGCGGGATCTGGCGCGGTCTCTCGGGCTGGTTCATGGTGCCCGAGAATCCGCCCGCGCTGCCCGCGGACGGCGCCGGCCCGGTGCAGAGCTTCCATCCGTCGCGCCGGTATCTCGACTATCTCAAGCTCTACTTCTGGATCGGGCTGGCGGCGATCGATGCGATCCTGATCGCGGGCTGGGTCGTCCTCTTCGTCTTTCTGCCGGTCGTCGCGATCGCGCTGGCGCCTGTGTTCCTGGTGCTCATCGTCGTTCCCGACATCGTCGCGTATGTCATGATCCACCTGCGCTACGACACGCTGTGGTACGTCATGTCCGACCGCTCGCTGCGCTGCCGGAGCGGGATCTGGCTGATCTGCGAGCACACGATCACCTTCGAGAACATCCAGGACATCCATGTCCGGCGCGGCCCGGTCCAGCAGCTCTTCGGGATCTCGAGCATCATCATCGAGACCGCGGGGTCCTCCGAGGAGCACGGGGAACGGATCTTCACGATCGAAAGCAAGGCGGTCCTGGAGGGGATCGACAACCCCGACGAGATCCGCGGACTGATCATGGAACGGGTGCGCCGGTCGCGGGCGGCGGGCCTGGGAGACGAATGGGAGCAGACCCGGACGGCGTGGTTGCAGGCCGAGACGCCCCTTCTCCGCGAGATCCGCGACGAGCTGCGGGCGATCGCCTGATACGGATCCCCACGGGTTCTCGTGCGTGTTCGGCGCACAAGATCCCTCACCCCGCAGCTGGCTCAGGATCGGGGACAAGCGTAAACCGTGAATTCACACAAAGCAACAGGCGGAGGGCCCGCGTCCTCCGCCTGCCACATTCGTCTCTTGAACTGAGCCGCGCCGACCAAGAACAAAATTACTCAGCCAGCAACACGCCTTCGCCGCATCAACAACCCACCAAGTGCAATGAGCATCGTGCCCGGTGCCGGAACATCCGCATAGTTGATCCAGTTCGTCGACTGAGTCAAAAAGAACCCCTCGTCTGCCTCAAACACCGCATCGAACTTGCTCTGATACCGATATGCCCCTGCTGCCAGCGTGATTTCCCCAGCGGAGCCCAGTGGATGCGACAGCAGATCAATCTGCCCCCCGTCCGCCGTAAACACGCCCTGAGACCATGTCCCGGTCTCAAGAAACGCGTATTCCCAAGTACCAAGCCCCGTCGTCGCCGCGTTCAGATTCCACAGCCGAATCTCTCGCTGATTCGTGAACACATGCCACTTCTCGATCCCCACCTCAAACGTGCGAAGACTCGTATCCGCCCCGCCTGCCGACCAATTTCCGTTGTAGGCATAACTCGTCGCGTCCACCATCATCGTCGATGTCGCCGTCTGGGTCACCACGGTGTCCGTTGCGACCGTCATTCGTGAACTGGCAAGCAAGTGATAACCCGTCGAGCCCGATTCCGCCGTACTTGTCGAGTCCCGCCATGAAGTCGTGCTGAAAATCGGCTCGCCGCCCGACCACCCCGCATACAGCGAAACAAACCCAGCACGCTGCGTCACAGGCCCGGCTGCGCAAGGCCCGCTCGCCACCACCAACCCCGCAAGCCCGCCACACACGGCACCCCACGCCTCAACCCCAGAACGACCTCCACGCTTAACCGCCAAAATGCTCTTCTCCATGTTCTGTCTCCTTCTCCTTCCTCGGGGCAGACCAGCCGCCTTGCGCCTTGACTGACGACACCATTCCAGGGAGCATACACACAAGACGCAAAAAGCTCGCGACGAAACATCGAGGAACCCCTTGCCAGGTGCCATGGTCATGGCTCTGCATGACCATGTTCCCTCCCCTTCGCGAATGTGCTGCCAAGCCCCACCATCCCCCTCCCCGTGCCACTACCCCACACCCCGCGCCAGCCTCATCCCGCACCCACCTGGTAGTGCTCGATCAGCATTTCTCCCACGCGGCCAACTGACCTTTCCCCCATGCCCGATCCTGCTGATTGCCGGCTGATCCGAAGAGAGGAAGCGGGAGGGGTTCAGGGGGAAGGATCGGGAGAGGTTAGGGTCGCACAGTGAAGGCCGGGCTCTGGAAGTGCACTCGGCCCAGCTCGACCTTTCACTCCACCCCGGTCGGGTTGTGGCTAATGACCGGATAGCCTTCGACATCCATAAATCAGAGTCAGATTCTGTCTGGGTTCTGATATTCTCCTTGGATCAGACAGCCGGAGCCCCGACCGAATGTTCTCGCAAAGGACCACAACCGCCCTTCTGAACGGGCTGCATCAACCCGGCAACGCAGCAGCCTGGAACGAACTCGACGGGCGGTGTCGGCCCATCATGATCGCGGTCTGCCGGAGGATGGGCCTCGGGCACGCCGAGGCGGAGGACGCGGTGCAGAGTGCCCTCACCGCGTTCTATGAGTCGTACCGCGAAGGGTTGTATGAACGCGCACGAGGCCGTCTGAGTGTGTACATCATCACGATCCTTCGATCGCGCGCGATCGATGCGCGCCGTCGCGCGGTGCTACGGAAAGAAATGAACCAGCCAATCGAGTTTATCTGGCAGCACAGCGAGTCGGACATCGAGCGGTTCTGGTTGCAGGAGCGGCAAAGCCAGATCCTCCGGCAGGCGATCCAGCTCCTTCGCGACGAGGGCGTGGATGAGCAGATGATGACGGCGTTTGAACTGTACGGGATCAGGGGCGTCTCTGCGGATCATGTCGCCTCACAGCTCAACATGACTCGCGACCAGGTGTATCAGGCAAAGCACCGCATCACCCGTCGCCTCCAGCCGGTCGTCGCCCGGGTCGAGGAGTTGTACGAGGATGTCTGATCCATGTCGGACATGGAATTGACTAGCGAGGATTCGCCGGTCTCCCGGGGAGACTGCCCAGATCTCGATGCGTTCGAGCATTATGTCCGGAGCATGAGGGTCAGGTCGGAAGTCCACGAACGAATCGACTCACATGTCGCCTCCTGCCCTTCATGCCGATCGCTGCTGGCCGAGATCCGATCCGCAGAGCGTTTCCTCGGTCGATTCCGTGGCTCGGAGACTCATGATCCTAACGCGTCGATCCCCCGGGGTCCCGCTCAGCCCACGGAGACACCCCGGCAGAGGACCGTCCGCGTCGAGGGCTACGCGATCGAGTATCTGCTGGCGTTCGGAGGGCAGGGCGAGGTCTACAAGGCACGGCAGATCGGTACCGATCGCGCGGTCGCGATCAAGGTGCCGCACGGCGACACGCAGCGGAGGCCCTCGACACGCTACCGCTTCGAACGCGAGATCGAATTGGCGGCCCGCCTGGATCACCCGTGCGTCGTGCGCATCTTCGGATCCTGCACGCTCGATGACGGGCGTCTCGCCTGTGTGATGGAGTATGTCGAGGGAGAGATGATCGACCAGTGGGCCTCGGCGGTTCGCGCGGGCGGGAACGCGGGGCTTAGGCGGATCGTCGGCGTCATGGTCCAGGTGGCGGACGCGATCGCGTTCGCGCACCTCCGAGCCGTCCTCCACCGGGACATCAAGCCGGGCAATGTCCTCGTGACGCCAGACGGCCAGCCCCGCGTGCTGGACTTCGGCCTGGCGAAATCGACCGAGAGCTCGGGCGACTCGTTCGTCACGCATACCGGCGCGTTCCTGGGCACGCTGGCGTACGCGGCGCCGGAGCAGATCAGCGGCGGCGTCAGCGAGATCGATGTCCGAACGGATGTCTACGCGTTGGGCCTGCTCCTCTTCCAGTCGCTCACGGGCCTGCTGCCCTACGCGACGGACGCCCCGACCATCGAGATCCTGCGGCAGATCCGCGAGGTCGCTCCGCCCCGTCCCTCCGCCATCACACCGGGCGTCGGGGACGAGCTCGATGCGATCGTCCTCAAGGCGCTGGGCAAGGAGAAGGAGCGTCGCTACGCCTCGGCCGCCGAGTTCCGGGACGATCTCCGGGCCTGGCTCGAGGGGCGCGCGGTGCGGGCGAAATTCGACAGCCGGTGGTATGTGGTGCGGAAGTCGGTCCGCCGGCACCGCTGGGCGATCTCCGGGGCGGCCGCCGCCATCGCGGTTGCGGCGACGGTCTCGGGTCTCGGGCTCGTCGTCCGCGAGCAGGCCTCCCGCGCCCGCCTCGCCGACGCCGTCCGCGACGCACAGATCGTTGAAGCGCACCATGTCCGCATGGCCGAGGCCCGGGCCGCCGCGCTCGACAATTTCGTCTTCGGGGAGAACGCCGCGTGGGACGCCCTGCTCGAACCCTCGCCGGTCCTGGTCGAACGCGGGATCGAGGGTGTGGCCGCAACAGGGCTGCACCCGACCAGCTCGGCCTACTGGACGCTCTGGGAGATCTACCAGCGCACCCCCATCATCGCCAGCGTGCCCAGCGTCTCGGTCGTCGAAGGCGGCTTCGTCGGAGCGGACGACCAGTTGGCCACCATCGAGGGCGACACCGTGACCCGGTGGGACTGGCGGCGCTGGTCGCCCGTTCAGCGCGCCGATTTCGAGGAGCGACCCGACACTTTGCGATCTGAGCATGATCAGAGCGTCGTCAGGCTGGAGAACGGCGCGCTGTATGTGTCCGATGCGAGCAGCAATGCATGGGCCCCGCTCGGGACTCTCCAGGCCGACGGGTTCCGGATCGGCCGCGGCCGCGTCGCGGCACGATCGCTGGACCAACAGAACCTGGTCCTGTGGGACACGACCCGCCGCCCCGTCTCGATCGTGAAGTCCTTTGCCGCACCGGATCCCCACGCCGTGTTCTGGTACTACTTCTTCTTCGATTCATCCGGGCGGTACCTCGCGAACATCAAGCAGGACGGCGGCCTTACCATCATCGATGCCCACTCCGGGGAGGTCGTGTACACGAGCCCGGATGAGCACCAGGCCCTTTCGCCGAACTTGACCGCGACGCAGCGCCCCGGGGAGTTCGTGGTTTCGGGAATCGACGGCGCCCTGTCCGTTCGAGTGGGCGCGGACGGACACCGGCCCGAGGTGCGGGTCTATCCCGGGCTGGAAGAAACCGGGCTCCCACCCGAGACGATGTACCTCGTCCCCCGCCCCGGGGTCGACCGAGCGGTGGCACGCACCGGGCTGAACATGGTCTGGGTGGTCGAGGCGGGCTCGCCCGAATCGCCTTTCCGGCTGATCCGCAATCTCCTGAATGTCCGGCCCGAACTCTCAAACGACGGCCGGTACATGGCCCTCAACCACTATGGCACGCCGCGCGTCTCGATCTACGACTTCGACGCGCGTTTCGTCCGTCGCCTGGTGTATCCCGCTGTGCCGGGGCCGCCGGAGGGCAGGACCGTCTTCGACATCGCCTTCGACGCCGAGGGCAAGGCGCTCTACGCCGCGTCGGTCGACGGATCGGTCCGGGTCTTCGACCCCGCCACCGGAGCGCCCGCGGGCGTCCTGACCGAGGGGTTCAGGGGTGGCGTGAGCAGGATCGCGCCGGCCGACTCCGGGGTGCTCATCGGGGGTCACCACATCGGGGTGGATCCCGCGAGCCTGGCGCTGCTCACCCCCGACGGGACGCTGACGCCCTTGCTGACCGGACGCCGCCGCTTCGTGACGATCATCCCCGGGCCCGACCGGACCGCCTGGACGCTCACCGGCGACGGCGCGGTCGCGCGGATCGACCTCGCGACCGGAACCGTGCTCGCGAAGACCGCGATGGGGATCCTCTCTCCGTCCGCACGATCCATGGCCTTGACGCCGAGCGGATCGCTGCTGATCGCGTTGCAGGAACAGGGCGTCAGGGAGCTCGATCCCCAGACGCTCGACTTCCGCCGCGTCCTGGTCGAGAAGGCGAGCTACCGGAGAATCCTGCCCCATCCAGCGGAGCCCGATCAGTTCATCGCCGTCGGCGACGACGGGATGATCCGCGTCTGGCGGCTCGAAGAACGCGGGCCGGGCGTGCTCGTGCGCGAGTTCGGCTCGCACGCCGGGCCGATCTACTGCGTCGCGGCCCACCCGGGCGGGCGACTGATCGCGACCGGCGGCGGCGCCAAAGAGTCCCGTGACATCCGGATCTGGGATCTGAACACCGGACGCGAACTCGCGGGGCTCGACCTGCTGGACCAGAGCGTGTTCGATGTCGAGTTCAGCCCCGACGGGCGATGGCTCGCCGCCTGCGGACGCATCCGGCTCTCCCACCCGGATGAGGGTGGAGAACTGGTGCTGGTCGACCTCGCGGCGCCCCACCGGGCCTTCGCCGGCAACCTCGAATACCACATCGCCCGCTTCACTCAGGAATACGGGCACACGCCGAGCCAGGCGGAGGGGCTGAGGCGACTGTTCCCGCATCAGCCCGCGGAAGGGGCGGACGCCGGGCTTCGACCGTAAATCCCCCGATTCGGGGATTTTGAGTTCGATCGCCGATTTTTTCGATTCGGACTGTCAGAACTCGAACCGGCAATCGGAATGCATGCGGCGGAACCGCGGGCGTTCCGCCGGGCCAGGGCGTGCCGCCCGGGCTCCGTGTGATCGTTGTCGTGCCTCGGAAAGGACATGCGATGACTCGGGTGAGAAGAACCTGGAACATCCCCATATCGCTGATACTCGCGGCGTTTCCGGTCATGCCGGCGGCCGCGGGCACCGGCGGCTCCCCCGCCCTCCAGCCGGATCGGGTGAGGGTGATCAGTTCATCGGACCGCGCCCCGGCGCCCGAGGAGCGGCCCGCTCTGGAATGGGGGGTCAACACCCGCGGCGCACCGGACTGCGGGGACCAAAGCATCTCGCAGTCGACGAACCCGACCACAGTTAGCGCCCCGTCGGTCTGGTGTGGAAACCTGGAGACATCATCCGGCACCACCGTGGCCCGGGCGTTCACGGCCGGGAACACTCAGGAACTTCGCTGCGTCACCTTCGGCGTCAGCGAGTGCTCCGGCGGGGACTGGCCGGTCCGCGTCCGCCTGCTTCAGGGCCGCCCCGATGATCCCTACGACTCGCTCACGCTGCTCTCGGAGACCGAGTACCTCATCCCGGACGGCACCGACCAAGAGCTCTTCACCGTCGAGATCCCCCAGATCATCATGGTTGCGGGGAGCGACTATGTCGTCGAGCTGCTCACGCCCAGCCGGTTCATCGACGACGGCGGTGACGGCGGGCTGATCGCGCTCGGCTTCAACAATCTGGGGCAGTCCGCCCCGTCATACTTCCGCGCGCCGGACTGCGATGTCCACGACTTCGTCACCCTGCAGAGCATCGGGTTCGGCAACCGGCATCTCGTCATGGCGCTCGGCGTCGCGGGGCCCAACTGCTATGTCTGCGACCCGGCCCCTCCCGGCGTGCGGGTCGAGAATGAGTCCCACTGCGCCACCGCCGCCAACGGTGGATGCGACATCCCCAACCCCGCCTTCACCCGGATCAGCGACGAGTGCTCCCGTTGCGGCAACCTCTGGCTCGACGAGACCAGCTACGACACCGACTGGTACCGTTTCGATCTTAGTTCGCCGGGCAGCGTCACCGTCAATCTCGCCGTCGATGCCGACTTCGGCGTGATCGTCGAGGTGTACGAGGCGAGCGGATGCCCCGTCGGGCCGGCTGAGCTCGTCGCCTCATACGATGTCCGGTGCTATCCGGGGCTGTCGTCGTGGTCCAACTCCCTCAATGCCGGCACCTACCTGATCCGCCTCGTCCCCGGGAACCTTAACGACGGTCCGTACGACAACAGCGGCATCAACTGCGGGTACGGCGTGAACTACCAGATCTCCGTTCAGGGTGTGCCCGGCAGCTGTGACGATATTGCCGATACGATTTCCGGACGGGTTCTGAACTGCGAAGGCGTTCCGCAGGCTGAAGCCTCTGTCGAACTCGAGTTTCTGATGTCCGACGGGAGTTATCGTTATGAGATCGGCGATACCGACATAAACGGTCAATTTGCGATCCGGCCCGCGGGTTGCAACGAGGCGGCGGGCCCGTACATTGTGAGGTACTCGGTCAGTATCCCGACTTGCTCGGACGAGATCTGGGACTTTGAACACGATCCATCACTTGGGCCCCCGTTCTATACCAATGGATGTGGCGGAAGCATCGGCGACATCTATTGCGGGTGCCCGAACGAAGAGACCGATGGGTGCGGAATCCCGGTCGAGACGATCGTGCTCCGCTCCGGCCAAGTCGGCGGCAGCCCCGGGAACCCGGGTGACTTCGACGACACGATCACACAATACGCCCCGGCCGGGGGCAGTTGCTTCAGCTCCAGCCTCGTGGTCCCCGGAGGGGGGCTTCCCTTCGATCTCGCGACCGGCGGGAGCCCCGCGGTCGTGCTCAGCGGCGTATACCCGGGATGGTCGCCGTCGCTCGCCTGCGACCCGCAAGCCCGGTGGATCAACTCCGCGGCGAACGCCGCGGGGGAGGGAAGGCCCGCGAAGTCGACCCTGTACAGCCACTTGTTCCATGTGGCGACGCCCGACGAGGAGATCGGGAACGCCTTCATCGAAGTCTGCTGGATGACCGACGACTCACTCGGCGATCCCGCCGGGGCTGCCTCGGCCGGCTTCTACCTCCGGAACAGCAACGGGTTGTTCCCCCTGCCCCACCTCCGTGGAGGGAGTTTCAGCACGCAGAACCGCGTCCGGCTTGCGTTCCCGTCCGGTGCGGTCCAGTCCGGCATCAATGAACTGCTGATCTATCAGCGTGATACCGCATGTATTGTCAGCGGCATCATCTACAGCGCGACGATCACGATCTGCGACGCAAAGACCATTCGGCAGGCGCCAGTGCCTGGCAACATGGTGCTCTGGATGCCGTTCGATGAGGATTGGACTGAGAATGATAATCCGCTCCCAGCGCGAAACATCGCGGGCTCGGACTATGGGTACGACCGGCTTCCAGGCTATACGTGGCCGAGTTCCGCGTTTGAAACTGGCGGGCTCCTCCACAATCCGGCTGACCGTGTGAGCCCGGCTTATGTCGACGGAGCACGCTTCATCGATAGCTATGGCGGTATAGAAATCGGATCTGATTTCTTCAGCCGATTCTGGTACGGGATCAGGCCAATCGACGATTTTTCGGTCGATCTCTGGATGAGAAGCAATTTGGGTCCGTGGGGTATTGCTCCCGTTCCCATCGTGAATAAAATGACGGTAGACTACAATTTGCCGAGTGCGTTCTACGGATACAGCCTCTCCCTCGAGCGTGCGCCATCGCACTGGTCGGTCCGGGCCTACGAGCCCCGCGTGCGGATGAGCGACGGGACAGCGTTTATCGAGTTCGGATCCAATCTCCGGGTCGTGGAACACGACGGGTTCCGACAGCGGTGGAACTTCCTGGGCTTCTCGCTCAAGAGGAACGGAAACGCTCCGCATGGTGTAGAAGCCGCATTTTATGTCAACGGCATCTACGAGCCTGCGACCGTGCTGGGCGCCTCAGGATCCTTTGTCAACGCATTTATCTTGAGTGATTCCCCGCTGCAGATCGGATTCGGACCGGGGCCAGATGATACCTACAGGGGGATGATGGACGAGCTCGAGATGTTCAAGCGAGCGCTCGAACCCTCGGAATTTGATACCATCTACCACGCCGGACGGCGCGGCAAAGCCAAACAGTTCTGTTCACTTCCCGTGATTCATAACTACGGTCTCTCGCACGTCGGCCAGCTTCGCCCTCAGCCTTGGGTGTTCAACGGAGGATCGACACCAAAGACATTCTGGTACACTCTCACCGGTGTTCCCGCGTCAGGCGGCGACACCGTGGATGGACCCTCGGTCTTCTCGCCCAATGCCGGATCCATCACGGTCCCGCCGTACGAAGGCGCGAGGATCCCGATCTCCGTGGCGCGTCCGGCCGGGCTGACCAACGGGAAGGTCGCCTACTACGACATGCATGTCTGGGCGGAGGGCGAGAAGCCGTTCTCGTGCCGTGGCCAGCTCCGCGGGCTGTCGTTCGACATCAATGTCGATTTCCCCGACCCGAGCCCTGAAGGGCCGTTCCAGCTTCCGGTCATCTCAGGCGATTTCGGCGATCTCGTGGGAATGTTCAGCGGCCCGATCACGGTGTCCAATCCGAGCCTGTCCGGTTCGGTCGAGTTCGAGTACCGCGTCTCGGTTCTAAATCCTGAAGGCGAACTCGACGCCGAGTCCATCGGGCTCAACGGGCAGTTGCCCGGGCAGTACTTGGGCGGCACGGTGCAGCTCGCTCCCGGGGCCACGACCGACATCCCGCTGGATCTGACCGTGTATGTGCTCGATCCTCTCCGCACCTACCAGGTTGTGATGGAGATCATGGACGATCAGGCAAACCCCTCGGCATGGGTGCCGTTCACGAGCGTGTCGTTGAACTACATCGTCGATCTTGATCCGACACCGCCCTGCCTCGCCGACCTCGCCGAGCCCTTCGGCCTGCTCGACCTGGCCGACATCGTCGCGTTCATCACGACCTTCACCAACGCCGATCCGCCCGCCGACCTCGCCGAGCCCTTCGGCCTCTTCGACCTGGCCGATATCGTGGCCTTCATTGATGCCTTCTTGTCGGGCTGCCCATGATCCCGCCGGCATGGGTTCGGGTTTGGTCGTTCGCGGCAAACAACACCACCGACCCAAGAGCCCAGGCCCTCGCCTGGGCTTTTTTTCGGGGAACCCGTTCGCATGAATGTCCTCAGGTTGGTGGGGGGCACGCCGAAGGACGGCGCTGAACGGGCATCGATCGGCAAGCACGCGGGGCGCCTCGGCGCGCTTCGGGCCATGCGCATCGCGCTCAAACCCGTTTCCTACTCCATTCGGAAGGTGAGGGACTCTGCCTCCGCGGGCACAGGCGCATCGGACCATGCGGCCTCGCCCACATGTCGCCCTCCGCCGAGTCCCGCCGCACACCCTGAGCCGCGCCCTCTTCCCGCTTCAATTCCGCCCAAAGCGCGTCACTATCAGGTGAGGCGTATTAGCACTCAACCGCCCCTGATGATCTGACCGGCCCGATCGACCCGGCAACGGCGATCCCGCGTCTCCGCGCTGACCCACCCCATCCCACCGCCGCGTCCGCCCCCGCCGCCTTGTCGGCGTCGGTGGCCACGCGCCCACAGGAACCCACCCATGTTCACCCACCACCCGATCTCCTCGCTCCCGCGCACCCTCGAGGCCGCCCTCCAGGGCTGCGGCGCCCTGTTCCCGGCCTGGGCCCGCACTGTGGTCGTCAGCCCGACCGACTGGTCCTGGCTCACCATCGCCTTTGACCAGGAACGCCTCTGGATCGTCGCGCTCCTCCCCGCCGACCCGCTGGACGAGGGGACGCCCACGCAACCCGTCTCGGCCGCGTGGATCGAGGCCGAGCGTCGGCCCTTCAATGCGGCCCCACAGGCGGCCCAGCACGCCTGCCTGGGCCTGCTCGATGAGATCTACGGCGCCGTCTTCACGGCCCTGCGCTGCGCCGAGCCCCCGCTCCCGCCCGAGCAGGCCGAAGCGGCGGCGACCTTCCTGGACCTCTTCGCCGTGAAGGGGAACGGCGAGGCGTGATGAGAGCCGGGCGTTCTGCACCGGTGCAGATGATCGGTCTGTCAGGTCACCAGCTGGCGAGAGCGGGAGCTTGCCGCGGTCCCCACGCGCGCTGTCCCGGCATCTTCTGCCCCCCCGGAGCCGCTGGTTTCCCTCTTGCCGGGTCCCGCAGC